>WNFZ01000093.1_pt1 | contig 76026 bp, 71 predicted proteins | sample 5400081 | NCBI WGS metagenome assembly WNFZ01 (sample SAMN13153365, study PRJNA577476) | soil metagenome | isolation source: 80 cm soil or saprolite under grassland replicate 1 | place: USA:California | collected 2016-06-15
GGCCTCGACCTTTCGCGCCTGAGCGGTGCGTTGAAGCCTGCGGTGGTGGTGACCGCCGCCGACCTCGCGCGAACCGGCATGCGCGTTCCCGAATTCTATGCCGGCGACCTCCTTTGCCCGGTGGGCAAGACGCCGCTGTATCTCGGGCAGCCGGTGGCGCTGTTGATCTTCGAGGATTTCGACGCCTTCGATCAGGCGTGTCTCGCCCTGCGCGACGCAGCCATCGTGAAATTCGGCGCGGAAACCGGCCCGGTCAAAATGCCCAACTACGCCCAGTTTCGTTTCACGCGCGTGGGCGGCCCGACCCCGGATGCGCCCGACGTCTATTCGCCGGTCAAGAACGGCTGGGTCAGTCCGGGATTCTTCGAGAGCTCGGGGCGTCCGGTCTGGGCGCGACTTCCGATTCCGAGCGGGCAAGCCTATGCCGAAGCCGCGAGCTATGGCGAGAAGATCCGCGCGGAACTCGCAGCCAACAATCCAGCACTGTTGGTGCTCGACCGCGAATTCGAGACGCAGTCGGTCGACCCAATGTTTCTCGAGCCGGAAAGCGGCCTTGCCTGGTATGACGCGCGCCGCAAGAACCTCGAGCTTGTCGTTGGCGTGCAATCGCCTTACGAGGCCGCGGAATCGGTCGCCTATCTGCTCGGCAACGCCAAGGCGCCCTTAAAGCCCGCGCGCATCAACAACAATTTCGCCTATTGCGGCGGTGGTTTCGGCGGACGCGACCACACGCCGTTCCCACTCTATGTCGCGGTGGCGGCGATGTTCTTCCCCAACCGTCCGGTGCGGCTCGCCAACAATCGCTTCGAGCAGTTTCAATCGGGAATCAAGCGGCACGCCTTCAAGATGCGCACGCGCATCGGCGTCGATCGGGCGACCGGCAAGATGGTCGGATTTGCCGCCGACCATGCATTGGATGGTGGAGGTCTCGCCAATTTTTCGCCCCAGGTGGCGACCGTCGGCGCCAACGCCGCGCTTGGCATTTACTACGTCCCGAAAGTCGATGTGACGACGTATGCGTTCCACTCGCGCGGCGTGACCGCGGGCTCGATGCGCGGCTACGGAACGCTGCAGACGATGACCGCGCTCGAAGTGCTGGTCGATGAGATCTGCACGGCGCTGCCGCTCGACCCGATCGAGTTCCGGCGCCGCAACGCGCTCGCGACCGGGGGCCGCACCATGGCGGGAAACCCCTACATCGTGTCGATCCGCACGCCGGAGATCCTGGATAAGCTGGAGCAGCATCCGATCTGGAAGGAGCGCGCCGAGCAGAAGGCGCGCGGACTACCGGCGGGAATTCTGGTCGGTACCGGCATCGCTTGCGCGACCAAGGACTACGGCAGCGGAGGCGACGCTACGTTGGGGTCCGTCGAGATCGATCCCGAAGGCCGGATCGCCATCCATTGTGACTACGTCGAGATGGGCACCGGCATTGGAACAGCGGTAGCCAATCGGGTCGCAGCGCATCTTGGTAGCGTTGCTGACGAAATCGCGCTGGCGCAGGTGGACACATTCGGTCCGCTGGCGCTCGTGACCTCCGGCGACTCCTATACCATTAGTCAGAAGACGCAGGACGCGGCGGCGCGCAATCCACGCTGGGTGCCTGCGATCAGTACAGCCAGCACTGCCTCGATCGGCGCCCATGTCGGTACACACCCGGCGGCCGAGGCCGCGCGCATCATCTTCCGCTTCGGTCTATGGCCGGCGGCGCTCGAATTGTGGGGCATCGCGCCGAACAATCCTAGGGCCAACGAGTGGGAGAAGGCGCGATGGAAAGACGGGCAGCTGGTCATGCCGGGGCTGTCGCCACTTGCCTTGCGGACGGTCGTGGCAAAGGCGCATGCGCGCAACGGCGTGACCGGAGCGATGGCGCACGCGTTCAATCGCTGGGCGTGGTCGCAGGCGACCTTCGCGCTGGCCGGACAGGCATGGACGGCCGACATCGATGCGCTGGCCGTGCGCCGGGGCTCGGGCAAATACGTTCGCATCGATCGTTCCGGCGTGAAGTTTCCGCCCACCGACTTCAACCGGATCGGACAAAGCTACACGTCGGCGTGCGGGCACGTGATGCGCATCGAGATCAATCGCGCGACCGGTGCATTGCGCATCGCAAAAGCATACAGCGTGCTGGAATGCGGCCAGGCGTTGGTCCCGCAGCTCGTGCTCGGACAGGCGCAGGGCGGCTTCGCAATGGCCGTTGGCTATGCGTTGCTCGAGACGCTGCCGCCTTACGAAGGCGGACCCGGCGACGGCAAATGGAACCTCGGGCAATACCTCGTCGCACGAGGGTCGGACCTGCCGCTGCGCGAACTTGAGATTGAGGTGCTGCCGCCAGTGGATGAGAACGAAAGGCCCAAGGGCATGGCGGAAGTCGTGACGGTCCCGGTGGTCCCTGCGCTGCTCAACGCGATTTACGATGCCACCGGTCACCGCTTCCAATCCCTGCCCGTGACCCAAGCCATGATCAAGGGAGTGCTCAAGTGACGATGCTGACCGTCACCATCAATGGTCGCGCGTACGGCCCGCGCGAGGTGCGCGATGATTTGACCATGAATGATTTCCTGCGCGAGTATCTCGGGATGACGGGCACCAAGTTCGGCTGCGGCGCCGCGCAGTGCCTGAGTTGCGCGGTGATCGTCGATAATCCCGACGGGACCAGCCACACCACTCCCACCTGTATCGTCCCGGCGGCGAGCTTCAACGGCAAGTCGATCCGCACGGTGGAAGGCCACGCGAAGAACGGCGAGCTGTCCGTTCTGCAAAAGGCTTTCGTCGAGCATTTTGCGTTCCAGTGTGGCTATTGCACTCCCGGCTTTCTGAACGAGGGGCAAGTTCTACTGGAACGTTTAGCGAAGAAGCCGGTGGCGCGTGCCGACCTCGAGAAAACAATCGCCGAGGCGCTCGACGGTCATCTGTGCCGTTGCACCGGCTACATCAAATATCACGAGGCCGTGCGCGACGTGATTTTAGCCGATCCAGGACGCTATCTCTCGCGGGCCTAGCGATGCTCGATCGCAACCATCGTGATGATTGGCTACCTGCCGCCATGCTGTGATGGAAGGGCGTTGACGATGAATTCGAAGATGCGGATCAAAGTCGTCGTTGCGCTGGTGGCCGTGCTGACCGGCACGCTCACTGTGGATGCCGCTTCCGAGCAATCGGACAACCTCGCAACACCCGAGAGCTTCGCCTCGATTCCCGACACCGCGGCGCGATCAGCGGCGATATTCGCCGAGCTCGGAAAGGTGTTGACGCATCCGCGCTGCGTCAACTGCCATCCGGCCGGCGATCGCCCGCGCCAGGGAGAACAGGGCCGTCCGCACCAGCCGCCGGTCGAGCGCGGTGCCGACGGTCAAGGCCTGCCGGCCATGCGTTGTTCGAACTGCCACCAACAGGCCAACTTCGATCCTGGGCGCGTGCCGGGAAACCCGGATTGGCATCTCGCACCGCGCGAGATGGCATGGGAAGGCAAAACGCTCGCTGAGATCTGCGCACAGATCAAGGACCCCGCGCGTAATGGCGGCCGGTCATTGGAAGAACTCATCCATCACATCGGTACCGATACTCTGGTGGGTTGGGCCTGGGCCCCGGGAGCTGGTCGCCAGCCAGCGCCCGGTACGCAGAAGCAAGCGGGAGCGCTCGTCGAAGCGTGGGTGAAAACCGGGGCAGTCTGTCCGAACTAGATGATTGAGACCGCCGCCCATTCCGGGTGGTCAACACTCGTGCCGCCGAGCGAAGTGTTCTTCGCCGACACTCACCACAAAATTGGCCCGCTCGGCGCGAAGTCGCAAGACGAGTGCGCGATCAATCCGGTTCGTTCCCTAATAAAAGGCGAATGAAGGTGCTTCCGTCTAACTCGTCATGCGTCATCAGATAGGCGGCAACTCGGTCCACGTTGCGACAATATTGCTTAAGCACCTCGTGCGCTCGTAACTTCCCCGCTTCCCGTAGTTCTTTTTTCGTATCGTCGGGAAGTCCTCGCAGCAGCGGATCAAGCAGGCCCCAATCGTCGGCTACGGCCATCGCATGTGTCTGCGCGTCGAACATCGCTTGCGCCACTTCCCCTGCACAACAAAGGGCGATCCTGTCCCTGAAGGACATGCGCCCGTAATGGCATTCGGTTTCTGTTCGGCCATTGCCCTCATCGTTTACGTGGATCGCAAGCACCTTGCAGCATACCTCCCAAGCCACAACAGCGTGGCCAGCCTCGTGATAAGTCGCTCCGCGACGTTTCTCGGTCATTCCGCCGACAGCTTTTTTGCGAATGCCGTCATAGAGCGTCCTTCAGGCCCGGGCTGGTCGCTGGCGGCCGCTCGCGCCGGCTATTTGCCGAGCGCCGTCTCTTTCTGCATTGCCTTCAAGATGATCTCAAGCTCTCCCGCCAGCGTGTCTTTATCTTGGTCGTCCTGATCCGTTTGTCGGTCCAACGGTATGTTCTGCAGGCGAAATGCAGTCTCGTGGGCCCGGTCTAGCATCCCGCTCACTGTGCTGCTGAACACGAGGGACGACAGCTGTGATGCCTCTCGGATGCTGGCCACCGTCTTGGTGGTGATGTTCCCATCCAAGTTCACGTCGAACATCGCCGTGCGGACGTGATTAATTGCTTCGAGTCTGTGGCCGACCAGCGCCGTCTTCTTGCCTTGCCGCATGGCCATGATCGAAACGGCTAAGGCTGCGACGGACACTACGATAGCGATGATTGACAGGCTCTCTACCATGCTCAGCCCTGCGGCTTTTTCGGCGGCGGCGCGGACGGCCTTTCTTTTCTATGGCCATTGTCGTGGCATCTGAATTTGCTCCGGACCAAGGACGGACTAAGGATCGAGGCTTAATTCTTCCGAACGGAACTCAACAACGCTGAATGCAAGAAACTCAAGCGTGGCGCGGGTTTTTTGCACCACTAGCTTGTTTAGCTCGGTGATTTCAACAGCTGAAAAAACCCCGGCCTTTTAAACCTTAATTAACCACGGAGCGCGCTAATCGAATTAGCCCACCGGCAAATCCTCGAGGACCGTGGTGACCAACGCGATTGCCGTTCGACCGCAAGGAGCGATGCGACTGCATGGCCGCTCGATCATGGCGTTCGTGCTCACCCCGACTGCCCCGATCACCGAGTGGCTGACGGTACTGGACAAGCGCAGCGGGACCTCACCCGCATTTTTCGTCGGCCGACCAATCATTCTCGATCTCGCGGCGGTTGCACTCAATGAATCGCAAATCGGCGAACTGATCAAGGAATTGGCCGAGCGCGGTATTCGGATCATGGCTCTCGAGGGCCCCGAGCCGGACGAGCTCGGCTCCTCGCTGCCGCCCGTGCTCAAACGGGGGCGCCCGAGCGCCAGTGAGGCGCTCGCGCCGCCGCCCGCCGGTAAAGGCGCCGCGCGGCCGTCCCGACGTCAGGAGCCAAGCTCGCTCTTGATCGAAACCCCGATCCGCTCGGGTCAATCGGTGATTTTCCCGAACGGCGATATCACCGTGCTCGGCTCGGTGGCTTCGGGAGCCGAAGTCGTTGCCGGCGGATCGATCCACATCTACGGCGCGCTGCGCGGCCGGGCTCTGGCCGGGTCTATGGGCAACGCGCGAGCACGAATCTTTTGCAGCAAGAACGAGGCCGAGCTGGTCTCGATCGATGGTTATTACCGAACGGCCGAGGAAATGGACGCAAGCCTCCGCAGCCGGCCGGCGCAGTGCTGGCTCGAAAACCGCGTCCTGGCGATAGCAGCATTGGATTGAACGATGGGGGAGACAGCAAGTATGGCCAAGGTCCTCGTGGTCACGTCCGGCAAGGGCGGCGTCGGCAAGACGACGTCGACCGCCGCGCTCGGCGCTGCGCTGGCGCAAGCCGGGCAGAAGGTCGCCGTGGTCGATTTCGACGTCGGGCTGCGCAACCTCGATCTGGTGATGGGGGCGGAGCGCCGCGTGGTCTTCGACCTTGTCAATGTCATCCAAGGGGTCGCGAAGCTGTCGCAGGCGCTCATTCGCGACAAGCGCCTCGAGACGCTGTGGTTGCTGCCAGCATCGCAGACCCGCGACAAAGATGCGCTGACCGAGGACGGCGTCGCGGAAGTCATCAACGAGCTGCGTGGGAAGTTCGACTGGGTGATCTGCGATAGCCCGGCCGGGATCGAGCGCGGTGCAACACTCGCGATGCGATTTGCCGACGTCGCCGTCATCGTCACCAATCCGGAAGTGTCATCGGTTCGCGATTCCGACCGCATCATCGGGCTGCTCGATTCCAAGACCGAGAAGGCCGAAAAGGGTCAGCGCATCGAGAAGCACGTGCTCATCACGCGCTACGACGCCCAACGCGCCGCGCGCGGCGAGATGCTCAATATCGAAGACGTGCTCGACATCCTCTCCACGCCCCTCTTAGGCATCATTCCCGAAAGCGAGGAGGTGCTTCGCGCCTCCAATCTGGGCACGCCGGTGACGATCAACAATACGACGAGCGCTCCGGCGCGCGCTTATCTCGATGCCGCCCGCAGGCTCAAGGGCGACGACGTGCCGATGAGCATCCCCAGCAACCGCAAGGGCTTGTTCGACAAGCTGTTCGGACGGAGAGCGGCATGAACGTGTTCAACCTGTTCCGGCGTCGCGGTTCCGCCCCGGTCGCGAGGGAACGGCTCCAGATCCTGTTGTCCTACGAACGGGCGGCGCGCGGCCAGTCTGACCTGCTCGCCGTTCTGCGCGAAGATATCCTCGCCGCACTCACCAAGCACATCACCGTCGAGCGCGAGAACGTTCAGGTGCGGATGGATCGCGGCGAAAACGTCTCGACTCTCGAGATCGAGGTTGAAATCCCGAATTCAGCCGGCATGCTGCTGGCGACGGGAACATAGACCGGCCAACGGAGCTGACGTCGTCGCCGGGCACCCCGCCGACTCTGTCGGCGGCGATTCCGGTGCCACCTACGTCTGCATTCGACGCGGCAAGTCACAATAAAGACGCGGACCCCCGCGACGATCCCCCGGATCAATTCCGGGGACGGGCATGGCCAAGCTGATCGGTACGCGCGCTGGGTTTTTGCCGGCCCTGCGCCGCGGGCGTGACAAGCTGCGATCCGGTTTTGTAACCAGGACCAGCCTGCTGCCCGCTCCAATCGCTTTTTCAACACTGCGCGCGTGCTCGTGCAGCGCGCTCCTCGCCTTTGCCTGGCTTGCGCTTGCAACCTGGCCCGCTGCCGCCATCGTCGGAGGTGCACCCTTCGCCGACCAGGCCATTGCCCGGCACGTGGTCATCATCATGGGCGCGCGCAACCTGTGCACCGGCGTCGCGATCGCGCCCGATCTCGTCTTGACGGCTGCACACTGCGTGCCGAGCGCCGGCAAATATCGACTGGTGACGTTCGAGGGCCGCCGCCCCGAAGTGAAGGATGTCGCCAGCGTCGCTGCGCATCCACAGTTCTCGCCGCGCGCCGACGCGCCCGATTTGGCTCTCGTCAAGCTTGCCGCGCCGGTTGCCAACCTCACTCCGGTGGCGTTCAGCGAACGCCGCGTGCCGCCGTCGGTCGGAGACCGATTCATCGTCGCCGGCTTCGGTGTCGGGGTGCAAGGCGACCGCAAGACTGCCGGCAAGCTGCGTGCCGTCACGCTGGTCGCGACCGACCGGCCAAGCTCGCAACAGTTCAGCCTCATTGATCCGCAGAAACTCGGCGAGGCGGCCGGCTTCGGCGTCTGTAACGGCGATTCCGGCGGTCCGGTATTCGACGAAAGAGATCGCGCCCTGGTCGGCATTGTGAGCTGGTCGGCGCACACCGATGGTGAGCCCACTTGCGGATTCGTGAGCGGCGTCATACCGCTCGCGCGCTATCGCTACTGGATCGGAGAGACGGCAGCCAGATTGGGGTCGCCCTTGGAGCCATGATCCGGATCGCGCTCGCTCTCGCCTGCACCTGTACGCTTGCTACTTCCGTCTCGGCGCTCGTGGGCGGCGCGCCGCCTGCCGGAGAGGCCGCGGGAGGAGCCGTCGTCATGCTCACCGGATCACAGGCCACATTCTGCTCGGGCGTGGCGCTTGCGCGCGATCTCGTGCTCACGGCGGCGCATTGCGTGCTGCCGGGCGCCACCTACAAGCTGGTCGAGTTCGATGGCGCGCGGCAGCCCGTGCTCAAAGATCTCGGGGCCATTGCGCGCCATCCCGACTTCGACATCAGTGCAGTGCTGCGCCATCGCGTCACTGCTGACGTCGCGCTCATCAAGCTCGCGGCGTCGCTGAAGGTCTCTCCCGCGCCGCTGATGCCGGCAGGCGCTTCGGTCGCCGCCGGGGATCGCCTCGTGGTGGCCGGTTACGGCGTTGCGGTTCGCGGCGACGGTAAAAGCGGCGGCACGGTGCGCGCGGCGACCCTCGTCACCACCGGACAGCCTGGAACATTGCAAATCAGGCTCGCCGATCCCGCCACCAAAGGCGAACGCGCCGGGCTTGGCGCCTGTACCGGCGATTCCGGTGCGCCGGTCTATCGAGAGGTCGGCGGCACACTGGCGGTGATCGGCGTCGTGAGTTGGTCTACTGGACCGGCCTTGAGCGATGGCTGTGGCGGTCTTACCGGTGTCACGCCGCTTGCGCGCTACCGCGCGTGGATCGTGGAGCAAGCGGCGAAAATGGGCTCGCCGCTGCCGCCCTAAGCCGAACCCACATCCTGCCGGACGGCATTCGCGATGGCGCGGACATCGGCCGCAACCGATGGATATTTCGCCGCCAGTTCATCGACATTGCCGAGTTCGACGTCGGCGGGAACGACCCCCGGCCATTCGGTGCTCGCGCCGAGGAACCAGCGGCGCCGACCGATCACCCGCGCCGTATGGAACGTGTTACCCGGCATGAAGAGCTGGATGTGTCCCCGCCGCGCACGTTTGGACCGACGATGACGCGCTCGCTCGTACCCTCGCTGCGCAGCAGTGAGACCTCGAGCGGATCACCGAGGTAATAGTGGTACAGCTGGTCATTGCGGATGCGGTGGAGCCGCACCGGTGCGGTTGGCGTGACCATAAAGTAGAGCGCGGATCCGATCGGCCGTCCGTCGCTAAACGGTGACGGCAAGCCGCCAGCCGCGATCGACTGCGGACTCAAATACGTAATCCGAACGAACCCACAGGTGGCGTTCGGCTCGAGCTCGAGTAAGGTGCGAATCTCGTCGGCAGTGAGCTCAGCGGCCATACGCGTAAGGAGACGACTTGTCATCGGCTAGCTTGAGGGGCGTCCCCTCTCGACGATCCAAGCGGCGACATAAAGCAGGCGATCAAAGTCCATCTTGCGATACAATGCGCGTCCTAACCATCTGGTCCGTTGTGACGAGATGAATCTCAGGGCATAACGTCGTTCGACCCAGGTTCAATAGCCGTAGGTGTGCCATGGCCCGCACGATCCGTGTACAAAGCGACAGCAACGCCCATGACCGTCCCTGGCGGGTAGCCGTGGAGCAAGGCTTCTTTGCCGAGGAGGGCCTCGACGTCGTCTATCACGAGGACAACCCCAAGGGCACCGAAGGCCGGGTGAAAGATTTCGCCCATCGCTGGAAGGAGACTCAGCTTCAGCAGGGCGCGCTCGAAGTGTATCCCGTCTGCGAATGGGGAGCGATCGAGCGCGTGCAACGGCTGGGCAAAGGCAAGATCATCGGGCTCGATGCCACGGTGCGCACCGGCGCGATCATGGTCAGGAGGGATTCGTCCGTTCAGAGCCTTGCCGACCTGCGCAACGTGCCGATTGCGGTCACCTGGCATGCAGGCACATTCTATGCCGCGATCGAGGTCATGGAGGCGGCTGGCATCCCTTTCGCGGAGATCAGGCTCGAGCATGCGGCGGACCGACTGGACGCTTTGCTTAGCGGCCGCAACGAAGCCGCAGCGCTCATGGAGCCGCTGGTGAGCCGCGCAATCGCGGCAGGCTGCCGCAAGATCGCCGACCTGCGGTGGCGCGGCGGCATCGTCGCCGGGCAGGATATCGATGCGGAAACCGCGGAGAAGCTGCGGCGCGCGCTCAACCGCGCGATCGCCTGGCTGCGGGAGCATGAGAAGCGCTCGCGAGCGGAGCTCTTGCGCGACCTAGCACCCGAGCTGCGCAAGGATGGCCTGCTTCCCGAACTAACTGGCGTCAAGGCCTACCAACCGGCCGAGTTCAAAGCGAAGGTCGACTGGATGCTCAAGCGCGGATTTTTGCACGAGGCTCCCAGCTACGACGATAGCGTGCACGCCAGATAGCATCGCCTGCTGCCCTTCAAAGCTGTCGCATCTGCGGAAAGAGTCCGACCGCCACGGCGCTGCGCAGATTTAGTTGAAAGTTATTTCGCAGCCGTTGCCGGCATTGAGCTGTTTGCAACAGCGCCACTTTACTACTCCGCCGGCGCGGGCGGCGCTTCCGCCGAGGCCGGTCCGCTCGCGGGCCCCCGCAGCGGACGTTCTTCCATGAGCAACACGGCGGCAAGTGCCGCAACCAAGAAGGCATCGACAGCGACGAACACAAAGCGGAACAGGACCGCGATATCGAGCCCAGCTGCCCTTGCAGTCTCGACCAGGAGTTCCACGCCGGTGCCGCGCTCGGGCGTGGCACCCAGGGCAGCCAGAAGGATCGCGCCCATGATTGCGACTGCAAGCGCGCTTGCTAGCGCACGGAAGAAATTCATGGCCCCAGTCGCCGTCCCCACCTGGTGCGCCGGCACGGCGTTTTGGATCGAAACGGTTGCCACCGGATAGACGGTACCTGCACCGAACCCGATGAGCGTGAGCGCAATGATCACGCCCAGGAGCGGCATGGCGGGCTCAATGGCGAGCGCCGTGACGCTCGCGATCGCTATCGTCGCACCGCCGATCGCCGATACCTTGTAATGGCGCAGATACATCATCGACCGCCCCGACAGCATCGATCCCGGTGTCGTCATCAGCACGATCGGAATGAGCGCGAGACCGGCTTTGGTCGCGGAGAGCTCGTGCACAACCTGGAAATAGAGGGGCATATACACGGTGAGCCCCAGTACCGCTCCGAGCATCCACGAAGTGGCGGCCGTGCCGGCACGCATCACCGGATTCCTGAGGACCGTCAGCGGTAGAAAAGGCTCCGAAGCGAGCCTGAGCCACCACACAAACGCAAGGCTGAGCCCCAGGGAAACGGCAACCAGCGCGAAAATCGTCGACGATAGCCACGGCACGCGGGTACCGCCCGATGTGAGAGCAATGAGAAATATGGTGGCGGCCGAGGTCATCAGCGCCGCGCCAATCACGTCGAGCCGGTGGGGCCGTTCGTGGCGCGGCAGGCGCTTCATCGCATGATACACGAGCAGCGTCGCGACGAGCCCGAGAGGCACGTTGAGCCAGAAGATGACCGACCAATGCAGGTACTCGGCAATGGCGCCGCCGAGGGCCGGCCCGGCGAGGCCAGCCATGATCCACGACGTGCCCATGTAGGCCTGGTAGCGGCCGCGCTCGCGCGGCGTGATCATATCGGCGATAGTCGTCTGGGTCAGCGGCACGATCCCGCCGCCGCCGATTCCCTGCAGGGTACGGCCAGTGATCAATATCGCCATGTTGGGCGCCGCCGCGGATACTACCGAACCTGCAAGGAACAAGCCGATCGCCAGCAGCATCATGACGCGTCGGCCGTGGATGTCGGAGAGCTTGCCGTAGAGCGGCGACACCACGGTCGACGACAGCAGATAGGCAATGATGACCCAGGACAGGTTCTCGAAATCACCGAACTCACGTCCGATGGTAGGCAACGCGGTGACGACGATGGTCTGATTGAGCGCCGACAGGAACATGCCCACCATCAGGCCGTAAAAAATGTTGCGTATCTCGGCCTTGGACAGCGGCGAGTGCCGCACAGGCTCGGAAGACTCGATCGGCTTTTGGGTCGGGGACGTCATTCGAATCGGAAGTGAGTCAGTTTGATCACTGCGCATTGTCGATATCGCTTCGTATGGCGCTCGAGCACGGTCAAGGCAATGGGCTCAGGCACAGAGCAGGTATGATGCTCTGCGGGCGGGGAATAGCGGACCGCGTTACGTCTGGCACTCGATAGGAATCAGAATCGGGTCTTAGTCGGCTCGCGTCGATCGATGCGCGGAGCCTCGCAACGGCCGTTCCTCGAGCGCGAGAACAGATGCAAGGGCCACCACGAGACAGCCGATGGTGGCTGCGAAGACCCAGCGGAAAGCTTCCGCCGCATCGACTCCCGCCAGCACCGCGCCCGCCGAGAGCCCACGGACCACTGGCGCGCCTGCGAGCACAATTGCGCCGAAACAAGAGACGATGAACGTCGACCCGAGGGCGCGAAAGAAGTTCATGGTCCCGGTTGCGACGCCAAGCTGATGCAATGCTACCGCATTCTGCACCACCACAACCGTGAACGGGAAGGTTGGTCCCAATCCGAGCCCTACAAGTGCGATCAGGCCGAGCGCGGCCCAAGATGAAAGCCCGGTCGGCGCGATTGCGAGCGGCACCAGCGCCGCTATCGAGAGCAACAGGCCGACCAGCGGGATTCGCTTGTAGTGAGTGAAGCGCACCAGCAGGCGCCCGCCGACGACCGACGTGACTGTGGCCGCACCTTGCAGCGCAATGATCGCCCATGCCGATTCGCTGACCGAGAGTCCAAGCGCAAGCTGCGCATAGAGCGGCAGGACGATAGTCAGCGCAATGACGACACCGACCGCGAAGAAAGCGGTCATGGTGCCTACGCGCGTGGCGCCGTCACGCAGCACCGACAACGGAATGAAGGGCTCCTCCGCGGTCATGACGCGCCATGCGAACAAGACCCATAGCGTAATGGAGGCAACAAGGAGTGCGAGGATCTGCGGCGACCCCCAGGCATAGCGCCGTCCGCCCCAGGTCAGCGCAAGCATCAGCGCGATCGCGGCTCCCACCATCAGCGCCATGCCCAGTACGTCGAGGCTGTGCCAGTGGTCGTGGCGTGGCAGCCGCTGCAACACGTTGTGGGTGAGCAGAAAGGCCAGTCCACAGAGCGGCAGATTGAACCAGAAAATCCACGACCAATGCAGATGCTCCGCAATGAACCCGCCCAGGATGGGGCCGCCCACGGTCGATACGATGAAGGTCGAAGACGTGTAGGCCTGATACCGCGGACGATCGCGGGGCGAAGCAACGTCGCCGATGATGGTTTGTACCAGCGGCATTAGGCCGCCGCCCCCAAGACCCTGAAGCGCGCGGGCGAGAATCAGCATCAGCATGGAGGGCGCCAGCGCACAGGCCAGAGAGCCGCCGGCATAGATGCCGATGGCGATCAGCATCATGGTGCGGCGGCCGTGGATGTCGGAGAGCTTGCCGTAGAGCGGCGTCACCGCGGTCGCGCACAGAAGATTGGCGGTGACGACCCATGACATGTTCTCGATGTCGCCCAGGCTCGCGGCGATGGTCGGCAGCGCGGTCGCCACCATCACCTGGTCGAGGGCCGCGAGCAGCATGGTCAGCAGCACGCCCACGACGATGCGGCGTGCGGCGGCGTGGTCGAGGTAGTCCGCCGGTGGTGGTGGGCTGAGCGGATCGCGCATGTTTGGCCTGGCGCCGGCCCGGGCGGCGAGGCGCGGGGCATCTAGTCGGGGAAGCCGTGGGACGACAAGATGGCGCCCTGCGCGGGCGCCATGCAGTGGTGCACGGGCTTATCGGGGTGATCGCGGCTTCCTCGCCGCCTTCGGTATGCGCGCTGGCCAACTCACGATGCGGTCCTCGAGATCTTTGTCCTCGACCTCGTCCTCGCTCGCGCCGACGCGTCCGCGCACCGAGATCCCGGCCTGATGCACGGTCTCGGGATCACCAGAAACGAGCGGATGCCACCAATAGAGATCCCGGCCGTCGGCCAATAAGCGATAGGCGCAGCTCGGCGGCAACCAGACGATTCGGTTTATGTTTCTTGGGGTTAGCCGAACGCAATCCTTCACCTTAGCGGTCCGGTTGGGATAGTCCCGACAGCGGCAGGTGTTGCTGTCAAGCAGGCGGCAGCCGACGTCCGTAAAATAGGTGCGCGATGAGTCATCGGCATCCTCGAGCTTGACCAGACAGCAGCGCCCGCAGCCGTCGCAAAGGCTCTCCCATTCGGAATCCGTCATCTGTGCCAACGACTTACGACGCCAGAACGGGATCTCGTCAGCGCTCATGCGTGGGCCGCCTTTCGAACAGTCGCCTGCGGAACGGGCCTTGTCCGGATCGCTTTGAGCTATTCATCTTGTGACCAGGTCGCCATAGTTTGGAACCCCTGGATCGGTTAAAACTTTCGATAACGGTTGGGCGTCTGCGCGCCCCGCCGGAGCTATGACTTCGACTCTGAGGGAACCTTGCGCAACCTGTTTCAAGACAGCGGGAACCCAGTCGGCTGGAAAATCAAGCTGCGGCGCTTCCTGCTCGATCTCGATGCCCGGATCGACTTCGGGCTGTACCAGGCCAGGACCTGGGGACGCGAGCTTTACGAGCGCTTCACCGTCTTCATGGACCGCTTCCATGTCTCTGGTTGGCGGCGCTGGTACTTCGTTGAGCCGCTGTCGGAGTGCCTGACGCTGGGCAATGCGGGTCTGCTGGTCATGCTAGCGCTCGCGATTCCCGCTTTCCGTGAGACCTCGGACGACGACTGGCTGAAGAAATCCGAGCTCGCCGTCACCTTCCTCGACCGCTACGGCAATGAAGTCGGTTCGCGCGGCATCCGGCACAATGACGCGATCCCGCTCGATCAGTTTCCCGACCACCTGATCAAGGCAACGCTCGCCACCGAAGATCGCCGCTTCTACGAGCATTTCGGCATCGACTTTCCCGGCCTCTTCCGCGCGATGCTCACCAATGCGCGCGCGGGCGGCGTGGTGCAGGGTGGTTCCTCCATCAGCCAACAATTGGCCAAGAACCTCTTCCTGTCGAACGAGCGGACCATCGAGCGCAAGGTCAAGGAGGCGTTCCTCGCGCTCTGGCTGGAAGCACGGCTGCCCAAGAACGAAATTCTCAAGCTCTACCTTGATCGCGCCTATCTCGGCGGCGGCACCTTCGGCGTCGATGCGGCGGCACAGTATTATTTCAACAAGTCCGCGCGCGAGGTAACCCTCGCCGAGGCAGCCATGCTGGCCGGCCTGTTCAAGGCGCCGTCGCGATTTGCCCCGCACATCAATCTGCCGGCGGCGCGCGCTCGCGCGAACGTCGTCTTGGACAATCTGATCGAGGCCGGATTCATGACCGAGGGCCAGGTGTTTGGCGCCCGCCGTAATCCCGCGATAGCAGTCGACCGGCGCGACGAACGTTCGCCCAATTATTATCTCGATTGGGCCTTCGACGAGATGAAGAAGCTGGCCGAAACCTTGCCCAAGTCCGTGCACGAGCGCGTGTTCGTCGTGCGCCTTGCCCTCGACGTCGACCTGCAGAACCACACCGAGCAGGCACTCCAGAACTCGCTCAAGCAGTACGGGCGCGAATACAAGGCCAAGCAGGGCGCCGCGGTGTTGATGGACATCGACGGCGCGGTGCGCGCCATGGTCGGCGGACGCGACTACAGCGAGAGCCAGTTCAACCGCGCGACCGACGCCATGCGCGCGCCGGGCTCCTCGTTCAAGCCCTATGTCTACGCCACTGCCCTGATGAACGGGTTCAAGCCGACCTCGATCGTAGTCGACTCGCCGGTCTGCATCGGCAACTGGTGCCCGAAAAACTACAGCGGCGGCTTTTCCGGCTCGATGACGCTCACGCAGGCGCTGGTGCGCTCGATCAACATCATTCCGGTGAAGCTGTCGATCGCGCTCGGCAACGGCAATCCGAAAATCGGCCGCGCCAAGATCAGAGATACCGCGCGCAAAGCTGGCCTGCGCACGCCGTTGCCCGATACCCCCTCCATGCCGATCGGCGCCGACGAGGTGACCGTGCTCGATCACACCGGCGGCTTCACGATGTTCCCCAATCTCGGCAAGGCGATGACCCCGCACGCGGTGCTCGAGGTGCGCAGCGGCGCTGGCGAGTTGATCTGGCGTTGGGACCGCGACGGCAAGAAGCCGCTACAGGTGATCACGCCGCAGGTCGCCATGGACATGAACATGATCATGAGCAAGGTGGTGGAGGAAGGCACCGCCAGGCGCGCCATCCTCGACGGCATCAAGGCCGCGGGCAAGACCGGCACCACCAACGCCTACCGCGACGCCTGGTTCGTAGGCTTCACCGGCAACATGGTTTGCGGCGTGTGGTTCGGCAACGACGATTACACCGCCATGCACCAGATGACCGGCGGCTCGCTTCCCGCGATGACCTGGCGTGAGATCATGGCCTACGCTCACCAAGGGATCGAGCTGAAACCCATTCCCGGCCTCGGCCCGCAGGCACCCGCAGCGCGCGTGGCCGAGGGTAAAAAGGAGGGCGATGCACCGGCCAGCCGCCCGAACTCAGTGCTCACCAAGCGCGGTGCCGATGCCCTGGTCCGTGTCGAGCGCCTGATGGACGATGCCACGCGCGCGCTCGCGGCCCGCGGCGAGATGACCAAAGCTTCAGACGATACCAAACCGCAAGGTCAAGGAAGTTTTGCATCGGCGTCGGAGCAACGGCCGCCTGATCAGAATCGCGGCAATTGAAGCCGACCGACCACTTTTGTTAAATGCTCCAGCCACGGCTACGCTAGCGAATCGAACGTGCGCTTGCTTTTTGGAACTGTGTTTGCGCTCGTGATTGCGGCAGTGGTCGGCCTCGGTACGACTTGGCTTGCCCTGACGCGAGGCAGCGCCTATGGCGGTGTCACCATCGGTGCGTGGACTGGCTGGCCGAAGAATGGGACCGCCGGCATTGATCCCTATGCGCGCGCCATCGTCGCGCGCACCGGCGAACTGCCGATCGGCTCGGGCGACGGGGTCGCGTTCTATGCACGCACCGACGATATCGGTGACCCCCTCGACGGGCGCTGCGACGTGCTGCTGAGCGGCACCACGCCGCAGGCCCGGTTTTGGACCATCACTCTGTACGACCCCGAAGGTCGGCTCGTAGCCAATTCGGCGCAACGGCACGGCTTCACCAGCCAGGAGATCATCCGCAACGCGGACGGCAGCTTCGAGATCATGGTCGGTCCCCGTGCACGGCCGGGCAATTGGCTGCCGACCGGCGGCGTAGAGAAGTACCTGCTGGTGTTGCGACTCTACGATACCCCAATCGGCGTGGCGACCCGAACCGGATCGGAGGCGCCGATGCCCTTGATCACCAAGAGAGCTTGCCTGTGATCCGCTTGACGTTATGGCTGCTGGGCGCGCTCCTGCTTGCCGGCATCGTGCATCTGGCAACAGTCCTGCTGCTCCCCCGGATGGCAACCCAGGACGCCTACGCCCGCGTCTCCGCGATCGCTCCGGTCAACTCGGTCATTCCTATTCCTGGTCCTACTCCCGAGAAGGCGCTCATGCCCTTCATGGATCCGGCCTTCCAGGTGTCCGTCTGCCGCTATGATTTGTCACGGGGTCCCCTAAAATTTTCCGTGCCGATCAGCCAGGCCTACACGTCGGTATCTTTCTACACTCGCTCCGACGTCGCCTACTACGCGATCAATGATCGCGCTGCCGGGCGCCGGATGATCGAGCTTGATCTCATGACGACAGCACAACGGGCGGAGCTGCCGGAGAACGACGAAATCACGGCTGCGGACCGATTGATCGTGACATCACCGACAACCACCGGCCTGATCGTGATTAGAGCGCTTGCCCCTGAAACAGGGTGGATCCCTGCGGTGCGAAATGCACTCGCGGCCGCGCAGTGCCGTCCGCAATGAAAGATTTGCGCACCAGCGGTGCCGCTCCGACCGAGTTGAGACATTCTCGAAATGATCCTCGGGGGGAAGCCGAGGTCAGCCACGCGCGCCCCGGAATGATCGGTCGCGACCTCACGAGCGGTTGGCACGCCGCCGCCGACGGCGGCGCGCAGTACTGCCCGCCTCGGGTTCGAGGTCCCCGCTCGGCGCCTCAGCATGTCGTTCGATCCGAATGACCGGGAGAATAATTATGGCGGCTGATTCGGACTTTCCGGCCATCGAATCTGGTCCGCGCGCGGCGCGCTCCGCCGTCGGAAAATTGATCACGGTCCCCATATCGTTGCCCCCGCCCCAACGCTCGGATGCCGCAACGCGGCTCCTGCGCGATTTGAGGCGCACAAGGTTAACGGTCCGCTAACGCGCGCCCCGTAGGGTATCTCAAATCCAAAGTGTTGCAGTAAAGGCGCAGTGATCATAATGACGGCTGCGGCGGCATTTGCTGACCTTGAGTGCCTGCTCGATCTCGTTGACGGCAACGCGGCCGACATGTGCGCGAGGTTGTTGCGAACACTGACCGATCTCTACCTGCAGCGGCCGATCCACACGCCCGAAGACGAACACTACTACACCGAGCTCGCGTTGCGGCTCATCGATGCGGCCGCACTCTCAGAACGGGCCGCGCTCGCTGCGCGGCTTGCATCCTACCCGTCGGCCCCCCTGCCCGTTCTGGAGCGACTGGCCCGCGATGTGATTGAAGTCGCCGGTCCGATTCTCGCGCACTCGCCGCAACTGAGGCCGGCCGAACGCGGGCCGATCGCCGAGGCACCGGCCGGCATCGATGCGGAAAGTATTGGGACAGAACCTTCGGCTGCTCGGCCGGCCGTGCGCGGCGCAGGTCCTCTCGCTGCGGCTTCGGAGCTATCGGAAGTATTCTATCGGGCAACAGCGCCGGAGCGCCGACTAATCCTGATCAATCTCCACTATGCACCGTTTCGCCCATCGCACCATTTGCCGGGGGTGCAAGGCACGGATATCTGGCGCCTGGAAGCGGCTGCACTTCGGCGCAAACCCGAGACTCTCACCCAGGAACTCGAACGCCTACTCGGCGTCTCCGCGGCGCAAGCGTGGCGCATTCTTTATGACCCGCTCGGTGAGCCGATCGTGGTCGCCGCCAAGGCCATGGATTTGTCGAACACGGTGCTGCAGTGCCTGTTGCCGGCTCTAAGCCTCTGGGTTGGGCAATGGGCTGATCGCGTCCATGCGCTTGCCCAGCTCTATCGCGAGATCAGCACAGACGCAGCATGCCGCTTGGTTGCGATCTGGCGCGATGCCGCGCAAGCCGAGAGCAGCCCAGTCCACGCTGAACCGGTCCCTTGGCAGGCCGCAGCGGAAAACGCATGGCGGGCGCTGTCCGAGCTCTCGCGCCGTCCGGCGAAGGCTGCGCCGGGCTGAACCGGGCCGTTCAGGCAAGAACCTGATCGAGGAAATGACGGCCGGCGCGGTCCTCAACTTCGAGGATCCACGCATCCGGATCGAAGCGCAGTTCGCGCGTGAGGCGTTCCTCGATCTTGGATTCCGGGGCGGGTTGTTCGCCGAGGCAGCGGCTGAACAGCCGGTCCGCCGGACGCGCATGGTCGAACACGCTCTGCGGCGCCGGGCCAAATAACTCCGCCGTGCCGTCGAGACGGTTCAGCTTGACGAAAATGGTCCCTGCCTCCTCAGCACCGCGCCTGCGCACCGCCGCGAACGCTCCCTCGATGTGGCAGCGGCGGATATAAGCGGCAACCCAGATCGCAGATTTCAGGCGCATCCGAACTTCTCGTTCCTATGCTCGCGTAGGGCAAGTATTCATCACATGCGCGAGTTGGACGAAAGCCGTGTCCGCCATTTTCTCCAATGATTATGGGGGCGCCGCTCGGGCGCGATGGAGCGTTATTCCAGCGGTCGCCCAGTCATCGCCGCCAGTTCGCGCATGACGAGGTCGGACGCCTGGCCGGTAATCGGCAGCTTGCGCTCGCGCTCGAATTTCTCGATGGCGGCCTGTGTTTCCGCATCGATGATCCCGCTCGCCCTGATCTGGCCATAGCCGTATTCGGCAAGCGCCCGCTGCAGCGCGATGACGCGCTTCGATGGTACCGGCCGTCCGCCCACGCCATCAGCTCGGATTGGCATCGGACGTGCGCCAGGGGCAGCTGCCGTCGCTCCCTTCGCCAGCTTGGCTGGCGCTCGCATGATGGCCTGCAGCAGTGCCTCGTTAGGCTCCGTGCTCGGCTTGAGCGCGGCAGCCTGTTCAAAGTCCCGGATTGCGGCGTCCGTCTTGGGACCATACAAGCCATCGACAACACCGTCGTAGTAGCCGCGACGCGCCAATTCGCGCTGGATATCATTGATGATCTCACCCGGCGGACGCGCCGCGGACGGCGACTTCGTCAGCGCCGCGGGACCTGCCGGCTCGATCGGACGTGGACGCGGGACGGACGTGCTATCCGTCGCCATTGCCGGTTTCATCTGCGCGGACGCGCTTTTGAACATCGGCGCCGGGTGCGAGCCGGACTGCATGAACAGCACGTTGATCAGGACCGTCATCGTGAGGAGGGCGCCAAGGACCACGCCCGCGGCATCTCGCGCTCTCCAGTCCAGCCCCCTCAATACGCGTATCGCGGGACGGCCGTCGAGCGGCGCGCTCTTTTCTCGACTCGCGTGCGTCATGGCATTACGTACGGTCGGAGCAATGTCGTCACGACGACCAGCTCGCCACCGCTGCCGCCCGCGGACGTCATCGCATTGTGTCGTACAAGCACGCGTAGCAAACGTGCCAAAACGATCTGGAATCGGACCACGTCTCGCGCACGCCCGACAGTCTTGGACGCGCCCCCCTTTTGCCTGGCGGGGATCGTGTCAGAGGCCGCTTAAGCGAACACTAAAGTCGCAACCGTGTAGCGATGCAGCGACTGGCGTTTTCGGCTCATTTCGCCAAGACTCGCCGACGTATTCGTTGGCGAGACGTATTCGTTAGCGAATGGTGAACGGTCTGTTGCCGCCACACGATGGAGGCCAAGGGTCACCGGAAACCGAATTTTGAGGCCGTCTTCGGGGCGCCGCCGTTGCTAGCAATTTTAGTCAAATCCAGATCATTCAAAATTTCTGAAAAACCGCGGCTGATTGCCGTCGAATGTGGACAAAAAGCGTCAGGCCCTACAAACCAGCGTTTCAATCCTTGCTGCTAGGATCGTCTGCAATACGGCAATCACGGCCGAGGGATTTCGAAGGCAGAGCATGCGATTCCTATTACGGATGGCCTTTTGGCTGACCATCATTCTAGCATTGCTGCCGAGCGGCGGCTCGCAGCCCACGCCGAAAGTCAATGTGAGCACCGTCGATGCGGTCTCGGCGGCGAAGGCCACCGTCAGCGACGTCCGCTCATTCTGTGAACGGCAGCCAGACGCCTGTACGGTCGGATCGCAGGCAGCGGTTGCGATCGGGCATCGCGCCCAGGCCGGAGCTAAGATGCTCTACCAATACCTCAATGAACGCTTCGGGTCCCACGACGCTGGCACGCCGCTGAACCCGGCCTCCGGCGAAGCCGTCCCGTTGCCTACCGCCCGCCCCTCGCAGCACACGCTCTCGCCGTCTGATTTAGCGCCAGCCTGGCACACCTCGCCGTCGCGCAAGGACGGGCCGGCTTAAGCCCAGGCTTCGAAGTGCCGCGGCTGCAGCATGCCGGCCGAACTTGGCCACTCTGATAGGCGCGCCCCGCGGGGTCCGACCAGATCGATCTTTTTCGCCGGCGGCCATTCGTTCGCTCTACCATCGCGCCTATATATCCGCTATGCGGCAAACCATGACCGCGAGCTCATCCGAGGCGCTCACAACGCTCGACGAGATCCTCGACAACTTTTCGTTGCTCGAGGAGTGGGACGACCGTTACCGCTATGTCATCGAACTCGGCCGCGGCCTGAGCCCTCTCCCGGAGCGGGAGCGTACCGAAGCGAACAAGGTCCAGGGCTGCGCCAGCCAGGTTTGGCTCGCAACCAGCGTGCATCCGAATGGTGCGGGCGGACCCGTGCTCACCTTCTCCGGCGACAGCGATGCCCACATCGTGCGCGGACTCATCGCCATTTTGTTCGCGATTTTCTCCGGCAAGCGGGCCCGCGATATTCTTTCGATGGATGCTATCGCGATTTTCGCGCGGCTTGGCCTGCGCGAGCATCTGACCCCGCAACGCTCGAACGGGTTCCGCTCGATGGTCGAGCGCATTCGTGCGGATGCTCGGGCGGCTACGGCGGCGTGAAGGCCGCCTCGCGCCCTCTGATTCTTCCTGAGCCATGGAACTGGCTCGGCACTTGCGGGTCATCTACCGGCGGCCTCGATCGACCCCCCAAGGAACGAAAGAGGCTGCTAGGCCCCGGCGACAACCTCCCCGGAGCCTTCGATCTTCATCACCTGTTGCGCCGTCGCCGTTGCTGGCCAAGTCCCATTTGTTTGGCCAGGCGCGAACGAGCGGCGGCATAATTCGGCGCCACCATCGGATAATCCGGCGCCAATCCCCATTTCTCGCGATACTGCTCCGGAGTCATGTTGTATTGCGCGCGCAGGTGACGCTTGAGGGATTTGAATTTTTTCCCGTCCTCGAGACAGACGAGATACTCCGGCGTAATCGACTTCTTGACCGGGATAGCGGCTTTCGGTGGCTCCCTTGGCGCGTCGCCGTGGCCGCTCAAAACCCGCGTCAAGGCCGCATGCACTTGACTGATCAACGCCGGCAGATGCGAGGCCGGGACCGAATTGTTGCTGACGTAGGCCGACACGATTGAGGCTGTCAGCTCGATAAATCTCCCACCTGAAGTATTGTCGTTCATTGATTATTGTTCGTGCCGCGTTCGATTTGGAGATCGCGCAGCAGTGCCCGCACTTCTGGGTGTTGAACGTCGTTCTATTCTTGCATCCTGGGAAAGGCAAGAAATGGCCTCCCGGCATTAAGCCAAGATCAGGTTTGGCAGTTACTAAGGATGTTCTAGCCAATGTCGAGCTGACATCACGCTCTAGTCTGCCGATTGGCGTCGGCCAGACACTGCCTGACACTGCGGAGCAAGCCGGGGCGCGGACGTCCGTAAGACGTGAAGGGACAAATTTTCAGCTTACGAGTTGGTTTCTATATGGGCGCGTAACTCGGCAATTGAGCCGAACTTGACGGTTCCGTGCGGCAACTTGGCCTCGATCGATCCGTCCGCATAAAGCGTGTAGGCCATTCCGTCGACGACTCCGGACTTGAGGATTGCAGCTGCGCGGGGCTGCTCGTCAGACGCCTGCTGCGGCCGGCGATCTTCGGAAGCTGCGGCGTGGTCTGATTGATCTTGATCGGCCTCGAGCGCCGGCGAAGACTCGGTTTCGGTGCGCTTGCCGGCCGCAGGCCACGCGGCACCGAAATCCTCCCGCTGGGACGCGGGACGCGCCGGCTTCGACCGGAACAAGAAATCGAGACGCGACGCCTTCAAGGCTTCGACGGCCGCCCCGCCGGCACGATCTTCGGCCGAAACTTTCGGTTCGGGTGGCGCAGGTTCAAGCGTGCGTGGCCGATGGGTCTGAGGAAGGGCGGCACCGGGGGAGAGCGTAACCTCCTCCTCGTCGGCAACAATCGAAGGCTCGGCTGGCTCGGCACGCGAAGCGTTGAGCCCCGAAGTCCCCGCGGCCGCATGGGATTCGATCGACCGAACCTGTGGCGCCTCTGGCTTCGGCCGTGGGGAGGCAGCTTGAGCGGCACGGGCGCCGGCCATGAGCCCTGGAGTGGCGAGCGTGGCGGGAGCAGTGGCCGTTTGCGCGAGTTCGTGCGCGTCGGCGGAGCGCGCTGCTCGAGCAATAGGCCGCGTGCGTATTGCCTCGCGGAGACGGCCCAACTCGGCCACCACAGTCGCAAGTCCGATCAGGACCAAACCGCCGGTGAAGGCACTGACACCCGCGACGATGAGCGTCGTGCCCAGCGTGAACTCATTGATGGGAATGCCGAATCCGATCGCGGCGACGCCTGCCGCTGTAACCGCGATGCCCAATAACGACAAGATCAGAGACATGTTTGCGCCCTGCCCCGGCCCCGCCATACTCGGCAGCAGCCATGGTGCTATGGTTACTAAGGAATTTTGGCCCCGTTGCACTCCAATCGCAATAACTAATGTGACGCCGCGGGGGTCAAATCCGATCTTGATTAATACCTGGAGGTGAATTCACGCTCGTGGGAGCATGCGTGACGACTACGGTCAGCGCTCCTGCGCACGCGTTAGTCCCTCGTCCGTGAAAATACGGTCATGACGGGCCCGCCGACCTTCGCCGCCCTGGAACCGCGTCCATCCGTTGCCCCGGCGGCCGCTCCGGCCTAATGAGTAGCCCGGAACCGAGGCTGGCATGCACCCGTTACCAAGAGGAATCCCCCGTCTCGTCCCGACCGTTTGATCATTTGAGGAGCGATCCGATGTCTTTCACGCTGCCCGAGCTTCCCTACAAAGATGACGCGCTCGCCCCCTACATGTCGCGCGAAACGCTCGAATATCACCACGACAAGCACCATCTCGCCTACGTCAACAATGCCAACAACCTCATCAAAGGCACCGAGTGGGAAGGAAAATCCCTCGAAGATGTCGTGAAGGGTGCATTTGGAAAGAACGCCGGCTTGTTCAACAATGCCGGCCAGCATTACAACCACTTGCATTTTTGGCAGTGGATGAAGCCTAACGGCGGTGGCGACAAGCTTCCCGGCAACCTGGAAAAAAAGATCATCGCCGATCTCGGCTCGGTCGCGAAGATGAAGGAGGACTTCATTCAAGCCGGCGTCACCCAATTCGGCTCCGGTTGGGCTTGGCTCGCGGTCAAGGATGGCAAGATCGTCGTCACCAAGACACCGAACGGCGAGAACCCGCTGGTGCACGGCGGCAAGCCGATCCTCGGCTGTGACGTGTGGGAGCACTCCTATTACATCGATTACCGCAACCGGCGGCCGGATTATCTCAAGGCCTATGTCGACCATCTGGTGAATTGGGAATACGTGGCCAAGATGTATGATGCCGCCATGAAGTAGTTACCGGCCTCATCATCTGCGCGTCAGGGCGCCGCCTTGATCGCCGCGCGGCGCCGACAACGCGGGAATCCGCGCCTGCGAAGTATATTGGTCGCGGGCTCTGCGGCCATGGAGGGCGCGAGTGAGCCTCATAATCGGGCGACAGATTGGTTGCCCGAGCACGACCTGATCCCACCCCCGTGGTTCTCGCAACGCCCATATTCGCGCCGTCGCTCGAAAGCCTGACGCGGGCCCGCATCTTTGACCGGCTAGCCGTCGCGGTGCTCGGCATTGTCGCCATCATCGCGCTCTTGACGTTTCGCGATTATGGGCTGAGCTGGGACGACTACGCTCATTCCGAATACGGCGATCTCCTGCTCCAGTTCTACGCCTCGGGGTTACGCGACCGGCGCGCGCTGTCGTGGGTGAATCTCTACTACTATGGCGGCGGTTTTGATCTGCTCGCCGCGTTTGCCGCCAAGTTTCTGCCGTTCACACTGTTCGAGACCCGCCGACTGATAGGCGCGGCCGTCGGAATTCTCGGGCTGTTCGTCACTTGGCGAATTGGCCGGCGCGTCGGCGGGTCGGCAGCGGGGCTGATCGCGCTCGTCCTGCTCGCGACGTGCCCGCTCTACTACGGCCACATGTTCATGAACCCGAAGGATTCCCCCTTCGCGGTGGCCACGGCGATTTTTCTGCTTGGTCTCGTGCGGTGCTTCGAAGAATATCCGCGCCCCTCGATCGCAACCAGCGCCCTCGTCGGCGCCGGATTTGGCCTATCGTTCGGATCGCGCATCATGGGCGCGTTCGGAGCGATCGGCGCCCTGGCGGCGCTTGCCTTGATCTTCGCGCTCGAGTGGCGTGCGGGCGGAATCCGCCGGACCGGCGCGCGGCTTGCACGTTTTGTCTTGGCCCTCGTGCCCGCCCTAGCACTGGCCTACGCCGTAATGGCACTGGTTTGGCCCTGGTCCGTCAGCGACCCGCTCAATCCACTGCGGGCGGTCGAATACTTTTCGCGCTTTTTCGAAAAGCCGTGGCATGAGCTGTTCGACGGGCGCGTGATTTCCGTTCCGGACATGCCGCGTAGCTATGTGCCGACGCTGTTGGCGCTCAAGCTCCCGGCAATTTTCTCAGTCCTGGGATTCGGCGCCGCCGCGGGGGCGCTGGTCGCGGCCTTCAGACGCAGCCTGGCCGTGAACCGTCGCGCTGTCTTGCTTTTGCTCGCGCTGGCGGCGCTCTTGCCGCTCGTGGTCACGGTAGCGCTGCGGCCCGCGATGTACAACGGTATCCGCCATTTCCTGTTCGTGCTGCCGCCGCTCGCGGTGCTCGGCGGGGTTGCCGGCATCTCGCTCGTCGATGCCGCTGCGCGCAAGTTCCGATTGGCGCCCATCGCGGCGTCCGCTCTCTTTATCGTTGGCGTTGCCATGCCTGTCGCCGACATGGCGCGGCTACATCCCTATGAATATACCGATTTTAATGGATTATCTGGCGGCGTGGCGCGTGCGCGCAATCGCTACATGCTCGATTACTGGGGCCTCTCCTTGAAGCAAGCCTCGCAAGCGCTGTTGGCGAGGCTGGCCGAGCGCCATGAGACCAAGCCCAGCGATCGCCGCTGGAAGATCGCGGTGTGCGGACCGCATCGCTCGCCGCAGGTGGAACTCGGTCCCGATTTCGAAACTACGTGGGACCCGTCGGGGGCCGACTTCGCGATGATGCTTGGAGAATTCTACTGCGCGAGGCTCGACGCTCCGCTGCTGGTCGACGTCGTGCGTGATGGCGTCGCTTATGCCCGCGTCTACGACATCCGCGGGCGGTCCATCCCGACCCTGCTGACCCGGCCGGGACTTTGATCGCGCTCTCCATCGTGGCTGCGCACCGCCGACTTGAGCTGGGCCGGCGCCGGGCAGCCCCATTCCAACCGTCTCATGACCATGCGCGAAGAGACCCGTCGCGTTGACGATGGCTTGGCGAGATCGGTACTATCGAGCAAAAATCGACACGCTGGGGAGGATGAAAATGCGCGCTGGCTTTTTGCTTTTGCTCGCCATCGCCTTGATGCCGATCGGGTCCATGCAAACTGCACACGCGCAGGACAATACCGTCTACGTGGTGAGCTACATCGACGTCGCGCCGGCGGCGCGCAGCGTGGCCACGAGCCTATTGCGGCAGCTCGCGAATGCGAGCCGTAAGGACGAGGGCAACATGCGCTTCGACATCCTGCAGCGCACGGCCCCGTCCAACCAGTTCTCAATCGTGGCGGTCTGGAAGGACCAAAAGGCCTACGACGCGCACCTCGCTGCCGCCCACACCAAGGAATTTCGCGAGAAGATCCAGCCACACCTCATCAGCGCGATCGACGATCGGGTCCACACGGGGATGGAGATCGCAGCGACGCCTGCCGGAAAAAATGGGCGCGGCGCGCTCGTCGTGGTCACGCATGTGGATGTTCCACCGCCGAAGAAGGACGAGTGCATCGCGGCGCTCAAGACATTGGTGGCGGACAGCCGCAAGGAAGCCGGCTCCGTGCGCTTCGACGTGTTCCAGCAGGGCAGCCGGCCAAATCATTTCTCGGTCGTTGAAATTTGGAAAAACCAGAGCGCGTACGAGGCCCACATTACGGCAGGGCCGACTAAAAAATTTCGCGATCAACTCACACCCATGAGTGGCGCGCTCTATGACGAACGGCTGTACAAGGTGATCTAGCAGCGACGGCGACTTTGACGGGCAAAAAAATCGCCCCGCGCGCCGAAGATGGCCACGGGGCGACTGCTGCTCCAGATGACGTCAATGGGTCTTCCAGCGCGCCCTCGCCTCGGCGCCGGCCTGTTTGAGATGGACGCTCTCGTCCACGTGATCGACCCACGCAAGCGGGATGAAATGGTGCTCACCGCCGGCGTCGGGATCATCCTTGGTCAGCTTGACCTGATCCCGACCTTCCAGACCGTCCACAGTGCCGACGTGCACGCCGTCCGAACCGAGGACTTCCATATGTTCCTTGATCATCGCCGGTGCGACCATGTGGTCCTCCATTGCTTTGAACGATAACTCGCAGCAATGGTTGGTGGTTCCTCGCACAATGCCCGTGGTTCCCGCCCCGTTTCACTCTGCCAGTGCAGCTAAAATACGCGCCCAGCTGCGCGTGCCTTTGTGAAATGACGTCAGATCGAATTTTTCGTTCGGCGCGTGCACGCGATCGTCGTCGAGCGCGAAGCCGACCATGATGGTGTCCAAACCCAGGACGCGCTTGAAGTCGCTGACAATGGGGATCGAGCCGCCCTCGCCGATCGCCAGCGCCTTCTTGCCCCACTCGGCGGCGAGCGCCGCGCGCGTTCTGGCAAGCGCCGGATTGTCGAAAGCAAGCTCGATGGCCGGCGCAGCCGCGAAGCTCTTGAACTCGACCTTGGCGTCGGGAGGGAGGCGCCCGCGCACGAAGCTGTGGAAGGCGGCGCGAATTTTTTGCGGGTCCTGTGTTCCTACCAGGCGGAAGGAAACCTTCGCCGTGGCCTGCGCCGGGATCACGGTTTTCGCCCCCTCCCCGGTGTAGCCGCCGATCACCCCGTTAATTTCAGCGGTCGGGCGCGTGGCGATCTGCTCGACCAGCATGCGGTCCCTTTCACCGGCGGGCGCCTTTAGGCCGACCTCGGCGAGAAAATTCTCAGGCGTAAGGTCGAGCCCCTTGAGATCCGCCCTGATGTCGGGCGGCAATTCCTTCACCCCGTCGTAAAATCCGGGAATGGCAACGCGGCCGTCGTCGTCGTGCATGGCAGCGAGGATCCGCGCGAGCACGCGCAGCGGATTCTGCGCCGCGCCACCGAATAAACCGGAATGGAGATCCCGGTCGGCGCAGGTGAGCCTCACCTCTTCGTACACGAGCCCGCGCAGCGACGTGGTCACCATCGGGGTCGTCGGATCCCACATACTGGTGTCGCAAACCAGCGCCAGATCGACCTTGAATTCGTCGGCATTATCTTTGACGAAGCCGAATAGGTGCTTCGAGCCGCACTCCTCCTCGCCCTCGATCATCATGGTGATGGGGAGCGGTAATTGGCCGGTGACGGCCGCAAACGCCCGACATGCCTCGACGAAGGTCATCACCTGACCTTTGTCGTCGCAGGCTCCCCGCGCCACGATGATCTTGCGGCCGTCCGGCAGGGTCGCGATGCGCGGCGCAAACGGCGGAGCCTCCCAAAGATCGAGCGGATCGACCGGCTGCACGTCGTAATGGCCGTAGAATAGGACGTGCGGGGCCTTACCCCGAGGGCCGCCCTTACCCACGATGATCGGATGGCCTCCGGTCGGCCGGATGCTCGTGTCAAAGCCGATGTTGGACAGGTCCTTGGCCACGTATTCGGCGGCCGATCGACACTGGTCCTGGTAGGCCGGATCGGTCGAAATCGACTGGATACGCAGGAATTCGAATAGGCGTTCGAGGCTTTGATCAAGATCGGCGTCGATTTTGTCCAATACCGCAGGAAGCGATTGGGCGGGGGTCAATGTCATGTTGCTCGGTGTTTCACTGATGCTGTCCGGCGGAAGGGACGGGGAAGTGCGTCACCGCCTCAAGATGCCTCCCATGGTGCCCCGCACGATGGCGCGGCCGACGGAGCCTCCCATTTTGCCGCCGATCGACTTGCCGACGTCGCCGGCAACCTGGCCCGCAACGCGGTTGCTGACCGAACGGGCCACTTCCCGCGCGATCAGCTGCCCGGTCGAAAGCCGTGTTCCGCGTGCGCGATTGGTGCCAAATATGCTCCCGAGCACGCTGCCGATACCGCTCAGGACCGCGGCAAGGCCGCCGGAAGGCTGGGCTTCCCCCGCCCCGCCTGGGGAATGCGGTGCAGCGATCGGACCGCCCGCAGCGCCGGATTGTAGACGCTTCTGCAAGACCTCGTAGGCAGATTCGGAATCGATCGTCTGGTCATACTTGCCCTTGATCGGGCTCTTGGCCATCAGCGTCTTGCGCTCCTCCGGCGTAATCGGGCCGAGCCGCGCCGAGGGCGGACGCACCATGCAGCGTTCCACCATGGAAGGCGTACCGTTGCCCTCGAGGAAGGAGACCAACGCCTCACCCTTGCCAAGCTCCATGATCACCTTGGTAGTGTCGAGCTTGGGATTGGGGCGAAACGTTTCCGCCGCTGCCTTCACCGCCTTCTGATCGCGGGGGGTGAATGCCCGCAGCGCGTGCTGTACCCGATTGCCGAGTTGCGTAAGCACCTTGTCCGGTACGTCGAGCGGGTTCTGCGTCACGAAATAGACCCCGATTCCCTTCGAGCGGATCAGACGCACCACCTGCTCGATCTTATCCAGAAGAGCCTTCGGGGCATCGGTGAACAGAAGATGCGCCTCGTCGAAGAAGAAGCACAGCTTGGGCTTAGGCTGGTCGCCGACCTCGGGCAGTTCCTCAAATAGCTCGGAGAGTAGCCATAACAGAAATGTTGCGTAGAGCCGCGGATTCGCCATGAGCTTGTCGGCAGCCAGAATGTTGATGAAGCCTCGGCCATCGCGGTCGGTGCGAATGAAATCCTTGAGCGTCAGTGCCGGCTCGCCGAAGAATTTGCTCGCACCCTGGTTGTCCAGGATCAGCAACTGGCGCTGTATCGTTCCGACGGTGGCCTTCGACACGTTGCCGTAATGGACCGTGAGTTCGCTGGCATGATCCGAGATGTGCGCCAGCACGGCACGGAGGTCCTTGAGGTCGAGGATCGCCAGACCCTGCTCATCGGCCACGCGGAAACAAACGTTGAGCACGCCTTCCTGAACGTCATTGAGATCCATGAGCCGCGACAGCAATAGCGGTCCTATCTCGGAAATAGTGGCGCGGACGGGGTGCCCCTGCGCCCCAAACAAGTCCCAGAACACCACCGGGAACTGGTCGGGCTCATAGTTGAAACCAAGGCTTTTGGCCCGCGCGACCAACGGCTCCTTGGCTTCGCCCACCTCGGCGATGCCGGAGAGATCACCCTTGATGTCGGCCGCAAAAACCGAGACCCCGGCGCGGGAAAGACCCTCCGCCAGCACCTGCAACGTCACCGTCTTTCCGGTGCCGGTAGCTCCGGTGATCAGTCCATGGCGGTTCGCGAACGCGAGCGTCAAAACTTCCGGCTTGGAACCTTTGCCAACGAAGATCGTGCCGTCCTTGTCGAGGTCCGACATGGCGCCATTCCTTCCAGATCAACTTGCTGCCATTGTCGCTCTCCCGTATGCGCGGTCAACCGCTGCAGCTGCGACACAAACAAGCTCACGCTGACAATAATCGAGCGTGTGTGATCACTGGGCTTGTCACATTGTATCGGCTGATCACAGCGCATGTATCCAGATGCTCGCGCGAGCACGCACTCATCCGCGTGCGAATGGATAAGTGATTCCCCTGATGCATGAATGCAACAACACATCTCCACTTTCATTGTCAGTGCTTGTGTTCTGAAGTTTTGCGAGACTAATATACGGTCAACCTGCCGAGAGTGCGGGGCTGGTGAGGGGTTAAATGGACGATCTCATCGGACGTCGCGGCGCCGTCGTTGGCGCCGACCGCACGGCCGCGGACAAGGCCGTTGGCATCATTCCGCAATCGGCGAGATCGTGGGCGCAGTCCCCGGCCTTGGCCAGTTCGTCAGATGTTTGATGACGTGGCTGGCCAGGAGCAAGGAAAATTCAATGTCCTATTCGATCAGCGCCATCGAAGATATCGATCCAGATGAGGCAAAGGCACTCAAAGCCGTTGGGATTAGAACGACGGAGAAGCTGCTCGAAGCTGCGAGGAATCCGAAAGGACGCAAATACCTCGCCGCCAAGACCGAACTTGATGAAAAGAAGCTCCTGCGCTGGGCCAATGTCGCCGACAAGCTGCGCATCAAAGGCATGGGCATGGAATATGCCGGGCTTTTGCGCGAAGTGGGCGTCGACACTGTCAAGGAGCTGAAGTATCGCAACCCCGCACGGCTCGCCAAAGCCATGGCCGACGCCAATAGGAAGCGAAAACTAGTTCGCTTTCTTCCCTCCGAAAAGCTCGTGATGCGGTGGGTCGAGCACGCCAAAAAGCTCCCTCAGAAAATCACCTATCGTTAAACTGCGAAATGGTCCGGGCGCTTGACACCGCTCGTGGGTCCGGCGCAAAGCGACAGGTATGACGCTGGTACGCCCAGTCAGGGGTTCCGTCCGCGAGCAGAAAGAATCGCCGGATTGGCTGGCACGGTTGCTTGCACTTGGCCGGCCACTCGTGATGGGCGTGCTCAACGTCACCCCCGACTCCTTCTCCGACGGCGGCTGCTTTCTCGATCCAGCTGCGGCCCTCGAGCAGGCGAGCCGGATGATCGCGGAAGGAGCCGACATTTTGGACATCGGTGCCGAATCGACCCGCCCTTACGGCGGTGCCGTAGCGGTGCCAAGCGACGAGGAAATACGGCGCCTTGCCCCTGTCTTGCCTGCCGCAGTGGCACTGGGTGTTCCGGTCTCCATCGACACCATGAAGGCCACGGTCGCGGAATGGGCACTCGCAGCCGGCGCCGCAATCGTCAACGACGTGTGGGGCCTGCAGCGCGAGAGCGCGCTGGCCCAAGTCGTCGCCGAACGCGGGGTACCGGTCATCATCATGCACAATCGCGACGCCGCCGATCCCGCGATAGACATCCTGGCGGATATCTCGGCGTTCTTTTCCCGCTCGCTCGAGATCGCCCGGCGCGCCGGGATCGCACGGGAGAAGATCGTGCTCGATCCCGGCATCGGCTTCGGCAAGACAGCGGAGCAAAGCCTCACCGCGATCGCACGCGTCGGCGAATTCAAATCGTTCGGGCTCCCGCTCCTCGTTGGCGCTTCCCGCAAGCGCTTCATCGACAAGGTTTCGCCAGCGCCACCCGATCAGCGGCTGGGCGGATCGATCGCTGCCCACGTCCTCGCAATTTTGGGAGGGGCGGCGATCATCCGCACCCACGATGTCGCCGAGACCGTGCAAGCGCTGCGCGTGGCGGCGGCGATCCGGAGCGCCCGATGACCGATACCGTATTCGTCACCGGCCTTGCCGTGCATGCTTATCATGGCGTCATGGAGCACGAGGGCACGGTCGGCCAGACCTTCAAGCTCGATCTCGTGCTTGACGTGGACTTGAGCGCGGCGTCGCGTTCCGACAAGCTCGCCCACACGGTGAGCTACGACCAGATCGTCAACGTCGCGAGTCTCGCGTTCTGCACCCGTCGCCATCGGCTGGTCGAGGCGGCGGCTGGCGAAGTGGCCGAGGCCGTGCTCACCCGGTTCCCGCAGGTGTCGCGCGTGCAGGTCACCGTCCACAAGCCGCATGCGCCCATTGCAGCCGCCTTTGCCGACGTCGGAGTCACGATCGCGCGCGGCCGCCAAGACCGTGGCTGAAGCGCTCGTCGCGCTCGGTGGCAATGTCGGCGACGTGCGCGACACCCTCGAGCGCGCGATCGCCGCCTTCTGCGACGGCAAAACCGTGCGCCTGCTCGCTCGCTCCTCGGACTATCGCACCCGAGCTTGGGGAGTCGAGGACCAGCCAGCGTTCGTCAATCTGTGCATCGCGGTTGAAACCACCCTCCGCCCGCGGGCGCTGCTCTCTCGCGCGCAGGCGGTCGAGCGCGCGCTCGGGCGCGAGCGTTCTAAGGAACGGCGCTGGGGCCCGCGGCCGGTCGACATCGATCTCATAACCTATGACGATTTCGCGATCGACGAGCCGGAGCTGACGCTACCGCATCCGCGGCTGTTCGCGCGAGCCTTCGTGCTCATACCGCTTGCGGAGATCGCGCCGGAGCGGCTGATTGCGGGTCGGCGGGTGCGCGATGCCCTAGCGCAGTTGGATACAAGCGGCGTCGAGAAGCTGCCGGCGCGCACATGATCGCCGGCCTAGCGTGGCCGTTCTTGCCTGGAGGCGAGCACGGTTGGCCTGCCGCTCGCATCGTGGCATTTTGTGGTCATGCCCGATGCCGACGACCTGCCGCTCGCTGCCGAGTTTCCGCCCGCCACGCGCGAGCAGTGGCGCAAGCTGGTGGAGGACGTGCTCAAAGGCGCGCCGTTCGAAACCCGCCTCGTCGCCAAGACCTATGATGCGCTCGGCATCGAGCCGCTCTACGGCCGAAGGGTTACGGCGCAGCCCATTGCCTCGCGCGCGCCGGCTGCGCCGTGGTCGATCATGCAACGCCTCGATCATCCCGATGCGGCCGTGGCCAATGCCGAGGCGCTGCACGACCTCGAAAACGGTGCGAACGGGCTCTCCGTTGTCTTCGCCGGCGCCGTCGGCGCTTACCGCTACGGTTTGCCTGCGACCGAGCAGGCAATCGCGCGCGCGCTCGACGGCATTCATTTCGACGCCGGCATCGCGCTCGATCTTGACTCCGGTCCACAAGCGCAAGACGTAGGACGTCTGCTTGCCGCCCTGGTTAGACGCCGCGGCGTCGCGCCCGCCGCCACGAATGTCCGCTTCGGTTTTGACCCGCTTGGTGTCGCAGCGATCGGCAGCGGAAATCCGGAGCCGAGAAGCGATCGCGTCGCGAGGTTCAACGCCGCCATTTCCGATTTGGCGGCGCAAGGCTTCCGCGGGCCGTTCGCGGCCGCTGACGGACGCGTGATCCACAATGCCGGCGGCTCGGAGGCGCAGGAGCTCGCTTACGTGGTGGCGGTGGCGCTTGGGTATCTGCGCGCGCTGGAAGCCGGCGGAGTCACCCTCGATGCCGCCCGCGGCATGATCTATTTCCGCCTCGTCGCCGATGCCGATCAGTTCTTGACCATCGCCAAGTTCCGCGCCTTGCGGATTCTATGGGGGCGCATCGAAGAGGCCTGCGAGCTCACGCCCGTGCCGCCCCTCGTCGCAGGCGAGACCGCGTGGCGGATGATGACCAGGCGCGACCCCTACGCGAACATGCTGCGCGCCACCATCGCGATGGTCGCCGCAGGCTTCGGGGGCGCCAACGCCATTACCGTGCTGCCGTTCACGCTCGCGCTCGGCCTGCCCGACCGATTCGCCCGAAGGATCGCACGCAACACCCAACTCATCCTCCTCGAAGAATCACACCTCGCGAAGGTGACGGATCCCGGCGCCGGCGCCGGGAGCGTCGAAGACTTGACCGAACAACTCTGCCGCGCGGCTTGGAGCGGATTCCAAGAGATCGAGCGGACCGGCGGCGCGAGGGCAGCACTCGAACAAGGCATGATCCAGAGCAAGGTCGCGGCCGTGCGCGCGGAGCGCGAGGCCGCTGTGGCCCGGCGCAAGGATGCAATCACCGGCACTAGCGACTTCCCCGATCTCGCGGAAGCGCCGGTCTCGGTACTCGACGTCCCCCCGCTGGTGCTGCCGCCCCCCTCGGCATGGCCGTTCGAGCCGCTGCCGTGCATTCGGCTTGCCGAACCATTCGAACAGCTGCGCGACGCCTCCGACCGGACGCTCGCAAACACCGGCGCGCGGCCCAAAGTCTTCCTCGCCAATCTCGGCACCGCCGCCGACTTCACGGCGCGGGCGACCTTCGCCAAGAACTTTTTCGCGGCCGGCGGCATCGCGGCGGCAGGCAACGAAGGCTTTGCCGCCCGCGACGAGATGACCGCGGCATTCGAAGCCTCGGACGCCAAGCTCGCATGCCTGTGCTCCTCGGACGAGGTCTATGCGCGTGCGGCGGCCGCGGCGGCGCAGGCCTTGCGCCGTGCGGGCGCTGCGGTCTGGCTCGCCGGCCGGCCGGCCGCGCTGGAGCGGGAGCTCACGCAAGCAGGCGTTTGCGGCTTTATCTTCGTCGGCTGCGACGCGCTGGCGGCGCTACGGAGGGCTTACGATCTCATTGCCGGCTGATCCCAAAGTCGTCCATCAGCTACGGCAGAGATTCATTCAGAGGGCTGGCGACGCTGAGATCGAGGCGATATATCATCCCGGCCCGATATCGGTTGCGGCGATTTGCGCAGTCGCCAAGCATGCGGCTCGTCGACGATTCGTCCGATCGCGAGCTACGGCGATAGAGGGGCTCGAACGATAGCATCATGGCCCGCATTCCGAATTTCGCGAGCATCGATTTCACCGCGGCGGCGCCGAAGCCGCCGCCGTCCGGCACCGCGTGGCTCACGCCGGAAGACATCGCGCTGAAGCCGGTCTACGGGCCTGACGACGTCAAAGATCTCGACTTCCTCGACACGTTCCCCGGCATCGCGCCCTATCTGCGTGGTCCCTATCCGACCATGTACGCCACCCAGCCTTGGACGATCCGGCAATATGCCGGCTTCTCCACTGCCGAGGACTCGAACGCCTTCTATCGCCGCAATCTCGCAGCCGGGCAGAAAGGTCTTTCGGTCGCCTTCGATCTCGCCACCCACCGCGGCTACGACAGCGATCATGCCCGCGTCGCCGGCGACGTCGGCATGGCGGGGGTCGCGATCGATTCCATCTACGACATGCGCACCCTGTTCGCCGGGATCCCGCTCGACCAGATATCGGTCTCGATGACCATGAACGGCGCCGTGCTGCCGGTGCTCGCGCTCTATATCGTGGCTGCTGAGGAGCAGGGCGTGAAGGCACGGCAACTCTCCGGCACCATACAGAACGACATCCTCAAGGAATTCATGGTGCGCAACACCTACATCTATCCCCCCGAGCCGTCCTTGCGCATCATCTCCGACATTTTCGCATTTGCCGCGGCGCAGATGCCGAAATTCAACTCGATCTCGGTATCCGGCTATCACATGCAAGAAGCGGGAGCGACGCAGGATCTCGAGCTTGCCTATACGCTTGCCGACGGCGTCGAATACCTGCGCGCAGGCTTGAGGGCGGAGCTCGATATCGACCGATTCGCGCCGCGCATCTCATTCTTCTGGGCAATCGGCATGAATTTCTTCATGGAGGTTGCGAAGCTGCGGGCGGCGCGCCTGCTCTGGGCGAAGCTGATGAAGCAGTTCGAGCCGAAGGAGGCGCGCTCGCTGTCCCTGCGCGCCCATTGTCAGACCTCCGGCTGGTCGCTTGCGGCACAAGACGTATTCAACAACGTGGTAAGAACTGCGATCGAGGCAATGGCGGCGACCCAAGGGCAGACCCAATCGCTGCACACCAACGCGCTCGACGAAGCACTCGCACTCCCGACCGATTTTTCCGCGCGCATCGCCCGCAATACACAGATCGTTCTGCAGCAAGAGAGCGGCAGCACGCGCACGATCGATCCCTGGGGCGGCTCGTTCTACGTCGAGCGGCTCACCTACGAGCTCGCCAAGGCCGCTTGGAGCCGCATCCAGGAAGTCGAGGAGATGGGCGGCATGGCCAAGGCAATCGAAGCAGGCCTGCCGAAGCTTCGAATCGAGGAGGCCGCGGCCAAGACGCAGGCGCGCATCGACGCGGGAGAGCAAGCGGTCATCGGCGTTAACAAGTATCGCCCGGAGCGGGAAGCCCCGGTCCACCTGCTCAAGGTCGACAACGCGGCGGTGCGGCAATTGCAGATCGATAAACTTTCGCGCCTCAGGCGCGAGCGCGATCCGAAGGCGGTCGAAGACGCGTTGGCTGCGCTCACCCGCACCGCCGCGGGCGGCAATGGCAATCTGCTCGCGCTCGCGATCGATGCCGCGCGCGCCAAGGCTACGGTGGGTGAAATCTCCTCGGCGCTGGAGCGGGTCTTCGGCCGGCATCGCGCGGAGATCAAGGCGATCGCCGGCGTCTATAAGCGAGAGGTCGGGGCCATGTCGGAAGCGGTCACGCGCGTGCAGAAGCTCGTCAGCGAATTCGAGGCGAACGAGGGGCGCCGGCCGCGCATTCTGGTCGCCAAGATTGGCCAAGACGGCCATGACCGTGGACAAAAGGTGATCGCGACCGCGTTTGCCGATCTCGGCTTCGATGTCGACATCGGTCCGCTATTCGCCACGCCGGCGGAGGCCGCGCGCCAAGCCGTTGAAAACGACGTTCACGTGCTCGGCGTGTCCTCGCTTGCGGCAGCGCATCTCACGCTCGTTCCGCAACTCAAAGCCGCGCTCGTCAAGGAGGGCCGCGAGGACATCATGATTGTCGTCGGGGGTGTGGTGCCGCCGCAGGACTATGACGAGCTCAAGCGCGCCGGCGCCGAGGCGATCTTCCCGCCGGGTACCGTCATCGCGGACGCGGCCGAGGCCCTGCTCCACAAGCTCAACCAGCGGCTGGGTAACGGACAGCAAGCGGCCGAGTGATTTTTGCGCAGCAATTCCGCGATTGCCCGCCGCAAAGACGGCTGTAGACAAATTCATGTCGTTGCGTCATCGGCCCGCCATTCCCGATCTTGCCGATCTGGCGCGCGGTATCCGTGCGCACGAGCGCGCCGTCATTGCTCGCGCCATCACACTGATCGAGAGCCGCCGGGCCGACCATCAGAAGGCGGCGCGGCGACTTGTGCAGGAGCTTCTCCCCTCAACGGGTAAGGCGATCCGCGTCGGCATCACCGGCGCCCCGGGCGTGGGCAAGTCGACCACCATCGATGCGCTCGGCACGTTCCTCACCGGCAAGGGCCACAAGGTGGCCGTTCTCGCGGTCGATCCATCTTCCACGCGCAGCGGCGGCTCGATTCTCGCGGATAAGACCCGGATGCCGCGGCTCGCCGCCGATGCCAATGCCTTCGTGCGCCCCTCTCCCGCCTCCGGCACGCTCGGCGGTGTCGCGGCGAAAACGCGGGAGGCGATGCTAATCTGCGAGGCGGCAGGCTATGACGTAGTGCTGGTCGAAACCATCGGCACGGGTCAGTCCGAGACCATGGTCGCGGACATGACCGATTTTTTCCTGGTGCTCATGCTGCCCGGGGCGGGCGACGAAATGCAGGGCCTCAAGAAAGGCGTGGTCGAGATCGCCGACATGATTGCCATCAACAAGGCCGACGGTGACAACGTCAAGCGCGCCAAGGCCGCCGCGGCCGAGTACCGTGCCGCGCTGCACATCCTCACCCCCCGGTCGCCGAACTGGTCGCCGCCGGTCATAACCTATTCGGCGCTGACCGGGGCCGGCATTGCCGACCTCTGGGAGAACATCCTCGATCACCGCGAGCGCATGAGCAAAGCCGGGGAGCGTGATGCGCGCCGGCGCGAGCAACAGGTGAAATGGATGTGGGCGATGCTTGAAGACCGCGTGTTCGCGCGCCTCAAATCCGACCCCGCACTCAAAGCGAAGCTTCCTCGCATTGAGGCCGCCGTCGCTGCCGGGCGAATGTCGCCAGCCGTGGCTGTTGAGGAGATCGCATCCGCGCTTGGCGTTTGATCGAGGCGCCATTCACGCCAAGCTGCGCTAGGGTGTATCGTTTGGGCGCGCCGTTTGTCGCGCGGAAACGTTTCCCGCTCTCGCACAGAACAAATGACGGCTACGATCCTCATCACCGGCTTCGGGCCGTTTCCCGGGGCTCCCTTCAATCCCAGTGAACCGTTGGCGTTCGAGCTGGCGCGGCGACGCCACCCCGCCTTCGCCAGCGTTCGTCGCGTCGCGCACGTCTTTCCCGTGACCTACGACGCAGTCGATCGGGAACTGCCAGCGCTGATCGCGCGCGAGAAGCCCGCAGCTCTGGTCATGTTTGGCTTGGCAGCACGTACCAAGCACGTGCGGATCGAGACGCGCGCGCGCAATGTACTCACGCGCGTCGTCCCCGACGCCGCCGGACAAGTTCCGATCGCCGCCACCATCGCTCCGGGAGCGCCGATAACCTTGCCGCTGCGAGCGCCCGCCCAGCGGCTGCTGATGGCCGCGCTGGCGACCGGCGTGCCAGCCGCGCTATCCCACGACGCCGGCCACTATCTTTGCAACTATTTGTGCTGGCGGGCCGCCGAGGCCGCCCGCGCCGGTACGCTGCGGCTGGCAGCATTCATTCATGTCCCCGGACTGCGCCGTGCCGAAATCAAGCTACGCGGCCCAGCATTGACGTTCGATGACCTCACGCGGGCCGGCGAGGCCATCGTGCGGACTGCGCTCGCGGCCGCGCGCTGATCGATGCGGCGCCTTCCTTGCCGGCTTTTAATGTGCCGGTGTGACGCATTGCCGTTGCGCGTGGGCCATGGCACACGCCATATTCTACTCCGCCGTCAAATGTCATCCGCGTCTATGCGCCACCCCATTCGAAAAGTGCTCGTCGGAATTCTCGCCCTCTTTCTCCTTCCCCTGGCAGTCCACGCGGCGCTCTATGCCGGCAAGGACCGTCCCGCGAGCTTCCGCGACGCCGATTGGTCAAGCGTCGGCATGCTGCCGCCGGCGGACGCCGATCGCGATGCACGATTCCTCGTCTTCACCGGCCGCACCGGCCGCTGGAAGGGCATTTTCGCCGTCCACAGCTGGATCGTGTTCAAGCCCGAGAATGCCACCAGCTGGAGCCGCTACGACATGGTCGGCTGGGGCCAACCGGTGCGGACCAACGGCTGGGCGCCTGACGCACGCTGGTTCGGCGATACCCCGCGCGTGCTGGTCGACGTGCGGGGACCTGCGGCCGCAGCTCTTATCCCGAAGGTCGAGGGGGCGGTCGCGGCCTACCGCTACAACCATTCCGGCGACTATCGCATTTGGCCTGGACCGAACAGCAACACCTTCACCGCCACCGTGTTGCGCGCTGTGCCGGAGCTCGAAACCACGCTGCCGTCAAACGCCGTGGGGAAGGATTTCCGCGCCTATCCCTATGCGGGCCTGACCGACAGCGGTACAGGTGTCGAAGCCTCGCTGTGGGGTCTCCTCGGCGTGAAGCTCGGCTGGATCGAGGGCGTCGAAGTTAACGTCCTGGGCCTCGTCGCAGGCCTCGATCTACGTCATCCCGGCCTGAAGTTGCCGGGCTTCGGCCGTATCGGGGTCGACGACGGAAGCGCCATTGCGGCGCCCGCGCCGGCGAAGTGACGGATTACGGCTCCGGCTGGCGCTAGCTGGCTTCCCAGCACCCACGCACTGCCTTTGTCGCGTCGCGCAAGGCCAGGTCCAGAAGATCCTCACGTGGTTTTGTCCGGGAACGGCGCCGCTCGACGTGACGCCTGCGACGGGCTATGCGAACGTGCGCTGAAAACATCAGGCAAGCGCAATGCGCGATACGCGGCCGCGGCTTGAGCAAATTGCCTTTCCGCCGATCCGGCGCGGGCGGCTAGAGACGCTCCAAGTCAATATCGGCTATCGCTGCAATCAATCCTGCGTGCACTGTCACGTCAGTGCCGGCCCGAACCGCACCGAAGAGATGTCGAGCGAGGTGATCGGCACGGTGCTGGCGTTCCTTGCGAGAAAGCGCGTCACCACGCTTGACATCACCGGCGGTGCTCCGGAGCTCAACCCGCACTTTCGCCGCCTGGTATCCGCCGCACGCGCCATGGACGTCCGCGTCATGGATCGCTGCAATCTCACCGTTCTCGAATTTGTCAGGCAGGAAGATCTCGCCCACTTTCTTGCCGACAATCAGGTTGAGATTGTCGCTTCGCTGCCCTGCTATCTCGAAGACAACGTGGACCGCCAGCGCGGCAAAGGCGTGTTCGAAGCATCGATCCGCGGGCTGCGAAGGCTTAACAAGCTTGGCTATGGGGGCACCGGAACCGGGCTCGTGCTCAACCTCGTCTATAATCCTCAAGGGTCATCCCTGCCGCCGCCGCAGCAATCGCTTGAGGAGGATTACAGGCGCGTCCTCGGCGAGCGCTATGGAGTTGTTTTCAACCGGCTCTACGCGCTCACCAACATGCCGATCCAGCGCTTCGGCGCAACCCTCCTGGCGAACGGCGAGTTCGATCGCTACCTAGATCTGCTCCGCCGCGCGCACCTCGACGCCAACCTCGACCGCGTCATGTGCCGAAATCTGATTTCGGTCGATTGGCGCGGCTACATCTACGATTGCGATTTCAACCAGATGCTCGATTTGCCGCTCAAGTACGGCCCGCAGGAACGCGTGCACCTGTCGGACCTGCTCGACGCCGATATCGAAGGTCGACCGATCCGGGTCGCGGGCCACTGTTATGGCTGCACCGCCGGCCAGGGATCGAGTTGCGGCGGCGCGCTGTCGCAAGCCGCCGCGCCCCCCGCTTGATCTTCTCGGAGCGCTGCGCCCCCATGAAGTAGAATGCCCCGCATGCAGGCGGGACCCTGCCGCATGTCGAAGCTATCGATCATCATGCCTGTGCTGGACGAAGGCGAAGGCATCGCGGCAGCGCTCGATGCGCTTGCCGATCTGCGGGCGCGCGGCACCGGGGTCATCGTGGTCGACGGCGGCAGTCGCGATGCCACCGTGCAGCGGGCGCGACCACGCGCCGACCGCGTCATCCTGGCGTCGCGTGGGCGGGCGCTGCAGATGAACGCAGGCGCCGAGCAGGCATCCAGCGACATGCTGCTTTTCCTACACGCCGATACGCGAGTTCCGGCCGATGCGGACCACGTGGTGCTCAAGGGCCTCGAACGCTCCGGCCGGGTCTGGGGCCGCTTCGACGTCAAGATCGACGGCCGCTCACCTGTTTTGTCGGTGGTTGCCTGGTTCATGAATCTGCGCTCCCGCCTCACCGGGATCGCAACTGGCGATCAGGCGATATTCGTGCGTCGCAGCGCGTTTCAGGCGGTAGGCGGCTTTCCCGCAATTGCGTTGATGGAAGACATCGCGCTCTGCAGGCGGCTCAAGCGCGTGAGCAGGCCGCTGTGCCTGCGCGAGCGCGTCATCACCTCGGGCCGGCGTTGGGAGAAGAAGGGGGTGCTCAACACAATAATTCTGATGTGGCGCCTGCGGCTTGCCTATTTCTTCGGTGCCGATCCGAAAGAACTCGCGCGGCAATACGGTTATGAATGAGCCGGTCGCCGTTGCGGTGCTCGCCAAGGCGCCACTGCCGGGTTTCGCCAAAACCCGGCTCATTCCGGCGCTCGGCGCCGAGCGCGCGGCCTTGCTGCAGGCACGGCTCATCGAGCACGCCGTGGCGACCGCATGCGCTGCTCGCATCGGCCCCATAACCTTGTGGGCGGCCCCTGACGAAAGTCATCCGCTGTTTCACGCGATCGCCGCGCGCCTTGGCGTCGCACTCGCGCGCCAGGGCGGCGGCGATCTCGGCGCGCGGATGCTGGCTGCCATCGCGGCGGCAGCGACACCTACGCTCGTGATCGGGACCGACTGCCCGGCCCTCACATTCGGTCATCTGCGCGCGGCTGCCGACATTCTGCGCGGCGGCATCGATGCGGCGATCATTCCGGCAGAGGACGGCGGTTATGCACTGATTGGGTTGCGGTCGCCCGTCCAGGCGCTCTTTTCAGACATGCACTGGAGCGCGCCGACGGTGATGGACGAAACCCGGCGCCGTCTTAAACAGCTCGGCCTGATATGGCGCGAGCCGGTCACGCTGTGGGACTTGGACGTGCCGGAGGACCTCGAGCGGTTGCGCAAAAACGGCCTGCATCATCTGATCCCGCCGCCAAACGCGTGAACATTTCCCGCTGGAACAGCGGCGGTCACCACTCAATAGAGCCGGATCAAGGTCAAGCCCGCGACGATCATGAGTGCCGCGGCAACACGGCTGGCGCGCAGCGGCTCCTTGAGAAAAATGATCGCGATCAGCACACCGAAGAGGACGCTCGTTTCGCGCAGCGCCGCGACGATCGCGATCGGAGCCACCGTCATCGCCCAAATCGCGATGCCATACGAGCCGAGCTGCAGCGTGCCGCCAGCGAGGCCGAGACGCCAGTGCCGCTGCATCGCGGGGATCACCTCGCGTCCGCGCCAGGCGAGTGCGTAGATCACCATGACGGGACCGATCCCTACGAAGAGAGCGACCGAATAGGCGTTGGCACTGCCGGCGTGCCGCGCGCCCACCCCGTCCACGACCGAATACGCGCAAATTGTGACTGCAGTGAACAAAGCAAATCCGACCGCCTTGCGGTCGAGCCGCGTGAGGTCGCGACCGCCCCGCAGCGACAGCAACATCACTCCGGCCACCAGCAGAATGATGCCGCCCCAGCCCGCCAAGCCAAGCCGCTCGCCTACCAACGCGGTGGTTACGACCGCGGTCATCAGCGGCGCCGACCCGCGGGCGATCGGATAGACCTGCCCCATGTCGCCGGCGCGGTAGCTTTCGATCAGTGCGGCAAAATAGATGAGGTGGATAAGTACTGACGCGGCACACCACGGCCATGCGGCACCTGTAGGCAATCCGACGACCGGCAACAATGCAGCGGCAACCACCGCCGCGCCGATCGAAATCACAACCGTAATCGCCAACGGATCGAGTCCGCCCTTGATGGTGGCGTTCCACCCGGCATGGCAGGCGGCGGCGATCAGCACGACGGAGAAGACAAAGGGATCCATAGCGGGAAATTCTGGGCGTCTGGCGGCGCTCCTAGCCGCTGATCATGGTCGCCTGCGATTCACGTCACGTGGACTCAATCCCGGAACACCGCTCCTGCCCACACCTTGGGCGAGGCGCGCTGGTACTGGTTGGGGCGGACCACCTCCGCGCCGAGCACATGCGCGGCGCGCCAACCCCAATGGGGATCGTCCAGCATGGCGCGTGCGAGCGCGACCATGTCGGCCTTGCCCTCGGCGATGATTGCCTCGGCCTGTTTGGGCGCGGCAATCAGCCCAACCGTGCGCGTCGCTATGCCGGCCTCGCGCTTTACCTTTTCGGCGAACTGGACATTGGTGTTGGCGACCAAGCTGGGTCGCGCGTCGGCGCTGATCCCGCCGGAGGAGACGCAGACGAAGTCTACCCCGACATCCTTCATCGCCCGAGCGAAAGCGGCTGCATCGTCGGGCGTGAGCCCGCCTTGGACCCAGTCATTGCCTGTGATGCGCGCCCCGAGCGGCACGCCGCGGGGCATGACGGCGCGCACGGCCCGCGCGATTTCGAGCGGGTAGCGCATGCGCGCGGTGAGCGAGCCGCCATAACCGTCGTTGCGCTTGTTGGAGATCGGTGAAAGGAAGCTGTGAATGAGATAGCCGTGCGCTCCATGCAACTCTATGGCATCCATGCCCACGCGGATCGCGCGCTTTGCGGCTTCGACGAAGCTATCGCGCACGCGCTCCATGTCGGGCACTGTCATCTCGCACGGCTCCGGCCAATTGGGGCCGAATGCAATGGCCGACGGAGCGATCGTCTGCCAAGCATCCTCACTCGGTGTGAGCGGCTGTCCCCCTTCCCATGGCCGCCGCGCGGAGGCTTTGCGGCCGGCGTGGGCGAGTTGGATGCCAAGCTTGGCCGTCCCATAGCGGCGGCAATGGGCGGTCACGCGCCCGAGCGCCGCTTCACAGTCGTCCGAATAGAGTCCGAGGCAACCGTGGCTGATGCGGCCGCGGCGCTCGACGCCCGTCGCTTCGATGACGAGCAGAGCCGCGCCAGAATTGGCGAGCATGCCGAGGTGGTTGAGGTGCCAGTCGGAGGCCACGCCGTCGTCGGCGCTATATTGGCACATAGGCGAAACGACGATGCGGTTCGCGAGTTCGAGATCGGCGAGCCGGATGCGAGAAAACAAGGCGCTGGTCATGTCATATGCATCGGTTGAAGAGCCACAAACTGGACCATAAGGAATGGCGCTCCGTCCCGGAAGCGCTTGGGGGGACGGATGCTAGGCCGGAATGAGGTGAAGCGGCGCCTTCAAGCCGCCGTGCGGTCGGGTGTGTCGGGAAGCGGCTGAGTTTCCCCTGCCATCTTTTCACCACCCGGGCCCAGCGCGATCTGCGCCCATCTCGCGCTCAAACGAATGGCCTCGCGCATGCGATGGAGAAATTGCTCTTCGCTATAAAAATAATGCCTCCAGCGGCCGCTTTCATAGAGCTCGACAAGATGTGCAACCCGACGCTCGGCAAGGGCGCGCCATTTTTGGGCGACCTGATCGAGCGCATGGGCGGGTAGCCGTGCCGACATGAAGAGGCTGGATCGCAACACGCGTTGCGATATGTGGGATCGTCTGGTTCAAAGCACGCATAAGCAACCACCGTCCGCGTACAGGATCGCTCGCATCAAGGGCACACAAAGCGAATCGCTCGAACATCATAATCCTTCTGCGCGGCGCGCAGGCAATTCGGTTGCGTGTGATCAACGAGGCACAGCATCGGTCAGCCCAAAAACTGACCCGCCCGGACGGGGAAATCCGGGCGGGTCGCGTTGATCGGCGCAGGGGATCGGGGGGGCGTGAGCGCCGATCGGGGCTGTAATTCAGGCCTTGATGGCCCGTTCGCCTATTAGTCTCCGCAAGTGGCCCAAAGGTTCAAGCCGATTTTTGCGGTTTCGGGGTAATTTTTGACCCCATCTTTCTCTGCTCGGTCCTGGCCCTCCAGAAAAAAGACCAACAATTTCAAGCCATTATTGGCTCGTGGCGGGAACGACCCCGGCGGCTGTCCCCGCCGGGGCAGGCCTAAGCGACAAAATCGCCTGGTAGGCATCGACCAGACCGGCCCCGAATTGGGGATCGATGCCCTTCGGCCCGAGATCGCGCGCCGTGGCGATGAGCGCCTTGCGTACCCCGGCGGGGCCGAGGTCCGGCCGGCGCTCGAGCAGCAGGGCTACGATCCCGCTCACCTCAGCCGCAGCAAAGGACGTGCCCGTGGCGACTTGGTAAGCCGCCTCCGGTGCCGGCAGCAGCACGTCGACGCCGGGGGCGGCGAGCGCAATGTGGCTTCCGCGGTTGGCACCCTGGAACAGCTTGTCGTCGGCGTCGGTTGCGGTAATCGCGATCACGTCGGCATACGCAGCCGGATAGAGCGGGCGAGATTTCGCACCGCCATTACCGGCGGCTGCGATCAGAACAACGCCTTGCTGGCGCGCTTGCGCCGCTCTCCGTTCGATCGACGGATCGCGCGGTCCGGTGAAGCTCATGTTGATGATGCGTGCACCGCGGGCGAGCGCCCAGTCGATGCTCTGGATGATGCTGAAGGTGGTGGCCGCGGGGGTCCTGTCCTGGGCACTGAACGCGCGGGCCGCGAGAATACGAGCCTCTGGCGCAACCCCCATCAGCCGCGCGTGAGCGACGATCGCGCCAGCGACTGCGGTGCCGTGCGCGTGCGGCTTCTCGTCCGCCTCGAGCGCGTCGAAGCTATCGGCGATCATACCGGCGAGTTCCGGATGCTCCAGATCGACGCCCGAATCGATCACGGCGATCAGCACCTTCTCACCCTTGGCGAGATGATGGGCCTCACGCAGCCGAAGCTTAGCCAAGCGGATTGCCCGGGGTCGCCCTCGCCGACGAGCGCGGGCTCCGGCTCGCTGCTTGCCGCGGACTGCTGTTGCAGTTCGTAAAGGTAGTTCGGTTGCGCAGCCAAAACGATGCGTTCAGCCTCCAGTGCGCGGACAACTGCCGGCACCGCACGCTGGTCGGGGATCTTCCAGCGGGAAATGGTGGCGCCGTTCGAAATGAAGAACGCAACGCGATCGAGCCGCAGCCGCCGCCCGAGCGCATCGATGGTCTCGTTGGACACCCCGGATGCGAACTGGGTCAGAACTTCATCGGGCCGATAGCGCCGCTCGTTAGCGGGCGGAACACCGCTGCCGGTGCGAGCGAGGACACGAGCGCGGCTCGGAGGACGGCCGCCACCGCTGGCGCTTGTGGAACTGCCGGTCGCGGTGACCGCGGTAATTCCAGTCGGAATCCCGACGATAATCGGATGCTTGGGAATAATCGTGTACTTGGGAAAGCGCGGCTTGTGCGGGCGATCGTTGCCACCAGTGCCGCCCGAAGGGCGGCCGCCGTCGCCAGTCGTGGTGCCGCCTTTGGCGGGCTTGGCGCCGGGACTGCCGGGCAGGCGGATCGTCGCACCCGTAATGCCGCCACCGCCGCCGATCGCCTTGCTGCCAAAGGCGCCCGCCACATGGCCGCCGAAGGCGCCGGAAGGACCCATGCGTTGCGCGGCCTCCGCGGCGCCGACCAACGTGAGCACCGCGACGATCGTGCTTAGCGCCAGTGGCAGGTGCGATTTGGTTTCTTTGGCTGCTGGCTTCGGCTTGGATTTGGTGCTGCTCGAGCGCATGGCTTGGCCTCCTTGAACTGAAGCTGCCCGCCCGGTTCCTCCACCCAAAAGCGGCCGCGTGTCCCGGCCGCATCGCACCCTGTCACCCGCTTGGCCTTACTCCTTCGCGGCGACGAAGCCGACGACCTTCGATTCCGATTGCATTTGCCGAACGATCTTGCCGACCTCTTCCTTCGGCAGCTTGGTTTCGGAGAGACGAATGCGGTAGAGCTGGCCCCCCATGTTCAGCGGTCCCTCAACCAAGGTGGCCTTGTACGCGCCGAGGAAGTTGGTGATGTCGTTCGCGGTCGCTTGCGGGGCAAAGCGCACGACGGCGTAGGAGCCTTCGCTCGGCGCGCTGGCGAGTCCCGGCCCGCTCGGAGCGCCTGGCTCCTTGACCATCACCGTGGCAATCACAGCTGCTTGCAACACGATGGCAACAGCGGCGACCGTTGCCGACCAGGCCAGCGTGCGCGGAGTAAGGCCCGACAGGAACTCGGAGATGCGGCTGCCGAGGTCGACCGAGCGGCGGCGACGCGGCGCACGCGCCTCCTCGGCGTCGATTGCGGCGAACAGCTTCTCCATCGCGCGCGCCGACGGCGCACCAAGTGTCTCGTTGAGGTGGATCGTCTCGGCAAGCTCCTCGCGGACCAGATCATAGCGCCGCGCTAGTTCGCGGTCGCCGGCAAGCGCTTGCTCCACGCGATCGGCGTCGCGGCGGCTCAGCGTCCCGGCTGCGTGCCACGGCAGCAGAGCTTCGATCTCATGACGCTCCGGCTCTTTGCTTATCGTGTTCATGGCCAACCTCTTTCAATTCCCTCCGACTTGAGCAGCTCCGCCAGCCGCTTGCGCGCGTAGAACATGCGCGTCTTCACTGTGTTCTCCGGGATGCCAACGATCTCGGCTACCTCTTCGACCGATTTCTCGTGGTAGTACACGAGATCGATGATCTCCCGATGTTCTGCCGAAAGTCCCGCGAGGCACTTTCGCAGCATTACACTCTTGTCCTTCTTCTCCAGCGCAGTTGCGGGATCGTCTGACGGATCCTCGATTGCGCCTGCGGTCTCTTCGTCCAACTCCTCGTCCGGCCGACGCCTGAGCGCTGAGAGGGACTTAAACCGCGCGATTGCCAGCAACCATGTCGACACCGCCGAACGCCCTTCGAACCGACCAGCCTGCCGCCACACGTCGAGAAACACCTCGCTGATCAGGTCCTCCGCCGTAGACTCGTCCCGAACGAGGCGTACGACGAAGCGAAACACTCGCACGTGATAGCGTGCATACAGCACCTGCATGGCGAGCCGATCGCCGTTCGCGATTCGTCCGATCAGCACCTCGTCTGACGTCGATTGCATCGCTTTCGGACGGTCGGACTCGTGACTTTAGTCGCAAGCGGCTACCGTTGGGTTCACGGTTCCGCCACAGAGATGGCGGCTGACAGCCCCCTTTCCGTTGTCGCACCGGCGCGGATCTTTGCTGGCTTTTGGGGCTAAGATTATGGCCGACCCCCGATTGAACGGAACCTGCGCGGCACCAGGATTTTACAAGAAATCTAAGGATTTAGGACCAATAAGGGGGGCTGGGCCCGATATGGCGCGTAGGCGAGCGGTGCCGGCAAGAACAGCTTTCCCCTATTTACACAGACTTAACTCAAGTTCCAACTCGTAGTGGCGCCTTGAGCTTGCGTAGGGCCGCCAGGACCGAAAGTGCGGTGATCCGTCCGGTTCGCGGATTTTCCGAGGGGATGTTCTCGATCGACAGGGTGAAGCGTGCCGAGTCACTCTCTACCTCGACGCTATGGCAGTTGCGCTCGACCGAGGGGTCGGCCCAGATCTCCATCATGGTGCGGTCCGGCCCGATGCCGGCAAGCGATAGCGCCGCCGCGACGTTGACGTTGGCGGGAAATCCCGCCGCGGCATCGCGCGCCGTGCCGGAGAACACCAGCTTGGGCGCATTGAGCCCTTCGACCGAAATGCCGTTCGCTTCCAGATAGGGCGCGCCGACAAGGCTGCGCGGCGGCTTGCGCGTGGTCATGCGCACGGAATGAATCTTCCCTTCCGCCGCGGCGGCGACTGCATCAAGCCCCAACAGCGCTCCGCTCGGCACGATGATCTGCCCGCCGCGCGCCTTGGCGAGTTCGACCAAATCGGGCCGCGGCAGCAACGCACCGGCTGAGAGCACCATCACTTGTTTCCCTGCCTCCAGCATGGGCCGGCAGATCCGTTCGAGCACGCTGGCTGGGGTGCATTCGATCGCCAGGTCGGCATGGGTCGCAAACGCCTCAGGCTCGATCAGTTGGCACATAATCCGCTCGGCATCGAGCCACGCTTGCGCCTTGGCATGGTCGCGCGCTGCGGCGCAGGCAAGCGTGAAGCCCGGCATGCCTGCGGCGAGCCTGCGCACGAGCACGCGGCCGATGGCGCCGAGGCCGGCGACAGCGACGCGGGTCATCGGCATGAGCAGACCCTGGGCACGATAAGCACCTCCAGGCTTGCTCTTACGCGGCCCGCTTGCCCGTCACAAGCACGTGTGAGCCCGCGTCAACCCAGCGACTTGACCAGCATCTGCCCAAAGGACAAGTCTGTTGGGCAATCAGGGAGGAGCGACATGCTCAAATCATGGACGAGCGGGATGCTCAAGAGCGCGGCCGGCGCGTGTGGGATCCTGCTCGCAATCACCGGCACAACGCTGAGCCAAACCTATCCAGCCAGGCCGATGACGATGATCATTCCATTCGCCGCCGGCGGTCCGACCGACGTGCTCGGCCGTGTTCTGGCGCAACGCATGAGCGAGATCCTCGGCCAGCAGATCATCGTCGAGAACGTCGGTGGCGCCGGTGGCATGACCGGCTCCAAGCGCGTCGCCGATGCCGCGCCCGACGGCTACACGTTCGTGCTCGGGACCGTCGGCACCCATGCACAGAGCCAGACTATGTACAAGAAGCCGCTCTACCACGCGGCGACGGATTTTACGCCGGTCGCGCTCATTGCCGAGGTTCCGATCGTGCTGATCACCCGCAAGGACCTGCCGGTGAAAGATCTCAAGGAATTCATCGCTTACGCCAAAGCCAACCAGACGAAAATGCAATACGGTTCAGCCGGAGCGGGCTCAGCGACCCATCTCGGCTGCGTGCTGCTCAATCATCTCATCGGCGTCGACATCACGCATGTGCCATACCGCGGCACCGGCCCCGCAATGCAGGATCTGCAGGGCGGCCGCATCGACTACCTGTGCGAGATCGTCAGCACCGCGAAGCCGCAAATCGACGGCGGCACCGTGAAGCCGATCGCGATCATGACCAAGGAGCGCTCGCCCGCGCTGCCGAACGTCCCGACCGGTCTCGAGCAGGGCACGCCGAATCTCGAAGCCTATACCTGGAACGCCATCTTTCTTCCCAAGGGCGCACCGGCCGATGTGGTCAAGAAGCTCCACGATGCCGCGGTTGAGGCGATGAAGACGCCGACGGTGAAGGAACGGCTCGAAGCGCTCGGCGCAGTGATCGTGCCGGAGCAGCGCGCCACGCCGGAATATCTCGGCCAGTTTGTCAAGAGCGAGATCGACAAGTGGGCTGGGCCGATCAAGGCTAGCGGCGTGATCGTGGATTGATCGGACAGGCGCCGAGCACGCGTGAGCGTGCCTGTCACTCCAGTTCGATCTCGCCTTTGACCTCGTGCGAAAGGCCGATGCCGCCGAGCGTGATCCTGCCGGTAGCGGGAAACTTTTCGTTGCCCTTGAGCTTGCCCTCCGCCAAGGCCTCGCGCACCGCCTTCTCGATCTCGCGCTGGGCGCTCACGCCGAGCGTCTTGAGGAATTTGCGAATACTGCCGTTAAAGACGTCCTCGTTCATGATCGCCTCCTTTTGCGCCATTATACGCCTAGGCGGCCGCCGTCGAATCGCCGCGTTTGCGCCAATGTGAAGCCATCACCGTCGGCGTCAATATGCGCACCATCATCGCGCGGGGGATGCATGCTGAGCCTACGCCCGTTGGCAATTGTGATCGCTGCGGCCGCCATGCTCGCCGCTCTGCCGGCGACCAGCGCGCAAGCATGCGACAACGATCGTTACCCGTGCCCGATCGCGGCGCAGCCGGAGACGCCCGACACCGCGGCCCGCCCGGCGCCACGCAAGAAAGCGAGCCGTGCTGCGCGGCAGGAGGAGAAGGCGCGCGCAAAACCCGAGCGACAGGCATCGGATGCCGCCGCCCGCACAAAGGCAGCTGCGCCGCTGCAGCAGGCGCAAGCGGCCGAATCCTTGTCGCAGAAAGCGGCCGACCCTGCCCCGGCACTTACGCTCGATAATCAAGTCGACCGCAACGAGAACCCGGTGGCGGCTGCCGCAGCCGGTTCGGTCGTTCGCCCAGCTACCGGGAGCGCCGGCGCGCAAGCTACGGCTGGCGATGAAGCAGCGCCGGCTGCTCCGGTGAACGTGGTGCGGGTGGTCGACCCCAACGAGCTCAACGAGCTCGACCTCGCGGCGGCCGGAGCGCCGCCGGCGCAGTCGTCCTGGTTGGGTTCGCTGCTGATGACACTCGGCGCCGCGCTCGCCGCGGCATCCGCGGTGCGAGCCTTCTTCGTGTGAGGCCCGCGAGCTCACCGCGCGGACGTGCGCGGCTTGACAAATGTTCCCGTTCTGTTCTTTTATGGCGCGGATAGCCCGTGGGCGCCGATGCCGATCTTCACGCCCCACCAAGATGCCGCGCTGAGGGCAACCTCGGCGTGGCTCAAAGACGCGCGCGGCCGTGCTTCGATCTTCCGCCTCTTCGGTTACGCGGGAACCGGCAAGACCACACTCGCCAAGCATCTCGCCGAAGGCGTCGACGGCAAGGTTTTGTTCGCGGCCTTCACCGGGAAGGCGGCCTGCGTGATGCGCAGCAAGGGCTGCCACGGCGCCGCGACCATCCACAGCCTGATCTATAAGGCGCGCGAAAGCGCTGAGGAGACACCGAGCTTCGAGCTCTGGGACGACGCTCCAGCCTCGAAGGCCAAGCTCATCGTCGTTGACGAATGCTCGATGGTCGATGGCGAACTCGCGCGTGACCTGATGTCGTTCGGCGTGCCGCTGCTGGTCTTGGGCGACCCCGCGCAGCTGCCGCCGATCCAAGGCGGCGGGTTTTTCACCGACGCCCGCCCCGACGCCATGCTCACCGAGGTGCACCGGCAGGCCCAGGACGATCCCATCGTGCGGCTATCGATGATGATCCGCGCCGGCAAGCCTCTGCAAGAAGGGAGCTATGGCGCGAGCGAGGTGCTGAGGCGCGAAGCGTTGGACCCCGCGCGCGTGATTAATGCGGACCAAATTCTCGTGGGCCGCAATGCCACGCGGCGCGCCTACAACGCGCGCCTGCGGCAACGTCGCGGCTTTGCCGATGCATTGCCCATGGCAGGAGACAAGCTCGTCTGCCTGCGCAACAATCGCCGCAAGGGATTGTTCAACGGCGCGCTGTGGATCGTCAGCGAGCGCCCGAAGAGCCGCCGGCAAATCATGCGCATGCGGCTCAAGCCCGACGAGGATTTGGGCGAGCGGATGGTCAAGGTGTCGGTGCGGCCGGAATGTTTCACCGGAGCCATCGAGCAGTTGGATTGGCCCGCGCGCAAGCGTTACGACGAGTTCGATTTCGGCTACGTTTTGACCGTCCACAAGGCGCAGGGCTCGCAATGGGACGATGTCGTGCTGTTCGACGAGTCCAGCGCGTTCTCCGAAAACCGCGACCGCTGGCTCTATACCGGAGTAACCCGGGCGGCGAAGCGGCTTACCGTCGTGGTGTGAACAGTTCAGAGCACTCTCTTGCGCTTCTCCGCGCCAAAGCGCGGATCCGGGCTTTGGCCTCTGCATGCCCGCGTTCGCGGGAATGAGCGGAGTCGCCAGTCGTGGGTCTCATTTAATTGAACTGATCATCCTTTCCCTCCACCTCGCGCACCGGCGTCTCCGGGACCAGGCCTGCGCGCCGGCGCGCTAGGGTTTCCTCGCCGCTTTGCTGCCAGTTTCCGGCAACGGCGCGTTGCGCATAGACATCCCAGCTCGATGACCAATCGCCGAGCAAATAGCCGTGCCACGGCGGCTGCGGCGCAAGTGCGGGCAGCTCGAGCTCCTGCCAGATCGCGCGCGCCCGCTCCATGAATTCGCGCCCGGGCAAGGCAAGCGGCGGCGCGGCATGCTTCAGCGTTGCGTCGATGAGCAGGCCGGAGTCCTCCTCCCGGGGTCCGGATTTCGGCCCGTGCCCGGCGGAGCGATGGGGGACAATATGCACGTCCTGCGCGGGGTTACATCGGTAGGCGAGCGACCAAAAGACCGCGTCGCTGTTCGCGGGGTCGATGTCTTCGCTTACGGCGATGCAGACTTTCCCGCAGTCGGCAAGCAGCGACGCGGCGCCGTGCAAGCCGCGCCAGATCTCGGTGCGCGGTGTGCCCCGCGCGTACTGCACGAAGATGATCTTGCGCAAATTGGAGAGCGGCTCGTGCAGGACTATCCGGCGTACCCCCTGGATCGCCAGCCGCTGCCGCAGATGTGTGAGAAACAGCGGCTCCATCGCCACCTTCTTGAGCACGCTCGATTCGCTCGGCGTCACCTGGCTGATGATGGAGGGGAACACCGGCGAGGGCCGGTGCGTGATCGCGGTCACGCGCATCGACATGTTGAAGTCCTCGAGCGCGACGTGGCCGTGACTTTCGCCGAAGGGACCTTCCGGCTCGAGCAGTTCGGGATCGATCAGCCCCTCGATGACGATCTCGGCATCGGCGGGCACGTGGAGATCGACGGTTACAGCTTTCGCCATCCGAATCGGAGCGCCGGCAAGCGCGCCCGCCACTGCCATTTCATCCAAATCGACCGCGAGCTTCATCCCGCCCGTGAACATCGCGACCGGCGCACAGCCGAGAACGATAGCGCACGGCATCGGCTCACCGCGCCGGTTGTGCTTCTGCCAGTGCAGATAGCCGCCGGCGCCGCCGACGCGCGATGACATGCGCACGCCGAGCCGATCCGTGGCCTTCAGGGCCGCACGATAGGTCCCCATGTTCTGAATGCCGGTGTCGGGATCCCGCGTGACGCAAAGCGTGGCGGTCAGATAGGGCGCGGCATCGAACCCGGGAGTCGAAATGGGCACCGGCAGGCGCGCCAAACCGGCGCCCGGCCCGCGCAGGTCCTTTCCCGTGATCACGACCGCCTGGCACGCCGGCGCGCCCACGAGGACCGGCGGCATCGGGCTTGCAATGGCATGCACCCACGCCGCCTCGATCTCCTCGACCGGGCGACCCATGCCGACCGCATATATTTGCGGCGAGGCGGCGAGCGCGCCGACCGCGACCGGTACGTCGTAGCGCCGCCCCGACGAGTCGGTGACATTGGTGAACAAAAACGCGCGCCGCTGATCCTCCTTCAGTCCCCCCTGGAACTGCCATCGCACCAACGGGTGCAATTCGGTGTCTTTGTTGATCGGGCGATCGACGCGCAGCAGCAGCCCACGCCCTTCGAGCGCGCAGAGGTGTGACTGGAAATCGAGCGGCGGCGCAGGGTGCCGGTTTCCTGCGGACCGACGCGCATCGGAGCTGACCTCGAGCATTGTCGCGATCCTATTGTTTCGCGGACTAGCGTACGATCGGCTGCGATTGCATTGCAATGCTTTCCGTATATCGTGGCGGCGGCGTTGCGCCGTTCCGGGACATCGACCATGGGGGCGAAGCATTTCGGCGCCCGCGTCGCGCGCCTTGAGGATCCGGCGCTGCTGACCGGACGTGGGCGCTTCGTCGACGACATCAGACTCGTGGGCACGCTGCATGCGTGCTTCGTGCGCAGCCCGCATGCCCACGCGAAAATCCGCTCGATCGAGGCGTCGGCCGCGCGAGCGATGCCGGGCGTGCACGCGGTGCTGACTGCGGACGATTTGCCGCCGCGCATGGCGCGCGCCCAGATTCCGATGCTCGTGCCCAATCCCTCGATCGCGACGCCACGCACGCAGCTCGCTTTGGCGCGCCGCGAAGTATGCTATGTCGGCCAAACCATCGCGGTCGCCGTCGCGGAGAACCGCTATCTCGCGGAGGATGCCGCCGCGGCAGTCAAGATCGATTTCGAGGTCTTGCCAGCGGTCAGCGACTGCCGCGATGCTGCGATGCCTGACGCGCCGTCTGTCCACAGCGATCTCACCACCAACATCGCCGCCGTTGTTCCTATGAGCTACGGCGATGTGGAGTCGGCGTTCGCGCGCGCGGCGCACGTCTTCCGGGAGGAATTCTCTCTCCATCGCGGCGGCGCCATGACGCTCGAAGGCCGCGCCGTGCTCGCGAGCTACGATGCTGTTGCCGACATGCTGACGGTGTGGTCGGCAACGCAGACGCCGCATCTTTGCCGTGCCACGCTCGCGGACCTCTTCGAACGCGACCTCGAGGCGATCCGGGTCATCGCGCCTCACGTGGGCGGCGGCTTCGGCACCAAGGCGCCGTTCTATGCCGAGGAGGCAGTCATTCCGGCCGCCGCAATGAAGCTTGGCCGCCCGATCGCGTGGCAGGAGGACCGGCGTGAACATTTTCTATCGGCGACCCAGGAACGCGATCAATACTGGAAAGTCGCCATTGCCGTCGATGAGCACGGCAAGATCCTCGGGCTTTCCGGCACGCTGCTGCACGACACCGGCGCATTCCTGCCCTGGGGCATCATCGTGCCGTATATCGCCGCGACGACCTTCCCGGGGCCTTACGTGGTGCCGGCTTATCGCTTCGAGGCAACCGTCGTGCTCACCAACCGCGTGCCGACGACGGTCGTGCGCGGCGCAGGCCGACCGCAGGCGGTCTTCGCCATGGAGCGGCTGATGGATCACATCGCGCGCGAGCTCAAGCTCGATCGCGCCGAATTGCGCCGGCGCAACATGATCGCGCCCCAAGCGATGCCCTATTCCGTCGGCTTGGTCTTCCGCGACGGCAAGCCGCTCGTCTATGCGAGCGGAGACTTTCCGAAAAGCCAACAGCGCGCGCTCGCACTCGCGGGCTACGAGGACTTTCCGACGCGCCAGCGCCAAGCGCGCGGCAAAGGATGCTACCTCGGCATCGGGGTTGCAAACTACGTGGAAGGCACCGGCCTTGGGCCGTTCGAGGGCGTGACCGTGCGCGTGCTCCCCAACGGTAAGGTCGCGGTGGCAACCGGCGCCACGGCCCAGGGGCAAGGCACGCGCACGACGCTGTCGCAGGTCGTGGCGGATCAAATCGGCTGTCGCATCGAAGACATTGCCATGATCACGGGCGATACCGCGGCGATTTCGCAAGGGGTCGGCGCGTTCGCCAGCCGGCAGGCGATCAATGCCGGCTCATCGGCGCTGATCGCGGGTGCAAGCGTGCGCAAGAAAATCGTCGCGCTCGCCGCTCGCATCCTCGGCGTACCCGAGGGCGACATTGACGTCGAGGGTGGCCACGCCATGGCTCGCGGCGGCAACAAGCCTTCGGTCACGCTCGGGGAGCTTGCGCGCGCCGCGCAGGGCATGCCTGGGTTTTCTCTTTCCGAGGGGCAGACGCCCGGCCTCGAGCACACCGCCTATTTCACCCCGCCGCAAGCCTCGTATTGCAACGGAACACACGTGGCGGAGGTCGAGGTCGATCTTTTGACTGGCGGCGTCAAGCTTGTGCGCTACACCGTCGCTCACGACAGCGGAAACATCATCAACCCGCTGATTGTCGACGGCCAGGTGCAGGGCGGCGTCGCCCACGGTGTGGGCAACGCGCTATTCGAGCAGATGAAATACGACCAAGCGGCGCAGCCGCTCACGACAACCTTTCAGGACTACCTTTTGCCTGCCGCCCCCGACGTGCCAGGCTGTCACATCGAGCACGTGGAGACGCCCAACCCGCTCAATCCGCTCGGCGTCAAAGGCGCCGGCGAAGGCGGCACCATCCCGGCGCCGGCGGCGATCATTTCAGCCGTCGAGGACGCGCTCTCGCCCTTCGGCGTGCGCTTTGCCGAGATGCCGCTGACGCCCCACCGCATCGTCGCTGCGCTGCGCAGAGTTGGCGCGTATGAGAAATTGGCGTAACCGCTGCGACCAAGCTGATCACTGCAGGGATGGCCGATCGTCCTATATAGATAGTGCAGTCATGCAACGCTGGAGGCTGCCATGCCGGGCAATGGAAAGCGGCCGCGCCTGCGGTCGCAACTGTGGTTCGATAATCCTGACAATCCGGGCATGACTGCGCTTTATCTGGAGCGCTACCTCAATTATGGCCTGACCAAGCAAGAGCTCGCCTCGGGCAAGCCGATCATCGGCATCGCTCAGACCGGTTCCGACCTCTCACCTTGCAACCGCCATCACCTGGAGCTCGCCAAGCGCGTGCGCGAGGGCATTCGCGATGGCGGCGGCGTCGCGTTCGAGTTTCCGATGCATCCGATCCAGGAAACGGGCAAGCGGCCGACTGCGGCGCTCGACCGCAATCTCGCGTATTTGAGTCTCGTCGAGGTGCTGTTCGGCTATCCGCTTGATGGTGTGGTGCTTACCACCGGATGTGACAAGACGACGCCGGCAGCGATCATGGCGGCCGCGACCGTCAACACGCCGGCGATCGTGCTCTCCGGCGGGCCGATGCTTAACGGCTGGTGGAACGGCGAGCGCGCCGGCTCCGGCACCGTGGTGTGGTGGGCGCGCCAGGAGCATGCCGCCGGCCGCATGGATTACAAGGAATTCCTCGATCTCGTCGCTTCCTCGGCGCCGTCGATCGGTCATTGCAACACCATGGGCACGGCCTCGACCATGAATGCGCTCGCTGAGGCGCTCGGGCTATCGCTGCCGGGCTGCGGCGCGATTCCCGCGCCTTACCGCGAGCGCGCGCAAATCGCCTACGAGACCGGCCGTCGCGCCGTCGCGATCGTGCGCGAAGATCTCAAACCGTCCGACATCCTCACCCGCGAGGCGTTCGAGAACGCCATTGTCGCGTGCTCCGCGATCGGCGGGTCCACCAATGCGCCGATCCACATCAACGCCATCGCTCGCCACGTCGGCATCCCACTCGCGATCGAGGACTGGGAAAGGATCGGCTTCGAGGTGCCGCTGCTCGTCAACATGCAACCCGCCGGCAAATATCTCGGCGAGGAATATTACCGGGCCGGCGGATTGCCGGCCGTGCTCAATGAACTGATGGGCGCGGGTCGCATCCATGCCAACACATTGACCATTAATGGCAAGACCATCGGCGAAAACGTCAAGGACGCCAAGATTGCGGACGCAGACGTGATCCGCCCATACGACCGCCCGCTCAAGCAGCATGCCGGCTTCAAGCTGCTGTCGGGAAATCTCTTCGAGTCCGCAATCATGAAAACGAGCGTGATCTCCGACGAATTCCGGCAACGCTACTTGTCGAATCCGAAAGACCCCAACGCATTCGAAGGCCGCGCGGTGGTGTTCGATGGACCCGAGGATTACCACCGCCGCATCGAGGATCCGTCCTTGCAGATCGACGCGAATACGATGCTGTTCATCCGCGGTGTGGGGCCCATCGGCTATCCGGGGTCGGCCGAGGTGGTGAACATGCAGCCGCCCGCCGCGCTGATCAAACGCGGGATTACCTCGCTGCCCTGTATCGGGGACGGCCGTCAGTCGGGGACGTCGGCCTCGCCGTCCATCATCAACGCGTCTCCCGAAGCCGCGGTCGGCGGCGGGCTTGCTTTGCTCAAGACCGGCGATCGGGTGCGTATCGATCTCAACAAGGGCACCGTCAACATGCTCATTTCGGACGGCGAACTCGCGCAGCGTCGCGCCGCGCTGGAGAAACAGGGCGGCTACAAATACCCTGCGAGCCAGACTCCGTGGCAGGAGATACAGCGCGACATGGTCGAGCAGCTCGCCCAAGGCATGGTGCTCAAGCCCGCCGTGAAATACCATCGCATCGCGCAAACGAGCGTGCCGCGGGACAACCACTGATTCGCTGCTTTGGCGCGCCGTGTGATGTGCCCGAGCGGCGGTTCCGGCACGGCGCGTGAACCCCCTCAAATGTCGTTAGCTGTTGCGGCACGGAGGTATCGATCATGGCTTTACGTCTGCAAGGCAAGCTCGCGCTCGTCACCGCGGCGGGACAAGGGATCGGTCGCGCCATTGCCGAAAGGTTTGCAGCCGAGGGCGCGCGCCTGATCGCCACCGATTTGGAGGACAAGAAACTCGAAGGCATCAAAAGCCTCAAGCGCCACAAGCTCGACGTGCGCTCGGCCGCGTCGATCGAGTCGCTTGCCAACGACATTGCAACGGAGCTCGGCGCGCTCGACGTGCTCGTGAACTGCGCCGGATACGTGCATCATGGCAGCGTGCTCGACTGCTCCGAGCAGGACTGGGACTTCTCGTTCGATCTCAACGTGAAATCGATGCATCGGACGATCAAGGCCTTCCTTCCGGGCATGTTGGGAAAGAGCGCAGGCTCGATCGTGAATATTTCGTCCGCGGTGTCGTCGATCCGCGGGGTCCCCGATCGTTATGTCTACGGCGCCACAAAGGCAGCCGTCATCGGACTCACCAAAGCGGTTGCAGCCGATTTCATTCGGCAGGGTATTCGCGTGAACGCCATCTGTCCGGGCACGATCGAATCTCCTTCGCTCGAGGAGCGAATCAAGGATCGCTCGCGCGCGACCGGCAAATCGCTCGCGGACGTGGAAAAGGCATTCGTCGAACGCCAGCCCATGGGTCGACTCGGCCGCCCCGAGGAGGTCGCTGCACTCGCCGCTTTCCTCGCCTCCGACGAGGCGAGCTACATCACCGGGCAGGCGCATCTGGTGGACGGCGGGATGGCACTTTAGCCGCAAGAGGCCCTATATTTGGTGCATAGCTAAGCATTCGGAGGTCGATCGGGCCTTAAAGCGCTCGGAGAATGCCTATGACCAAGGCAGATGAGCAGGTATGCCATTTTTTTGTTTCGGAACAGCCATCGAATCAATGAGTTGCCGTACCGTTGGGGTTACCGTATCCAGCCCGGCCGCGTGACATTTCCTGAGTTTGCACGCACCGGGCCTGCGTCCCACCCGAAATTGCATGAGTTACCGGACCACCGTGATGTTGAATCCCATTTCCTCGCTTCCTGACGCGCTCAACCAATACGCCATCCTGCTCGACGTGGACGGAACAATTCTCGATCTCGCCCCTACCCCGCGCGAAGTTTTTGTGTCGCATTCCCTGCGCGACACATTAGCGCGGTTGTGGAAGCGGACCGAGGGCGGCATTGCTTTTGTGAGCGGCCGCCCCGTGAGCGAGCTCGACCTCATCTTCTCCCCGCTCCAGCTGCCGACGATCGGCGGCCACGGTGCCGAGCTTCGCACGATTGCCGGCGCCACACCGAGCGCACCGCGGCTGCCTCCGCTCGATCCCGCCCTGAAGCGGCAGTTTGCAGCGATTGCGGAGGCAGGCCCGGGCATCATTCTCGAGGACAAGGGCTACTCGCTCGCGCTGCACTATCGGCTGGCACCGGAGAAAGAAGACGTGGTACGCGCGGCGGCCGCCAACATCTGCTCCGCCGCGAGCGATGGCTCGATCGAGCTTCTGCCCGGCAAACTCGTGCTGGAAGTCAAGCAAACCGGGGTCACCAAGGCGACGGCCGTCCGCGAATTGATGACTTACTCGCCCTTCGCGCAGCGTCGTCCTATCTTCATCGGCGATGATGTGACCGACCTCGGCGTATTCGACATTCTGCCCGATTTCGATGGCATCGGCATCATCGTCGGCCGCCGCGACGTCCCCACCGCCAATGCCTACTTCGAGCGCCCCGCCGATGTTCGCCGTTGGCTCGAGCAAATCTCCCGCGACGACGCATTCGCAAAGTCATGACCGATCACGGGCTTGATCTTGCCGTCATCGGCAACGGGCGCACGGCCGCGCTCGTCGATCCTACGGCGCGTCTGGTGTGGTGGTGCTATCCTCGCTTCGACCGCGACCCGATCTTTTGCCGTCTCATTTCGGGCGACGATGAGAAGGGATTTTCGGATGTCGTGCTCGACAACATGGCTGATTTCCAGTCGGAATACCTTCGCAACACCGCCGTAGTGTCGACTGTCCTCACCGATCAAGCAGGCGGAGCGGTCCGGATTACCGATTTTGCCCCGCGCTTTCGGCAATTCGGCCGCGTGTTTCGCCCGCCGCAGCTCATCCGAATGATCGAGCCCGTGGCGGGACTGCCGCGGATTACCATTCGTTTCCGCCCGACTCATGATTACGGGCTCGAGTTCACTCACCGTTCCGTCGGCAGCAATCATGTCCGCTACATCCACGAGGGCAGCGTCATCCGCCTCACCACTGATGCGCCGCTGTCCTATATCGAGAGTGAAGCGCCCTTCGTCGTCACCCGGCCGCTGCATCTTGTCTTCGGCGTGGACGAGCGGTTTCAGGACGATCTCGAAACGACCTGCCGCGAATTCTGCGACCGAACCATCGATTATTGGATGGATTGGTCCCGCGGACTGTCGATCTCCTATGATTGGCAGGATGAAATTATCCGCGCCGCGATCACGCTGAAGCTGAGCAATTTCGAGGAAACGGGCGGCATCATCGCGGCGCATACCACCTCCATTCCCGAAGCCCCGGGATCCGGACGAACCTGGGATTACCGCTACTGCTGGCTGCGGGATGCCTATTTCGTGGTCAAGGCGCTCAACCGCATCGGCGCCACCCAGACAATGGAGGATTTCATCTCGTTTACCTTGGGCATCGCATCCAATCCCAACGAACCGCTGCGACCCGTTTACGGCGTCGTCCCGATCGAGCCGATGGATGAAAAGACGGCGCCCGCGCTCAAGGGCTATCGGGGCGACGGGCCGGTGCGCATCGGCAACGCCGCCGCCGGGCAGGTCCAAAACGATACCTACGGCAGCATCATTCTCGCGGCGATGCCGATGTTCTACGATCGCCGCCTACCTCGGCTCGGCGACGAAGGACTGTTTCGGCTGCTGGAGACGCTCGGCGGCAAGGCGGGAGAACTCGCCTTGGAGGCCGACAATGGCATTTGGGAATATCGCGGGCGACAACGCATCCACACGCATTCGACGGCGATGTGCTGGGCCGGCTGCCACCGGCTCGCCGCCATTGCGCTCCGGCTGGGCCTTCACGATCGCGCGGCGCATTGGAATGCCGTTGCCGAGCCGGTGCATCAAGCGCTTCTGCAAGGAGCATGGAACGAGAAGCGCCAAGCCTTCACTGCCGCTTTTGGCTCTGACGATCTTGACGCGAGCGTTCTATTGCTGCCCGACCTGGGCGTGATCGAGGCCGACGATCCGCGCTTCGTCAGCACCGTCAAGGCCATGGAACGAGAACTTTTGCGCGAGAAGCACGTTATGCGTTATGCTTCGGCGGACGACTTCGGTCTGCCGGCAACGGCATTCCTGATTTGCCGCTTTTGGCTGATCGATGCCTGGTGGTCGCTTGGTCGTCGCGACGAGGCGCGTGACCTGTTCGTGGATGCGTTGGCATATCGCAATCGCTATGGCTTGCTGTCGGAAGATATCGATCCGCAAACCGGCACTTTGTGGGGAAATTTTCCCCAAACCTATTCGATGGCCGGCCTGATCTTGACCGCGATGCGGCTGTCGCGCAGCTGGGAGGATCGATATTGGCGCGGCTGATAGTCGTCTCCAACCGAGTGGCGCTCCCGAGCCACGACAACAACCAAGCTGGCGGCCTCGCGGTCGCTGTTCGATCCTTGCTCAAGCACCACGGCGGTCTCTGGTTCGGCTGGAGCGGGACCGTTTCGCCCGAGGGAGACGTGACGACCCGGACGATTCAGCGTGGCGACATGTCCTACGTCGTCACCGATCTCGGCGAAGCCGACTATCAGGAATATTACAACGGCTTCGCTAATCGCGTGCTGTGGCCAATTCTGCACTATCGGCTCGATCTCGCTGAATTTTCCCGCCGCGATCTCAGCGGCTATCGGCGCGTCAATGCCCATTTCGCCAATGAACTGCACGGTTTGTTACAACCCGACGACCTCGTCTGGGTGCACGACTATCATCTCCTTCCGCTTGGGAAAATGCTGCGCGACCGCGGTCACTCCAATCGTATCGGATATTTTCTGCACGTGCCTTTCCCCCCGCCGGAAATTCTCACCGCTCTGCCCAACCACGAATGGCTGATCCCGCAATTGAGCGCCTACGATCTCGTCGGATTTCAAACCGAGAACGACGCTGGCAATTTCGCGCGCTATCTCGAGAACGAGTGTCGATTGCAGAAACGCGGCGAATTTGCCTATCAAACACCTGAGCGCATCGTGCGCGTCGGGGTCTTTCCCATCGGCATAGAGACGAACGAATTCAGCCGACTGGCGCGGCGTTCGGTGCGCTCGCCGCTGGTCCAATCGGTGCTGGAAAGTCTCGCCGGGCGCGCCATGATGATCGGGGTCGACCGGCTCGATTATTCCAAGGGCTTGGCCCAGCGGATGGATGCATTCGAGCGTTTCCTTGCGGTCTATCCGGATTGGCGCGGCCAGGTGACCTATCTACAGATCACACCGAAGAGCCGCTCGGAGATCCAGGAATATGCCGAGATGGAGCGCACGATCAGCGAGGCCGCGGGGCGGATCAACGGCGCCTACGGCGAAATCGCGTGGACGCCGATCCGCTACGTCAATCGCGCCTACAGCCGCAGCGTGCTCGCAGGTCTCTTCCGTTCCGCACGCGCCGGGCTCGTGACGCCGCTACGCGACGGAATGAACCTGGTGGCGAAGGAATATATCGCCGCCCAGGATCCCGAGGACCCCGGCGTTCTCATCTTGTCGCGCTTTGCCGGCGCGGCGGCCGAATGTACGGCCGCCCTGCTCGTCAATCCTTACGATCCGGAGACGGTAGCGACGTCGATTGGGCATGCGCTCTCGATGCCGCTCGAGGAGCGGCGCGCACGCCATCAGGTGCTCTTCCAAGTCATCTCAGACAACGACCTCAATTCGTGGGGCGATCATTTTCTCGCCGCACTGAGCAAGAGCGGCACGCCACCGCCCTTGCACGAACAGCTCGGGCTGGGCCCGGCTGTTGCCGCGGACATCGCGTAGCGCATCGTTGCAGACCTCGCGTGTGGCGTTCGCGGCCGCGGCTTGGCCTCAACGCGAGCAGCCCCCTAAGCCGTGGCGGAGGCGTCCTCAGGCACCGGCTGCGCGCGACGGCGTTCCTCGGGTTCTTCCAGGCGCGTCAGGTTAAACGCACTGTTGACAAGCGCGACGTGAAGCAGGCGTCGGAATCGAAGCGTGGCCAGCACAACCAGTCGAGCGAGCCATTGCGCGCGATGAGCGCAGCCGCCTCGCAACCGCCGATCAGCGCGTAATCCTCGATCCTGGACGGCATGATGACCTAGGAACTGAAATCGATCACCACCTTGATGTCGCCTTTGCGGTGCTCGAGTGCCTCGCTCCAGCGTTCGACCGGGGTGGTACGCGTGATCAACCGAGAAAGCCAGCGCTTGTCCGCGCGCACGAGCGCATCCGCCGCCATCTCGTAGTGGCGACGATTGGCATTGACCGTGCCGAACACGACATTGTTGTCGAGCACCGTCGTGCGGTTGAAGCGACCGATGTCGACGTCGAACACCTTGCCGGGCTCGGTAACCCCGGTCAGGCAGACGATACCCGCCGCTGCCGTCGCTGTGAGACACGCGCGGATGACGGCCGGGGCTCCGGTGCATTCCATGAGGATGTCGGGCGCCAGCCCTTCCAGCGCGCTAGGCTCGATGTGATACGTGCCGCCCAGATCGCGCACGATCGCCTCTTTCGGCCCGCCCTTGTTGCGATCGAGCACGTGCACGTCGAGGCCGCGCTGCTTCCCCATCAGCGCCGCCAGAAGGCCGATCGGGCCGGCGCCGGTGACGAGCAATACCCTCGGCCGCCAGGCACGCGCCCGATGGCCGACGCGCTCGGTATGGTCCCAGGCCTTGGCAAGAATGCTGGCGGGCTCCAGCAGGACACCGAGAATTCCCAATGTCGGGTCGATCTTGACCGCGAATTCCGGCTCGATGCGAAAGCGTTCCGCGCCGTAGCCGTGCCGCTCCTTGATGCCGCGCTCGGTGTAGCGGCCGTTACGGCACATGTCCCACTCGCCGGCAGCGCAAGCAACGCACGGCTCCGGGTCGGGCCGACGCACGATGCCGACGACGAGATCGCCGGGGGCGAGGCCGCACCCCTTCGGCGCCGCCTCGACCGTGCCCAGCGATTCATGGCCGAGAATAAGACGCTGCTCACCCGGCGGAGCAAAACCATAGCTACCGTTGAGAATTTCGCGATCGGTCCCGCACACTCCGAGTGCCAAGGTGCGCACCAAGACGGAGCCCTCCGACTCCGCCGGTTCCGGCACATCCTCGAGCTTCGCTGAATGGGCGGTGCCGGGCACAACAGTGATTGCGCGCATCGCTGCCTTGGATTGCTTGATTCGAGTTGCCGCAGTGGCCGCCACGAGCTTCGGCGCTTTCGGGCGCACCGGCTTCCCGGAAAAGCGCGACCGTGACCATATCTCTACGCTGCATCGCGAAAAATGTTCCCGCAAGGCTGAAACGAAAACCGGGTTGTCAGCGTTATCGTAACTGGTGGGAAAGAGGGAAGCAGGGCATGGAGGCGATCGGACGCAGACGATGGGCAATCCCGGAGGGCTATATCCCTTCCGAAAGCTCCTATTCCGACCGCGAACTGGTCTCCCACGAAACCGCGTGCATCCTCAACGCCGCGGATCGTGACGCGCATGTGACGATTACCGTTTTCTTCGCCGATCGCGAGCCGGTCGGTCCGTACCGCGTAACCGTTACCGCCCGGCGCACGCTGCACCTGCGTTTCAACGATCTCGATGATCCACATCCGATCCCGCGCGATACCGACTATGCCTCAGTATTCGAATCCGACGTTCCGATTATCGTGCAACACACGCGGCTCGATTCCCGCCGCGCCGAAGTCGCCCTTCTGTCAACCGTTGCTTACCCGGAAGGCTGATTCGCATGGCGACTCTCGATGCTGATTTTTCATTGCTGCGACGCCTTACAGTGCGGAACTTTTCGCATCGCAATACGTTGCGGTCAGAACCATTCCTGGTGGAGAGGAAAATATGAAAATCGCGCAGATCGCACCGCTCATGGAGAGCGTGCCGCCGCGGCTTTATGGTGGAAGCGAGCGAATCGCCTCCTATCTCACCGATGAGTTGGTCCGGCTGGGCCATGACGTCACGCTTTTTGCGAGCGGGGACTCGGTCTCCAGCGCGCATTTGGTGCCGTGCGTGCCCATGGCGCTGCGACTCGACGACAATGTGCGTGACCCGATTCCTTATTACATGCTGATGCTGGACCGGGTGCGGGAATATGCGGACGAATTCGACATCCTGCACTTCCACATCGATCAATTTCATTTTCCCTTGTTTCGGACGATAGCGCAGCGGACGGTGACCACCCTGCACGGCCGGCAAGATCTGCACGATCTCAAGCCGCTCTATGTCGGCTTCAGCGAGATGCCGTTGGTGTCGATCTCCAACGCGCAACGTAAGCCAATCCCCAACGCGAACTTTGTGGCCACCGTGTATCACGGCATTCCCACCCATCTGCTGCGGCCCACTTACCGGCCCGACGGCAACTATCTCGCCTTCCTTGGACGGATTTCGCCGGAGAAGCGGCCCGATCGCGCCATTCGGATCGCGCGGGCGCTGGAAATCCCGCTCAAGATCGCTGCCAAGGTTGATAAAGTCGACGAAGTCTATTTCCGCGAGAAGATCGTGCCGCTCCTCAACCAACCGGGCGTGGAATTCATCGGCGAAATCGACGAACGGTCTAAGAGCGATTTCTTGGGGAATGCACGGGCGCTGCTCTTTCCTGTGGATTGGCCCGAGCCGTTCGGATTATCCATGATCGAGGCCATGGCCTGTGGTACGCCGGTTCTCGCCTTCCGCTGCGGCTCCGTGACCGAAATCGTCGACCCCGGCGTCACCGGCTTGATCGTGGATACGATGGACGAGGCGATCAGAACGCTACCCCAGGTGCTCGCGCTCGATCGCCGGACGGTCCGGCAGCGCTTCGAGCAGCGCTTTTCGGTTACCCGCATGGCCAAGGACTATATTCACGTGTATCGTTCGCTGCTCAGGAAGGCGTCGCTCCCGGAGCGCGAAGCCGCGGTCGCGAGGCTGCAGCCCGAGCTGGAAAAAGGAATGAACTGACAGGGGTTGCATGGCGATCGAGAGCGTCGCGCTCCCGAAATTGTCGCTGGACATTATTCCCGAGGCGCGATTCTACATTCCAGCGACCGGCCCTGCCACACGGCCGCGGCGCACCCTCAAATACGGCGATAGTTTCATCGTCGTCGACAGCCACGGCGACATCGGCGCCTCCGCCGGCGGGACCGACGGGCTGTTTCATTGCGACACGCGATATCTGTCCTACCTCGAGCTTTTTCTCAACGGCATGCAGCCCTTGTTGCTCGGCTCGAACGTACGCGACGACAACACCCAGCTCACTGTCGATCTGACCAATCCGGATGTTTATTTCGACCAGCGCCTTGTCCTGCCGAAGGACACCGTTCACGTCGTGCGCACGATTTTTCTCTGGCGCCATACTGCCTATCAGAGGTTTGCGGTCCGCAACTACGGCGATCGTGCAGTCGACCTGCGCCTGAGCGTCCTCTTCGACAGCGATTTCGCCGACTTGTTCGAGGTGCGCGGATTGCACCGAGCCAAGCACGGTCTCGTCGGTTCCGCCTGCAAGGCCGGCACAGCGGTCCTGACCTACAACGGCCTCGACGGCAAGCAGCGACAAACATCGTTGAACTTCGATCCGCATCCGACCGAGCTGACGACGACGAGCGCCTCTTATGTGATCCATCTCGCGCCGAAGGCGGTGAGATCGGTGTTCTTGGCCGTCGGCTGCGGCAGTCCGACACCACCGAAGCCGGTGCCATTCCTGCGCGGATTGCGCGCGGCTCACCGCGAGCTGCGCCGCAGCTCGCAAAACGCCAGCACGATCGTCAGCTCGAACGATATCTTCAACGAGCTCGTGTGCAGGTCGATGGCTGATCTCTACATGCTGATGACCGACACGCCGGAAGGACGTTACCCGTATGCCGGCATCCCCTGGTACTCGACCACGTTCGGCCGCGACGGGCTGATCACCGCGCTGCAGATGCTTTGGCTGGATCCGCGCGTTGCGCAAGGTGTGCTCCGGCGGCTCGCTGCATTTCAAGCCAAGACCTACGACGATGCCTCGGACGCGCAGCCGGGCAAAATCCTGCATGAAATGCGCGAAGGCGAGATGGCGGCGCTGGGCGAAGTGCCTTTTGGCCTTTACTACGGTAGCGTCGACGCCACGCCGCTGTTCGTGATGCTGGCCGGGCTCTATGCCGAGCGGACCGGAGACGACGCCATCATCGTCGAGCTGTGGCCGGCGATCGAGGCCGCACTCTGCTGGATCGATGGCCCTGGCGATCTCGATGGCGACGGCTTTATCGAATACTATCGTGCGACCGAGCGGGGACTCGCCAATCAAGGCTGGAAGGACTCCGAGGACGCGATTTTCCACGCCGATGGCCGCCTGGCGCAGGGCCCAATCGCGCTCGCCGAGGTCCAGGGCTACGTTTACTGCGCCAAGCAGGTCCTGGCACGCTGCGCCGAACGGTTGGGATGGACCGAGCGGGCGCGGCTCCTCAAAGCCCAAGCCGATCAGCTCGCGGAGCGATTCGACGCGAGCTTCTGGTGCCCGAAGCTAGGCACCTACGCGCTGGCGCTCGACGGCAAGAAAGAGCCCTGCCGGGTCCGCAGCTCCAATGCCGGCCAGGTTCTGTTCACCGGCATCGCCAAGCTCGACCGGGCGATCGAGGTGGCCGACGGTCTGCTGCGCCCGCAATTCTTTTCCGGATGGGGCATTCGCACCGTTGCCAACACGGAGGCGCGCTACAATCCGATGTCCTATCACAATGGCTCGATCTGGCCGCATGACAACGCGCTGATCGCGCTAGGTTTTGCCCGCTATGATCTGAAGCGCTCGCTCGAGCGCGTGTTCCAAGGCCTATTCGATGCCGCGAGCTATTTGGAGATGCGGCGATTGCCGGAGCTGTTCTGCGGCTTTCAGCGCAGCCGCGGGCGCGGACCCACACATTATCCGGTTGCCTGCTCGCCGCAGGCATGGGCCAGCGCCACCCCCTTCACGTTCATCGAGGCTTCGCTCGGACTGCAATTCGATCCCGTTGCGAACCAACTCCGCCTGCGCAACCCGCGTTTGCCGTCGTTCTTGGACGAGCTGGTGCTGCGCAACCTGCAACTCAAGCAGTCCAGCGTCGACCTGAAGGTACGCCGCCACGCCAACGAGGTCTCCGTGGAAATTCTCGAGCGGCGAGGACAGGTTCAAGTTGCGGTCGTGTTCGGCCAAACTCCCGATCCCCTGGAACGCGTCGGAGACGATGTTTGATGGTTGAATCAAAGATGGGCAGCCGCGTGCGCGACTGAAGCGCGTCGCTCCAGGCATGCAGAAGGCGCGCAGCTTGATCGCGGCCGCCCTCGTATGCCACCGTCAGCGTCGTCCATGGCCGCGAGGTTTTCATGTGTCGAAACATCAAGACGCTCTATAACTTCAAGCCGCCTGCCACGGATGAGGAGATCCGCGCGTCGTCCCTGCAATTCGTTCGCAAGTTGAGCGGATTCGCGCGCCCCTCCAAAGCAAACCAGCCGGCGTTCAGCCGCGCGGTGGAGCAGGTGGCGCAAGTGGCACGCGAGTTGCTCGATTCCCTCGTCACCGATTCGCCGCCCCGTGACCGCGAAGTCGAGGCTCCGAAAGCGCGCGCCAGAGCGGCAAGCCGTTTCCATTCCTCCTAGCCGCGCCTGGAAGTCACCGAGAATGTCCAGGCGGCCAGCATATCCATCATTTCACGCCTGACATCGGCGTCCTTTCGTCCGGCACGCGCCGGCACGTGGAAGGAATGATCGGCGTCTTGCAACAGCTGCAACGATGCACGCGCGCCAAGGCGCTCTGTCAACCGCTGGACTAGCGCAACGTCCGCGAGCTTGTCGCGTGTCCCTTGCAGAAACAGCATCGGCACCTCGATCTTGAAAAGATGCTGGGCGCGTTCGTCCGATAGCCGGCCGGCGGGATGCAGGGGAAATCCGAGAAAGGCGAGGCCGCAAACGTCGGGCAGGGCAGAGGCAGCCTGCGCCTGCGACGTCATGCGGCCGCCGAAGGATTTGCCGCCGGCAACAAGTGGAACCGCGGGCATGAGTCGCGCCGCTTGCGCCACAGCAGTCCGAACCGTCGCTTGCGCAAGCTTGGGAGCATCCGGCCGCTTGGCGCCTTGCTCCATGTAGGGAAACTGGTAGCGAAGCGTGGCGATGCCGCGTTGACCGAGTTCCCTTGCGACCGCCGCCATGAACGGATGGAACATTCCGGTCCCCGCCCCGTGCGCGAGGACATAGCAGGCGCGGGCCCGCTCCGGCGCCCATAGCAGGCCGGAGACGGTATGTGTGTCATCGACCGTTACGGTCAAGGATTCCGCGTGTAAACAGTCCATCGCTCGGTCCGATTGCGGGTCTGTGGAAAGCGGAGCGAGTTTCGCCTACATTTCCGAGGGCGAACAAGTCGCGCCGGCTGCCCATGGGCGACGAGCTGCCGCGGCAGGATGGCCCAATGACTGCGAACGATTTCGAGATCCTTCGTCAGCATATGTTGGTGGAGATTTCCGCCGGCGTCTTCCACGTGAGCGACGTGCTCGGCAAGACCGCGCTCAACGAGCGCGTGATGGCCGCCATGGGCAACGTGCCGCGGCATGAGTTCGTGCCCGTCGAACTCCAGCCGTACGCCTACGCCAACATTCCTCTTCCCATCGGTTTCGAGAAGACGATCTCGCAGCCGTTCATTGTCGCACTGATGACCGATCTGCTCGATCTCAGCGCCGATGATACCGTGCTGGAGATCGGCACCGGGCTGGGTTATCAGGCCGCAATTCTCGCGCAGCTGGTGCGGAAGGTGTACAGCATCGAAATCATCGAAGAGCTGGGGCGACAGGCCAAGCAACGACTGCGTCGCCAGGGCTGCACCAACATTGAGATCAAAATTGGCAATGGCTATCATGGCTGGTCCGAGCACGCCCCGTTCGACAAGGTGATCGTGACCGCCGCTCCGGACCTCATTCCGCCGCCCCTGCTCCACCAGCTCAAACCCGGGGGAAAGATGGTGATTCCTGCCGGATTGCCCGACGCGCAGCAGCTCGTGCTGGTCGAGAAAGGCGGCGACGGGAGAGTGACGACGAAAGAAATCCTGCAGGTGCGGTTCTCGCAGCTCGAAGAGACCGAACCAGGGATCACATCCAACTAGCTGGAGCAGAACGGCATCATGGCGCTCGAATTCACCGTCGGCATAAACATCGCTGGCAAGCACGAGAGCGTGACGGTGGCGGCGGAGGATGCGCTAATCGCTGCCCTCAAGGTCAAATGCGAGCGGCCCGACGCCCTGATCAACTACGTGCGCCGGCGCAACAAGCGCGGCGATGTGCGTCATCCGCACGAATCGATTGCCGGCAAGCGCGAGTGATCCTGGGCACTGGGTTCGGGGATGATCGAAAGCATCAGCGCCATCACGCTGGCCACGCACGATATGTCGCGCGCCGTGCGTTTCTATCGCATGCTGGGCTTTGAGGTGATTTACGGCGGCGACGACGCCGCGTTCACGAGCTTTCGGGCGGGAGTGAGCTATCTCAATCTGATCGCCCAACCCGCCGAGCGAACATGGTCGTGGTGGGGGCGCGTCATCTTCTACCATTCCGACGTGGATTCGCTGCACGCCAGCGTCATCGCAGCCGGCTACCGCCCGGATACGGCGCCGCGCGACGCCGAATGGGGCGAGCGGTTCTTCCACGTGACCGATCCAGATGGTCACGAACTCAGCTTCGCCAAGCCGCTGCGATGACGCGAAAGCGCGTCGCGCCAAGAGATGTCCGAAGCCTCCCCGCGTCATTCATCACGATGATCCGGTCGACCTCCGCGTTGCGCAGGCGCGTGCCGGACAGTGTCGAGCGGATCGATTGACTTGGAGCCCGGTCAATTTTTTCGCGACTTCGGTTTGACCGGCGGACGCGGGCATCGGCAGGATGGGATTGGCGCTGTCGACACGTTGCCGGCCGCATCGACGGTGAGCATCATCAGCGGGGGTTTCTGCGCGGCACGGCTCTCTGCCGAGTTGACGCCCGGAAGCGCGTAGATGTTGGTCGCGGTTCCGAACATCATCTGGTTCGCGGCCGTGGTCTGCGCGCCGAAGCCGATGGCGGTGCTCGAAGCGAAATTGGCCGACGTATTGCTGCCGATGGCGGTGCTGAAATTGACATCCGCGCTTCCCGCGGTGGCGGTATCGCCGACCGCCACGCTGTCATTGCCGAACGCGCGCGCCGCGAAGCCAACCGCGGTGCTGGCGTTCCCGCTTGAGGTTGCGCCCTGGCCGAGGGCCACACTGCCTTGCTGGCTCGCCGCGGTACCGAGGCCGAAGGCCATTGCCGAGATCGCACTGGCGTTGGCATTGGAGCCGAATGCCACAGCTGCATCGGCTGTCGCTTTGGCATTGATGCCTACTGCGGTCGCCCCGGTGCCTGGACTGGCGGTCGCGCCCGAGCCGCATGCCAACTCGCCGTTGCCGGCGTTCTGGACACAGTTCGCTGGCGCGCTCGGGGGCATCACGGTTTGCGCTCGGCCCGCCGAGGGCGCCGACAGCCCGATCACCAGTGCTGCGATCGTGGGCGTGACGATGGGATGACGTTCGAGAATGCGTCGCATGAGTTCGCTCCGTGGGGTGATGGTTGCAGCCGCCAGTTTATAGAAGCATTGTGAAGCTGCTCTAGAAACGGCAAAAGCTGCCTGCGATGACGGCCCTCGACCACAAACCGCCACCCGGGGAAGTAAGCTTCCGCTCCATCGGCAAGCCGATGGTGCGCAACGAGGACGCGCGGCTCACCACCGGACGCGGCCGCTTCAGCGACGATTTCAGCATCGATGACCAAGTCTATGCGGTGATGCTGCGCTCGCCGCACCCGCACGCACGCATCCTTCGCATCGCTGCAGGGCGCGCCAAGGCGATGCCGGGCGTGCTCGGCGTTTTCACCGGCGCCGACTGCCTCGTCGATGGACTTGGCGCCATTCCGCACGACCCGCTGCCCAAGACCAGATACGACATGAAGCTGCATGCCCCCGGCGGCAGCGAGCTCTTCATCGGCCCGCACATGCTCTTGCCCGCCGACAAGGCGCGCCACGTCGGCGAGGCCGTAGCGATGGTCGTCGCAGAGACTGTGCCGCAGGCACTCGACGCGGCGGAGGCGCTCGATGTCGATTACGAGGCCTTGCCGGGCGTCTACCATTCCGAAGACGCGATGCGCCGCGGCGCGTCGGTGATCTGGAGCGAGGTGCCGGATAACATTCTGGTCGACACCTTTTTCGGCGACCAGCAGGCGACGGAAAGGGCGTTCGCGCAGGCCGATCACGTGGTGACAATGGACTTCCACGTCGATCGCGTGACCGGCGTGCCTCTTGAGCCGCGCTCCGCGCTTGGTGAGTATGATGCAGGAAGCGGACGCTACACGCTTCACGCCGGCAGCGGCGGCGCGGTGCGACAGAAGCGCGAGCTTGCCGCCGTGCTCGGCGTCGCGCCCGAGCGCGTACGCGTCCTGTCCTACGACGTCGGTGGCAACTTCGGCACCCGCAACCGCGTCTTCGTCGAGTTCGCGCTGGTGCTATGGGCTGCACGCAAGCTCGGTCGGCCAGTCAAGTTCACGTCGACGCGTTCGGAGGCGTTCCTCAGCGACTATCAGGGACGCGATCTCGTGATCAAAGTCGAGCTGGCGCTCGCCGGCGACGGCCGATTCACGGCGATGCGCGCGACCAATATCAGCAATGTGGGCGCGCGCTGTGTGTCGCTTTCGCCGTTGTCCAAGGGCGCGGGCCTGATCGTAGGCTCCTATGCCATTCCCCATGCCGCGCTACGCGCACTGGCGGTCTTCACCAATACGATGCCCACCAACCCCTACCGCAGCTCCGGGCGGCCGGAGGTGACATTCGCGATCGAACGCCTCGTCGACACCGCGGCGGAGCGGCTCGGCATCGATCGCATCGAGCTGCGGCGCAAGAATCTCGTTCGCCCGGAAGCGATGCCTTACCGCAACGCCGTGGGCATGACCTACGACAGCGGGCGCTACGAGGAAAACATGGACCGGGCGATGGAGATTGCCGACTGGAACGGTTTCGAGCGGCGCCGGCGCGCGGCTGTAAAACGCGGCAAGCTGCTTGGCCGCGGCCTCGCGAACTACGTCGAATCCTCGATTGGCGCACCCAACGAGCAGGCGCGGATCACCGTGCGGCCGGAGCGACGCGTTGACGTCGTCATCGGCACGCAACCGAGCGGCCAAGGGCATGAGACGAGCTTCGCGCAGGTCGTCTCCGATCTTCTGCGCGTGCCGGTCGAGAGCGTGAGAATCATCCTCGGCGACACCGACGTGGTGCAGGTGGGCGGCGGCTCGCATTCAGGCCGCTCCATGCGCCATGCCGCAACCCTGTTCGCGAAGGCGCTGCCCGACCTCGTCGCGCAGGGCAAGAAAGTCGCTGCCGCGATCCTGGGATCGGTGCCGGAGCATATTGAATTCAGCGACGGCCGATTCAGCGCGCGCGAGACCAACCGCACGTTCGATTTTCTCGAGCTCGCCGAGGAGGCCGCGCGCCACGAGCTTCCGCAGGAACTCAAGGACGGCATTGCCGTTGTGACCGACCACGAGATGCACGATCCGGTGTTCCCAAACGGTTGCGCCGTATGCGAGGTCGAGGTCGACCCCGAGACCGGCGGCGTTGAGCTCACCCGCTATGCGTCGGTCGACGATGTCGGCCGCTGCATCAACCCGCTGATTGTTCATGGCCAGACCCACGGCGCGATCGCGCAAGGCGTCGGGCAGGCGTTATGGGAGCAATGCTACGTCGATCGCGAGTCGGGCCAGCCGCTCGCCGGCTCGTTCATGGACTATGGGCTGCCGCGCGCCGATACCATCCCGCCGTTCGCGACGGAAATCGCCGAGGTGCTCTCTCCCACCAATCCGCTCGGCATCAAGGCGGGCGGGGAAGGCGGCACCACCGCAGCGCCGGCGGTGGTCATCAGTGCGATCTTGGATGCGCTGCGCCACTACGGCGTGCGCGACATCAAGATGCCAGCGACGCCGTACAATGTCTGGAAAACGATTCAGGATGCCAAAGGCCGAATCGAATCGACAGCGAGCGGGAGGCGGTGATGCGGTTGAAGCACGCACTCTTGCCGGTTCTCGCGATGGCGATCGCTTGCGGACCGGCGCTCGCACAATCGTCGCAAAGACCGATTCAGATCATCGTTCCCTTCGCCCCGGGAGCGTCCGCCGACGGCGCCGCGCGCATCGTGGCCAACGAGCTCGGCCCGCGGCTGGGGCGTCAGGTCGTGGTCGAGCACAGGGCAGGCGCCGGCGGCGCGCTCGGCCTGCAGATGCTCGCCAAGTCTGCACCCGACGGCGACACGTTGGGCGTCGGCGCGACCGGAGCGCTGCTGCTCA
>WNFZ01000673.1_pt1 | contig 75360 bp, 64 predicted proteins | sample 5400081 | NCBI WGS metagenome assembly WNFZ01 (sample SAMN13153365, study PRJNA577476) | soil metagenome | isolation source: 80 cm soil or saprolite under grassland replicate 1 | place: USA:California | collected 2016-06-15
ACTGAAGAAACATGGCTATCCGCCTAAGAGCATCTTCCGCCGTGGACTCAATATCTTGTGCCGTTTAGTGACCAACTTCGAGCGCTTCGATGTTGCTGTCTGGCATAAGGTTATTAAACTTTTGTCCTGTAGTTAGGTGGCAACCAAGCGGCTCATTAACCGAGTCATCCGCAGGTTGGACAACCTACGGTACATTGCGCTCTGTAATACGTCTTACAAAAACATCCCGCCCGAAGCCTCCAATCGCTGCGCGTTCACCCAGCGGCCTTCTTCCGAGCATAGAAACGCGACCACGCCGCCGATGTCATCGGGAACGCCGACGCGACCGAGAGCGGTTTGCGACGCCAGGAAATCCTTCACCCCCGGATTGTGTTCGAAAGCGCCACGCGTGAAATCGGTCTCGATGGCGCCGGGGGCGACGACGTTCGCGGCGATGCCGCGCGGCCCCAATTCCTTCGCCAGATACTTCGTAAACACCTCGATGGCGCCTTTCATCGAAGCGTAAGCCGCATAGCCCGGAATCGCAAATCGCGCCAATCCTGTCGAGGTGTTTACGATGCGGCCGCCGTTGGCGATGAGCGGCAGCAGCTTCTGCGTGAGGAAGTAAACGCCTTTGAAATGGACGTTCATCAGTTCGTCAAACGCTTCCTCGGTGGTTTGATCAATGGTCGAGTGGCGGTCTATGCCGGCGTTGTTGATGAGGAAGTCAAAGTCTTTCCGCCGCCAATTGGTTTCCAACGCCAGCGCCAGCGTCGTGCGAAAGCCGTCGAACTGGCTCAGGTCGGCGACGTCCAACTGCAGCGACGCTGCCTTACGCCCCGACTTCTCGATCTCGGCGACGACGGCTTCGCCCTCTTCTTTCTTCTGGTGATAGGTGAGGATCACGTCGTTGCCCTTCCGGGCGAGTCGCAGGGCGATGTTCCGGCCCAGGCCGCGGCTGCCGCCGGTGACCAGGGCGATTTTGTTAGTAGGCGCAATGCGATGTTGATCGTTTTGGTCTTCTTTCGCGCTCATTATTTGTTTCCTTTCAGCGACCGGTCATTTGCTCCAGGTTTTCGGGGTACCGAGCCCCTTGCACCGTGATCTTTGAAGCGGCGCTATCGATCTCACGAAGATCGTCGGGCGTTAGTTCGACTGTAGTCGCTCCGATGTTCTCCTCCAAGCGATGCAGTTTTGTGGTGCCTGGGATTGGAACAATCCACGGCTTCTGGGCAAGAAGCCAGGCGAGCGCCATCTGAGCGGGTGTCGCTCTCTTCTGTTCTGCGATCCTGCCAAGCAGGTCAACCAGGGCCTGATTCGCTTTCCGAGCCTCCGACGTAAAGCGAGGGAGGATGTTGCGGAAGTCGGAGCTGTCGAACGTAGTGTTCTCGTCTATCTTTCCCGTGAGGAAGCCCTTCCCCAGCGGGCTATATGGAACGAAGCCGATTCCGAGTTCCTCAAGGGTCGGCAGCACTTCCGCTTCTGGCCTTCTCGTCCACAGCGAGTATTCGCTCTGGACTGCAGTGACCGGCTGGACCGCATGTGCGCGTCGAATCGTCTGCGCTCCTGCTTCAGAAAGGCCGAAGTGTTTCACCTTACCTTGCTGAATCAGGTCCTTCACCGCTCCCGCCACGTCTTCGATTGGCACGTCCGGGTCAACACGGTGTTGATAGAACAGATCAATGACCTCGACCTTGAGTCGCTTGAGCGAGGCCTCGGCGACCTGCTTGATGTGCTCTGGCCGACTATCCAGACCCACCCAACCCGGCTCTCCGTTGGGCTTAAGTTTGAATCCGAACTTGGTGGCGATCACCACTTGCCCGCGGAAGGGAGCGAGGGCTTCGCCTACGAGTTCTTCGTTCGTGAACGGGCCGTAAACTTCAGCGGTGTCAAAGAATGTGACGCCGCGTTCGACGGCTGACCGAAGAAGAGAGATCATCTCTTGCTTGTCTCTAGGCGGACCGTAAGAAAAGCTCATTCCCATGCAGCCGAGCCCGATGGCCGACACCTCCAAGTTGCTATTTCCAAGTTTGCGCTTCTGCATTGTTTCTCCTTCGAATTCCTTTCTGTGTTCTACCAGTGGCGCGGTTAACGCCGAAGTTAATAGGGGCTTGCGGTTGGACGCACGATGATCTCATTCACATCCACGTCATTGGGCTGCTCGATGGCAAAGGCAATCGCTCTGGCGATGGCGTCTGGGCCGATTGCTATCTTGCGAAATTCCCGCATTCCCTCGCGGGCGCCCTCGTCCGAGATGCTGTCGGCAATTTCCGATTCCGTCACGCCCGGCGAGATCACCGTCACCCGGATGTTGTCATTCTCCTGGCGCAGGCCTTCTGAGATCGCGATCACGGCGAACTTCGTCGCGCAGTAGACGGCCGCAGTCGGAACAACCATATGGCCGGCGATGGAAGAGACATTGATGAATTGGCCGAAGCCTTGTTTCTTCATGATCGGCAGTCCCGCCGCAATGCCGTGCAGCACGCCGCGGATGTTGACGTCAATCATCTGATTCCATTCGTTAATCTTGAGCGCTTCCAGCGGCGAAAGCTGCATGACGCCGGCGTTGTTGATGACGACGTCCACCTTGCCGAATTCGCTTTGCGCAAAATTGACGAAGGCTTCGACGTCTTCGCGCTTCGTGACGTCGAGCGCCCGATACTGCGCCGAACCGCCTTCGGCTCGAATGTCAGAAACCAGCGCTTCGAGCCTGTCCGTGCGCCGCGCGCCCACCACAACGTGCGCGCCTTTTTGCGCCAGCAATCGCGCCGTCGCCTCTCCGATTCCGCTGCTCGCCCCCGTAATAGCAATGACTTTTCCTTCGATTCCTGACATTGCATTTTCCTCCTATTAGATTGTTAAATTGTTTTCGCGCTTATCACGATTTCTTGTCTCAAGCACGGGCGTAATGTACGGGAATTGGCGTCGAGGGAGGTAATCTGAACCTGCTGAATCCTTGCCTAATCCTGCATTCTTGCCTATGGTGTTAAGGGACAGGGAGTCGTTCATGTCGCAGTGGGCGCCTCCTAGAAACTATGAAAATCAACGACGAAGAAACGAAGAGTATGAAGATTTTTTCTGTTCTTTCTTCGTCCCCTTCGTTTCTTCGTGGTTGATTTTCCGCAGGAGGAAATCATAAATGACAGTGTCAACGGTCATAGCAAAAAACGGGGCAAAAAACGGGGCAAAAAACGGGGCAAAAAACGGCAACCACCCCTTGCCGGATGCGGTCAGCGAGCGGCAGTCCGAGCTGGGCAGTCTGATTGGGCGGAATATCGACGCGGATGGCATGCGGGCCACCGCGATTCCGCGTCTGTTTCTGATGCGCGCTTCGCAACTTACCGAGCCACTGCCCTCCGTGTACGAACCCGCCTTGTGCATCGTCGCTCAGGGGCGGAAGCAGGTGGTGTTGGCGGACGAAGTCTATTTCTACGGTCCGGAACAATGTCTGGTGATTTCGGTTGATCTGCCGGTGGTGGGCCAGGTAATTGAAGCGACGCCGACGGAGCCGTACCTGTGCTTGCGGCTCGAATTGGATCCGGGGCAGCTCAGCGCCTTGATGATGGAACTGGGGCAAGGCGCGACGCGGAATCAGCGCGCGGAACGGCTAAGGCTGGGCTTATCTGTCAACTCTATTGATCCTGCCCTGCTTGATGCGGTTGTACGACTGGCGCGTCTGTTGGAAACGCCGAATGACATTCCTATCCTGGCGCCGCTCGTCGAGCGGGAGATTCTCTACCGTCTGCTTTCCGGCGAATATGCCGACCGCTTGCGACAAATCGCAATGACCGATAACCGGGTGGTGGCGGTCAATCGGGCGATCAGTTGGCTCAAACGAAATTACGCGGCGCCATTCCGGATCGAGACTGTCGCGCGCGAAGCGCGCATGAGTCCGTCGGCGCTCCACCATAGTTTCAAGTCCGTCACGGCCATAAGCCCGTTGCAATATCAAAAACAGCTCCGATTGCAGGAGGCGCGCCGGTTGATGCTGGGACAGGCCATGGACGCGGCGACCGCAGGTCATTCAGTGGGTTATGAAAGCCCTTCGCAGTTCAGCCGTGAATACAGTCGATTGTTCGGCGCGCCGCCGTCGCGCGACATCGCCCGGCTTAAAGAAAGTGTGCGAGCCGCCGCGGCGGATTAGCCTAACTTGCCTCAACTCGACTTTCAGCTTCAGTCTTTAATCATTCCAACTACCAAGATGGCGCCGTCTCCGGATGCGCCCAGATGGATACTTACGCCGACGACCTCGCGAAGCTCGTCGAAGCGCTCGACCTGAAGGACGCGGTCCACGTCGGCCACTCGACGGGAGGCGGCGAGGTCGCCCGGTATATCGGCCGCCACGGCACGAAACGCGTCGCCAAGGCCGTGCTGATCAGCGCGGTCCCGCCGCTGATGCTGAAGACGGAGGCCAATCCCGGCGGCCTGCCGATCGAGGTCTTCGACGGCATCCGCGCCAGCATCCTCGCCGACCGCTCGCAGTTCTTCAAGGATCTCAGCGCGCCGTTCTACGGCGCCAACCGCCCCGGGGCGAAGGTCTCGCAAGGACTGCGGGACTCGTTTTGGCTTCAGGGGATGCTGGCCGGCTTCAACGCCGTCTACGATTGTGTTAAGGCGTTCTCCGAAACGGACCAAACTGAAGATCTCAAGAAGTTCGAGGCGCCGACGTTCATCATCCACGGCGACGACGACCAGATCGTGCCGATCGGCGCGTCGGCCATGCTCTCGTCCAAGATCGTCAAGAACTCCACGCTAAAAATCTACCCGGGCGCGCCACATGGCCTGACCGCTACTCACAAGGACCAGGTCAACGCGGATTTGCTCGCATTCCTAAAAGGGTAAGCGATCACGCGCCACATAAGTATGAAGCCTATGCATAAATCAGGAGACGCCTGGGTACGCATCGCTTCCAGCGTGCAGTCGTGGGTCGTAGTACATTGGGAAGACCCGCAGCGCCTGGAGTCGATTCGTAATCCTGCGCATTTGATTCCAATCAATGCGCCTCCCGCCGAAGACTGCACGCTGGAAGCGATGCGTACCCAGGCTTGCGCTAATCAATGTATGGATTTCAAAGGGCTTTTATTTGCATAGCCTTCAGTTAAATCAGTCGCGTTCATCTCATCTTTATTGATTCGAAGGTGTGGCCTGATAAATTACTGTTATCAGAAGCTTTAGGTTTACTGAGATTTAAGTTGACCTGAGCGGCCCCTTTCCATAGACTGCCTGCCTACAGAGGGGAAGTAGGGTCGCGTTTGGGTGGCCACGTTCTTTAGCCGCATGATACAAATTCGCCGAATTCCCTCGGCGAGGTCCTTGCAATCACTGGTGAACATGTCTGCTTCCGTCGGCAGGCATAGACTGAAAGGACGGAGCCCGATTCTGACTATACATTTCAGCCGACACTCAACCACAAACATAAAAACCGATCGCGCAAATAATCGCACCGAGAGGATTCATCTATGTCTTTGTCTTTCCAATCCGCAATACGCTTACGGCCAGCCACACTATTGATCACAGTCGTCATGATCTGCCTCGGCCTTGGCGTCCGAACGCTGACGCGTCCGTCTTCCGCCCTGACTAACGGCGGGAGTATCACGGCGCTGGGGACACCGCTCACAGAAAATTTCTACTCGCTCGCCTCAACAGGAACCGGCATCGTGTGGACGGACAATTCGACTATACCGGGGTGGTATTCGACCCGCGCGACTTACAATTCAGGCACAGGCTCGTCGAACGCAGGAGCCCTTTATAGCTTCGGCTTGGCCGAAACGAATCCCGATACTGATCGCGCGCTCGGGTCCGTAGCCTCGGGTAGTACTGGAACTGTGTTCCAGGCCTCGCGGTTAACGAACAATACCGGCGGAACGATCACGTCGCTTGACATAAGTTACGTCGGCGAGCAGTGGCGGAACGGGGGAAACACCACCGCCCACACTCTTACTTTTCAATATCAGGTGGCCGACGCCGGCGTCATAACCGGCGCAAATGCTCCGGCCAGCGGCTGGACTACGTTCTCCCCGCTGAGCTTTACCGGGCCCGTTACGGGCTCGACGGCCGCCGCGCTTGACGGTAACGCGATGGGGAACCGCACGGCCATATCAGCGACCTTAACCGTCACGGTGAACAACGGACAGGAGATCTGGTTACGTTGGCAGGACCCCGATGACGCAGGCGCCGACCATGGTTTGGCGATAGACGATTTCTCGGTAACCGCGTCTGGCGGCGTAACGCCGACGCCGACTCCAACTCCGACCCCGACGCCGACTCCAACTCCGACGCCGACTCCTGCGGCGGGGGGAATTGTCGTGATCAGTCAGGTTTATGGCGGAGGCGGGAACACCGGCGCGACGCTGAAAAACGATTTTATCGAGATCATTAATCACAGCGATACTGCAGTTGATTTGACCGGATGGTCCGTGCAATTCGCTACCGCGACCGACTCGAATTGGCAGGTCACTCCACTGACCAGCTTCATGCTTCAGCCGGGTCAATACTACTTAATTAAAGAGGCCGCCGGTCAGGGCGGCACGGACGAACTGCCAACAGCCGACGCCACCGGTTCAATCGCTGTGGGATCAATCTCAGGCAAAATTGCCTTAGTGAGTAACACAATCGCGTTGACTGGCGTCTGTCCCTCTGATCCGGCAATCGTCGATTTCGTTGGATACGGCGCTGCAAACTGTTTCGAAGGCCCGGGAGCGGCGCCTACGCTCACGAACACTTCGGCGGCGCTGAGGGGGCTTAATGGCTGTCTTGACACCAACAACAACGCCGGCGATTTCGTCGCCGGCGCGCCGACTCCGCGCAACAGCTCATCGCCGACAAATAATTGCGCGATTCTGTCAGGCGTCGGCTCGGCGAACCCCAACTCCGTTCAGGGCGGGGACACTACAACTCTGACCGTACAAGTCTTTCCCGCCCCTAACCCCCCGAGCACGGGGATCTCTGTCGTGGCCGACCTCTCTTCAATTGGCGGGTCGCCCAATCAGTCGTTCAGTGGCGCGGGGAATATTTTCACGTTCAGCGCCACCGTGGCCGTCGGGACGACTGGGGGGATGAAGTCCTTGCCCGTGACAATAACGGACGATCAGGCTCGTTTAGGCGCCACCAGCATTTCGCTCAATGTCCGGGCGCCGCACGTCGTGATCAGTCAGGTTTATGGTGGCGGCGGCAATAACAGCGCGACCTTTACGAACGATTACGTTGAACTCTACAACCCGACGGCTGCGACCGTGACGATCACCGGCTGGTCGTTGCAGTACACTTCGGCCGCGGGAACAACGTGGACCAACATTCAGCCCATCGGCGGTACTATCGCCCCCGGGGAGTACTATCTTGTCAGCCTTGGGTCAGGCGGCGCCGACGGCGCGCCGCTTCCAGTCGCGCCGAACATTTCCGGCGGTATAAACATGGCGGCCGGGGCAGGAAAGATTGCGCTAGTCAGAAACTCTGGTCCGCTCTCCGGAGCTTGTCCGATCGGCTCCGACCCGGACATCGTGGATTTTGTGGGCTACGGAGGCGCCGCAAATTGTAAAGAAGGGAGCGCCAACGCTCCCGCGCCGAGTAACACGACGGCGATATTTAGAAAAGATAACGGGCTCACAGACACCGATCAAAACGGGGCCGATTTCATTACCGCCCCGCCGAATCCACGCCGCACGGCGCCGATTGTGGAATTAGGTCCATGGGTGGCGATTACCGATCCGATAACGGGAGGCTCGAATGCGCCTTATGACGCGACCGTCTCGGTTGACTTCAGTGAGCCGGTGAATGTCTCCGGCGCCTGGTATGACATTACTTGTTCCTCCACGGGGCAGCACAACAGCGCCACAGTGGCGTCGTACAACGGCGCTAAGGGGTATCACATTACCCCGAACGTCGGCTTCCAGTTCGGCGAGACCTGCACGGTCACAATCTTCAAGGATCAGGTTCACGATCAGGATCTGGACGATAGCCTGCCGGATACCGATACGTTATTTGAGAACTACACATGGTCATTCACCGTCGTCGGCGCGGGCTTCCCGGCGCCATATCCTCCTATCGTTCACCTGACGATGGGCAACCCCTCAAATGCGACTCCCTCTTTGTCGGACCCGAATAACTACTTGATGGTGAAGCCTACCTACGCGCTCTCATACAACAGAGATAAAGGTATTCCGAACTGGGTTAGCTGGCGCCTGGATCAGTCCTGGTCCGGAACTCTTGCGCGTATTGACACCTTCCGCGCCGATCCCGCCGTGCCGCCCGACTGGTATCGCGTGCAATCCACCGATTATTCCGGCAGTGGTTTCGATCGCGGTCACATGACGCCGAACGCCGATCGCGACAACCAGAATCGCATCCCGATTAATCAAGAGACGTATTTGATGTCGAACATGGTCCCGCAGTCCCCGGACAATAACCAGGGCCCCTGGGCGGAGTTCGAAAACTATCTCCGGGGACAACTGACGCTCAACGGCGGGCAGGAGATGTATATCGTCTCAGGGCCCCTGGGAGTCGGCGGCTCCGGGTCTAACGGCGGTACTACTAACACTATCGCGGGCGGCCATGTGACCGTTCCGGCCTTCACCTGGAAGGTCGTCTTGATACTGCCGACGGGAGATGACGACCTTTCGCGCGCTTCTTGCTCATCAAGAACAATCGCCATCCTCATGCCCAATACGCAGGGCATCAGGAACGATCTCTGGGAGAACTACCTGACCACAGTCGATGCGATCGAGGCCTTGACCGGGTATGACTTCTTCTCGAACCTGCCGGAGGCCGTTCAGAACTGCGTGGAGGCGGGAACTAACGGAATCAACCCTCCGGGCACGGCGAATCAGTCAGCGAACACGCTGGAAGACATGCCTGTAACGATTACCCTGCGAGCGGCGCTGCCGAACAACAACACGCCCACGTTTAGCGTCGTGGGCGCCGGTCCAACGCATGGCTCGCTCGGCGGCGTCAGCTCAGCCTCATGCGTGAATGGCGATTGCGTCGCCACCATTACCTACGCGCCCGGCCCGGATTACAACGGAGGGGACAGTTTTAACTTCAAAGTGAATGACGGAAACGTTGATTCAAACGCTTCAACCGTAAGCGTCAATGTCACGGCGGTGAACGATCCTCCGGTGGCCGCCAATGACGCAAAATCGACGAGCCAGGACACTAGCCTTAACTTCCCGGCCGGCGATCTGACGGCGAATGACGTCGCAGGGCCGGCTGACGAAAACGGCCAGACGTTGACCGTGACCGGCGTAATTGCGACCGCGAACACGCACGGGACAGTGGCGCTCAGCGGCGGCATGGTTATTTATTCCCCCGACGCAAACTACAGCGGACCGGCCTCGTTCGATTATCAGGTGTGCGACAACGGCGCGACCAATGGAGCGCCTGACTCCAAGTGCGCTGTCGCTAGCGTCAACGTGTCTGTGGCGCTGACCTCCCTGGTCGGACTGGAGGGCGTTACGATCAGCGGCGCAGCGTTCGCGGACAGCTACGACTCGAACGGCGGCTATCCTGCCACGAAGGGGAGCCTGACGAATATCCTCAGCAATGGCGCGATCATAATCGCCGGCAGTGGCAAGGTGTGGGGCAACGTTCGCTCGACGCGCGCGGGCGTGGTCATATCAGGGGCAAGTAAGGTGACTGGCGCCGCCACTGCTGGAACCATGGTATCAAGATCGGGGAGCGGCGCCGTGGGCGGGACGATAACCAATAACGCCTTGGCGCCGCTTGTGACGGCGCCAGCAGTTCCGGCCTGCGGCCCTCCGTACAGCTCGAACAGCGGAATCAGTGGGACCTATTCATATAACGCGAGCGCTGGCGACCTGACTCTGAGCGGCATTAACGTCGCAACTCTGGCAAACGGCGCCTACTGTTTCCATAATCTGACTTTGACTAATATCGCGCAACTCAAGGTCAATGGCCCCGTGATAATCAAACTAACGGGCGCGATGAACATCAGTGGCGCAAGCAGCTTTTCCAACACTACCGGAATTCCGGGCAACCTGCGAATATTGTCGAGTTATAGTGGGGCTAGCGGCGTGACGATTAACAACGGCGCCAATAACTATATGATGGTTTATGCCCCTCAGACAGAGGTCAGTATTTCGGGTGTGGCGCGGCTGTTAGGTTCCGTCGTTGGCAAAACCATTACGATTGTCAATAGCGGGGCGATCCACTATGACACTGAGCTGAGCGCCATTTGGCCGGAGATATGGGGTTTGATTTTACCCTGACCGAACCACGCGACATTGGGGCGCCGGTACAGTACCGCGCGCGTAGAGTGGGACAGACTTTAGTCTGTCCGCCCTCAATTCACATTACGGACAGACTAAAGTCTGTCCCACTCTACGCGCGCGGTACTGTACCGGCATCACGTGTTCTGATTTAGAAAGGAAGAGGTTCGTAAATGTATGTGAACAGTTTGACGCGACGTTCATTCCTCACGACTTCGTTGATGGCGGCGCCCGCAATCACATTCGCTTCCGGAATGTTCGATTCCAAAACCGAACAGAACTGGCCGGGATTTCGCGGCCCCGGCGCGCAAGGGGTCGCGGACGGCTATCCGACGCGCGCCGACTGGAACGCGGATGCGGCGGCGGGCAAGATCTCTGGCGTGCTATGGCGCGTTGATGTGCCGGGCCTGGGGCATTCCAGCCCGATCGTATGGGGGGACAATATTATTGTTGCGACCGCCGTTCGGCTGTCTGGAAAAGCGCCGCTACGCATCGGCTATTATGGCGACGTCAAGGCCGCGCCGGACAATGATGAACAGAAGTGGATGATCCTGTGCTTCGATAAGAAGTCCGGGAAGCGGCGGTGGGAGCGGATCGTTCGCACGAGCAAGCCCGCTACCGAAAGACACGAAAAATCGACGCACGCCAACACCACGCTCGTCACGGACGGGCGGAGGTTAGTGGCGTTCTTCGGCTCGGAAGGGCTGTATTGCTTCGACCTCAAGGGCAAGCTGCTCTGGTCCAAAGACCTCGGGGTCATCAACAACAGTTGGCATGGCATCGGGTGGGGGTATAGCAGCTCCCCGGCGCTGTACCGGGACCGCATCGCGCTGCTTTGCGACGACCCCAAGGATCCGTTCGTGGCGGCCTTCAGCCTCTCCGACGGGAAGGAGTTGTGGAGAACTTCGCGCAAAGGGGATTGTGAAGGGAGTTGGGGGACGCCGTTGATCCACAGCGACGGCGCGAGGACCCAGGTGGTCACCAACGGCTGGCCATTCATCATTTCATACGATTTGGCGACGGGCAAAGAACTATGGCGCTTGCGCGGGGGCGGAGACATTCCGATTCCGACCCCGTTCGTCGCGGACGGATTGATAGTCATTTCCAACGCGCACGGCGGGAAAGCGCCGCTTTTCGCCGTCCGCCCCTCGGCTGAAGGAGACATCTCGTTGAAAGAAGGCGGCGCCAGCAACGACTCGGTCGTCTGGAGCGTTCCGAATGGAGGTTCCTACATCTCCACGCCGGTCGTGTACCGCGGCCACATTTACCTCGCCAATCACAACGGCATGCTGCGATGCTTCGATTTCAAGACGGGCCAAAAGATGTATGAGGAACGGCTGGGGCTGGACGTTTCCTGCTCGGCGTCCCTGGTCGCGGCCGACGGCAAAATCTATTGCCCGGTCGAACAGGGAACCGTCTACGTCATCAAGGCCGGGCCTAAGCTGGAGACACTGGCGAAGAACGAGTTGGGCGCGCCCTGCCTGGCTACGCCCGCAATTTCACAGGGCGTAATTTACTTCCGCACATCGGAGAGCCTGATCGCCGTAGGGTAAAACGGGTCCAGTGTGGCCTACTAAAACAGCAAAGCGAGGTGAGCGTGGCGTAAATGCTCATCCGGTTTACTCTGTCCCTAACTTTGAGCCTAGTGTCCGCCGCGCAACTCCGGTCCAGAGTCTTGTCTGGCCCCGGGATTGGCAAGATGTCCTTTGGATGGTTTTTGCATCTGGATTATCTTCGTGACTGAGTTGCCACGTGAGCTTGCCACCCAGATATTATCTCCCTCACAAAGAACTGCGGATGGGCTTTGGTCAAGGGCGATTGTATGAGAATCGCCATCACGTGGGTTTACCTTCGACAGGCTATTGCCTCCATAGTTCGCTACCCAGATATACCCCTTGGCGAAGATTACACTGGCCGGGCCATCTTCCACAGCATAAGCGCCTACAATCGATCCGTCATCGGCCCGCAACTTCGTTACACTACTGCTATAGAAATTCGCGACCCAGATGTTCTCTCCGTCAAAGGCTATTCCTATAGGGCTATTGCCCGCGACGAAGGCGCCGACCAACTCGCCATCGATCGCCCGTAATTTCGTCACGTCGTGGCTGTCGTTGTTGCTCACCCAGATGTGCTCCCCATCATAAGCCAAAGCCATAGGGCGTGCGCCGACAGTGAAGTCGCCAAGCTTTGCCGCGTCGCTTGCGCGCAGCTTTGTAACAGTATTGCTCTTACTGTTCGCCACCCAGATAAAAGCCCCATCATAAAGCAATGCCGACGGATACTTTCCTACCTTAACAGTTCCCAGCAGAGCGCCATCCGTCGCCCGCAGCTTCATGACATTGTCGTCTAGAGAATTTGCCACCCAGACGTTACTTCCATCGTAGGCCAGCGCAGTGGGACGCTCGCCTACAACGAATTGACCGAGTTTCGCGCCATCCTTCGCTCGGAGCTTCGTGATGATGTTACCAGACCTGCTGGCCACCCAGATATGAGTCCCATCGAATGTGATAGCTTCTGGGCTTCCACTTACGCGAAAGTTTTTCATCCCTTGCTTCGCCGCCCGCGCATCCTCATCGGACGCCTGCCGCTCCTGCGAAAACGAGACGCTTGGGGGCGGCATAGATGCGATTGCCAGAAGCAGAGCGATGTACAATTTGTTTCTTCGACAGAGACCGCTTTTCATCTCTCCCCTCCATAGAAAATAGCCACGTAGTAACGACTAAAGTCGTTACGGCGCCGTAACGACTAAGGTCGTTACTACGTGGCGCTTTCATTCTTTCAGAGCGTCGCGACGCGACATGAAGGCTCCTCGGAAAATCCCTGGGTACGCATCGCTTCCAGCGTGCAGTCTCGGCGAAAGACCCATTTATAGGAACCAGGCCTGGGTACGCATCGCCTCAGGTTTGGGGGCGACTGATTCCGATCAATAGGTCTCTAGCCGAGACTGCGCGCTGGAAGCGACGCGTACCCAGGGCGCGCTTTCATTCTTTCATGGCGTCGCAACGCGACATGTCAAACTCCTCAGAAAAGTGTACGGCAAACTGGCCGCTTTGCCTGGTCTTCTCGAAAGGCCGCATCGAAGGAGTCAAGGCAAAGCGGCCAGTTTGCCCTGCCCTCGCGCCGCGATTTTCATTCTTTCAGGGCGTCACTGATCATCTGGCGCTCTTCTCGCCCATACTTTGGGCTGCGTTTTGCGGCTGTACTCTTTTCGGCCCATCCATCCACAGAATAGACTCGACGATCCAGGCCGCGTTAGCCTGCCCCGGACACATCGCCCACCACTGGCGAGCCTCGTTCCCGTACCTGACCATGCCTATGTGGTTGTTCCTGTCTTTGTCCAGCTTCGGGTTGCTGTTAGAGAACCCCAGTTTGCGCCGCAGCGTCTCTATGTCGGCTGGCTTTCCGGTGAGGAACTTCCACCCCGGCTTGATGCCATGCATTTTAACGTAGTGGTTGAGCGCCTCCGGGTCGTCCTTTTCGGGCATGAGCGTGATCGAGTACATGAAGATGTCACGACCGACCCGGTCGCCGAGAAGTTTCTGAACCTTCCTGAGGTTCGCCGTAATTCCAGGGCAAATCCCCTGACACTCGGCATACATGAAATTGACGACCACGATCTTGTCCTTTATCAGGTCATCATAAAAACGGACCTTCTCGCCTTCGTGTGTCATAAGTTCGACGTTGGGGAAGTAGTGAGCCTGTGTCCTTTGACGCGATCCGTCATCGGAACCGGAAGCCTGCGCCACACCACCGCCGGTGGTGGCGGCCGCCGTCAACATCGCAAGCATGTTTCGTCTGTTCTTTCTTGCCATACTATGTCTCCTTTCTCATATCTCAAGTCATGTTCTTGTCTTTCTTGCGAAGCCGCGCAGATAAGGCGACACGCCATCAGTGATGATGACTGTCGCAGCTCTCGTTGCTGTTTCCGGTATCGTCGATGTCAAACCTTAACATCATCGCGTGGTCCTCGTGAATCGTGTTGTGGCAGTGCATGGGGTAGCGCCCCACGAAATCGCGGAAGCGGAAGAACAATTCGACGTCGTCGTTCTCTCCCAGCCTGACGACATCCTTACGGCCCCTCTCGATCGCGGTCGGCGTGTTCCTGTTGCGGCTGATGATCTGGAACTCCTCGAAGTGAATGTGGACCGGGTGCTGCCAGTCAAAGCCGCCCTCCAGATTCCACTGCTCTGCCGTGTTTCGCTTCACGCGGAAACGGACCTCGTTGCAGTCGAAGAATTTGTCGTTGATGACCCACTGGCCGTTTTGCCTGTCGAACTTGAACTGCCGACACTGGTTCACTGTAGTCCTCGGCGGCACGTCGTAGAAGTGAGGGTTGGTAGCGGGGTCTACGCTTCCGTCAGTCACAGGGTCGGAAACCACCCGGAACTCAAGCACCTGATCCCCTTGGCCTGCGGACACAATGTTGTCGGTCGGCCCCGCCCCGTCGCATTGCTCAAGGCGGTTTTCGAGCCGGAGAATGGTCCCAGCAGGGAACGCCGAGAAATCAACGATCACATCCATGCGTTCGGCCACAGCAATGCGAAGGCTTGTGACCTGCACAGGATTGGGCAACAGATTGCCGTCGTTCGAAATCACCCAGAAGCGATTGACCTGGCTCAGATTGTTCGGGTTGGTCAGGAAGAACTGGTAGAAGCGCGACGGCCCGCCGTTGAGCCAGCGGAAGCGATAGCGGCGGCGCTTTACCTGAAAGAACGGCTGAATCTTCCCGTTGACAAGAAACTTGTCCCCCAGAATGCCGTCGCGATTGGCCAGATCGAAGGCCAATAGACTGGTTTGCGGATCGAAATTCTTGTCGTTGAAGATCATCGGTATATCGAAGTCTGGGAACTGTGGCAAACGGAAACCTGTGGCCTCATTGCCGGTGTCGAACTCATTGAACAGCAGGTAGAAACCGGCCAACCCCTTGTAGACGTTCTGCGCCGTAAAGTCTACACGATGGTCGTGATACCAGAGCGTGCTCATGGCTTCGCGGATGTCGCCGTTTGGCGGATTGGTAGAAGAGAATCCGGCTAGCACGTTCGGGTAGTGCTGGTCATAGTACTGACCCACCGCAAAGAAGTCGCACGGGAAGCCGTCGCTCTCCGACGGAGTATGCCCGTTGTGCAAGTGGGTCGAGACTGACTGAATCCCAAACCCTCCATTGTTCGGGGGCAGGTCGTTGTAATTCCGCACGAGTATCGGCTCCCCGTAGCGCGCGACATAGGTGGGACCGGGGACGCTCCCATTGAAACTCCAGAGTCTTTGCGTCGGAAGCTCCGGATGCACGCTGACCAGCGCCTCCCTTTGATGGACTTCATAGAGCTTCTGAGCAGGAAATTGGCTCAGGGCCTGGTGTTGCCGCGTGCGGCCTTCAAAGGGCAGTCCGGTGGCAGGGTTGATAGCGGTGTTTGGGTTTACAGTGGGTGGTGGCCCGGTAAATTGCGTGACGGGCTGGTGGATGGGCATGATGGGCATCGGCTCGACGAATGGAGTCGTCACCGGACTCGGAGGGGTGTTAAACCCGCCGAAGCAACCGCGACTGGATCCGTCCCTGCTATATTGGGCGCGAGCGCTTAAGCCTCTTTTGGGGATAAGATAACCGGCGCTCGTTAGAAGCCCCATCTTTATCAGGTCGCGTCTGCTCAAGCGCGCTGCGATTATCTCAAGCCTGTTTTTTTGGGCGTCTAGAATCTCTTTCTCTCGTCTTCTATTTCTTTTAGATATATACGCCATCTCAATCCTCCTAATTCGCGCATGCGCGAGGTTTTATCCAAGGTCAAGTGTAGCTTGGATGTTACTTTCCTATTACTTCAGAAGCCGTAAGTCCGCGCGTCGCATCCGTCTAAATCCGCGGTTGCTTCTGTCCCGATCTCGGCTGTTTCAATTTAGACTTAGATCACGTGATTGGTAGGTTAATTCCAGTCTTCAGTTTGCCGACCTAAAATGGCGAAGACGGTGTCAGTTAGTTACTCGAGGCCCAGTTGGGAGGATCCTAGCGCAGCTTATGATCGCGGGATCTTAGTAAAGCGGCGCCTGATTAGATTGAATATGAGAAGGGACAACTGTGGTTCATATACGCCAAACCTAAGTCTTTGTCAAACGAAATTATTTGTGGCTGTAACCAGAGCGCATCTAAGAACATTTCGCACGGTGTTGATGGAAGACCCGGGATATTTCGGCGTGCGCGGGGTTTTTATTCGCGCGGGCGCGCGGACCGTGCCTGCGCCGGTCGATGATGGAGGCATTTAGTGCGCCGCCTAAAAACTGCGCTTGCCGGAGTCCGGGGGACGAAGGCCCGCTGATCTCGGTTCGGTGGAAGTTCTGAAGCGGGTTGCAGTGAAGAACGGTTTTGAGTTGGCAGTCCATGGTTCTAAGATAATCACCAACCGCCGACTATATTTTGAGGAGCCTTCATGTGGCGTTGCGACGCCCTGAAACAATGAAAACGCGCCCTGGGTACGCGTCGCTTCCAGCGCGCAGTCTCGGCTAGAGACCTATTGATCGGAATCAGTCGCCCCCAAACCTGAGGCGAAGCGTACCCAGGTCTGGTTCCTATAAATTCGTCTTTCGCCGAGACTGCGCGCTGGAAGCGACGCGTACCCAGAGATTTTCTGAGGAGCTTTCACGTCGCGTTGCGACGCCCTGAAAGAATGAAAAGCGCGGCGGGCGATGTACCGTAGGTTGTCTAAGGCGGCGGAGGCTTCGTAACCAAGCCGCCTGATGACAACTGAACGCTTCATTAATCAAGCCTCCGCAGGTTAGACAACCTGCGGTACATTTTTTCTGAGGAGTTCCACATGTCGCATTGCGACGCCCTGAAAGAACGAAAATCGCGGCGCAAGTGTAAGGCAAACTGGCAGTTTGCCTTGGCTCCTTCAATGCGGTCTTTCGGGAAAACCGGGCAAACTGCCAGTTTGCCCTACCATTTCCGCAGGAGGGCAAAATGAATAGAAGAGCAATCATTGTTATGGCGCTGGTCGCGTTGATTGCGGCGGCGTACTCTGCCAGGATTTCCGCGATTGAGCCGGCAAGACTGACACTCGAAGACCTGGCGAGCGTTGAAGCGTTGCAAGCTCCGAGTCTGTCGCCGGACGGAAAGTGGTTCGCGCTTTCCTGGGAGGGGCAGATCGTGTTGGTCTCGTCCGAAGGGGGGTGGCCGACGCCGCTCACGTCCACTCCCGGCGGTAAGTCGGGATTTGACTGGTCGCCTGACGGAAAGTTCATCGCCTATGCCAGCGGGGGAGCGATCTGGTCGGCGCCAGCCGGCGGGGGGCAGCCGGTCCGGTTGACCGAGGGCGCGCGTGGCTCCGGCGATCCGCGAACGTCTGCGGACCGATCTCCGCACTGGTCGCCGAACGGCAAGTGGATAGTTTTTGAAACCGGCCGGCGCGGGAACGGTGACCTGGCGGTTGTGAGCGCGGATGGGTTGACCACAAACCTGCTGACGTCGGCGCCGGCGGATGAGGGCGGCCCCGCATGGTCGCCTGACGGAACGAAGATCGCGTACGTGGAGCGATCGCCTGAGTACTTCAGCGGTCGCTTGAGGCTGGCCGACTTCGATGTGAATACCGGGCGCTTCAAGGACGTCGCCAAAGTGTTGCACGAGGCGCCGCAAGATCGCGGCGGAGGCTGGTCTATTCGTCGAGTCTCGTGGTCGCCTGATGGCAAGTCGCTCGCCTTGGTTCTGCAGGACACGGGATGGGACAAGCTCTACCTTCTCTCGGTTAACGGGGGCAAGCCGCGCGCGATCACGGATGGCGAATCCGAAGACGACGATCCCGTCTTCTCACCCGACGGGCGCTGGCTGGCCTTCGTCTCGAACAGAACGCGCCGCGAAGAGCGGCACGTGTGGATCGCGCCGGCCGAGGGCGGCCGCGCTCGGCGGCTGACGAACGCGCCTGCGGGCGTCGAATCGAATCCGCAATGGTCGCCGGACGGGCGACTCATCTACTTCAATCGCAGCTCATCGTTCGAACCTGGCGCCCTTGCCGTGGCCCCAATTGGGAGAGAGGCCGAGAGCGGGGCCGAAGGCGGCCAAGCGCCGCGGTTCCTGATCCGGACGCAGCCCCGCAACTTCGCGGCCACGGGCTTGCGTGATCCCGAAGTGATCCATTATACGAGCAAAGATGGGCTCGAAATCAGCGGCATTCTTTACAAGCCCCTGGGCTTTCAAAGTGGCGCGCGCTACCCGGCGGTCCTCTGGATTCACGGCGGGCCTGAAGGGCAGGACACTTTGAACTTCGATCCGTGGGCTCTTTATCTGGCGCAGCAAGGATATCTGGTCCTGGAACCGAACTATCGCGGCAGCAACGGCTATGGCGAGAAGTTCCGGAACTTGAACGTTGAAGACAGCGGGGGCGGGGAAGTGGACGATGTGGTTGCCGGGGCGCAATACCTGGTCGCCCAGGGCTTGACCGATCCCGGCCGGTTCGCCATCGGTGGTGGCAGTCACGGCGGCACGATGGTGGCTTATGCGGTCACCAAGCGGCCGGAGGTCTTCAAGGTTGCGATCGAACTGTACGGAGTGGTGGACCGGGCGACTTACATCGAGCGCACCAACCGGAACGCGGCCATTCGCTGGATGCGCAAGATGGGCGGTACGCCTCAGGAGAAACCGCAGGTGTACGCGAAGGCGAACGTTCTGCCGGACGTTCCTAAGATCACCGCGCCGCTTCTGATCATGCACGGCGAGGACGACCCGCAAGTTCCGCCGTATGAATCGCAGCAGTTTGTGGCTGCGCTCAAGAAGGCGGGTAAGACGCATCTGTACTTCACGTATCCTAAGGAACAGCACGGATTCTCTCAGAGGGAGCACAAACTCGACGCATGGCGAAAACAGTTGGCGTTCTTGAACCGGTACCTTCAGCCGCAGTATGGCCGGAGTATCACATCCACAGCGGAGATCGTACTGGATGAGAAGGATGATTGATTGGTATACCTGTATGACCAATACCTTCTGAAGGCTTTCCAGGCGACCGAAAAAGCAACAACAAAGGAGCGAGCTATGCACGACGAAGAAAGAATCGTTTACAACACGGCGGAAGATCAGGAGTGGGCCGATCTGCTTTCGCCGGCGCGGCGCAAGATCATTGTGGGCGCCGCCCTGACAGCGACAGGCCTCACTGCCGGGAACATCGTGGCGGCGGGCCAGGAAGTAATTGCGCCCGGTGGTTCATCATTCAAACCGATTGTTCCTCCACCCGACGTAGGGAAGAGTCCATGGGGTTACGAAACCTACAAGGAACCGACGCCACGGCCGCGGAGCGTGCGGCCGGGAGAGGAAAACGGCCTGCCGAAAACGCCGCGCCCTTACACCGACATCAAGAGCTACCACGCGCATTTCTATTTCGACGATGACACCTACGAGAAGGCCGCGTTGGTGCGCAGGTGGGCCGCGGAGCGTTTCCCGGTTGAGTTGGGCAACTGGAACTTGGAACCACGCGGCCCCCACGTGACTCCGTCGTTCTATTGACGCAGATGCGACGGATCATCGCGGATAAAACCAGAAAAGGATCTGCGTCAATCCGCTCAATCCGCGTCATCTGTGTTCTATTATCCCGTACACCGAGTGATTCAACCCGTTCGGGGAACTGCTTCGACTTACCTATCGCAATTCTACACGGCCACGCGGGCTGTCAATGATCGCAACGAGCGCAGGCGCGGCGCCCGGTTGCACGGAAAGATCGAGCCCGAGTTCCCGTAATAGACGTTGAACGCGTTGCGCGTCGGGATGTTCCGCGCGTAAGGCGATCAACGAGGCGCCCGGAGCCGCTGTACGAGCGGGATGTGGCGACTGTCCCCAGTCGATGAAAAATGGGACAAGTCCATCAGCCAATACCGTCTGTGGATCGGTATAGCGCCACGACAGGAGAACCCCGTCCGTCCGGCGCCGGCTCCCGGACATCACTTCACCGAGGCGTGCCCCCTTGCCCGCAGCTTCATCCCTTAGACGCTGGAGATCATCGCCCTTGGCCGCCCAGGCGACGAGCCTCGACTCCTTCAGCCCGTCGATCCCGAAGGGGCGAGGTGTTTTAGGAGGCGGCTGCTCCGGGTCGGGCGCGATGATTTCCAGATAGGTTGACGGACCCAGTGTGATCAAGGCGTTTCGCGTTCCACGCCCCGGGTGTTGACCGCCCGGAGTCGCTCGAACGCCTAGGAGCTTCTCAATTTCCTCGACGCCGCGATTCAAGTCGGGCGCCGCATAGACGAGATGATCTACTCTTGCCAATAATTCTGTCGCTCCTTTCTGAGTTACGCCGGCGCCAGTCGTGACGAGTGCGATCATGGCCAGCAATGGCGCAATGCGAATCCCGGTCATGGAAGCCTCCATTCAATCAATCACAGCGGTTTCCAGTTAAGGTGACGCCGAAGCGCTCGCGCAACGTCGCCTCATACTCTTCTTCGTCCGTTAGCTCTCGTTCTTGCCGTTCGCCGTTCCTGGTTATGATCAGGCGCATCTCGCCGAGCGTCACGCGACCATCCGGCGTCGCTCTCGAGCAAATACGCCCACGCGTAAAATGCGACTGCGGCGAAGTCTGATGATAACGGCACATCTCTTGATAATCCGAATACTCGTATGGTTGCAAGGTGAAACGATATTGGGCTTTCCAGGCGGCATCCGCGCCGCCGTCACGCTGCATGAGAATCAAGTATCTCCCATCCGAGTCAATCCGATAAGCGCGCTCGCCTTGCCGTTGGGCGCCCGTTTTATCGATCAATAGCGGCTCACGGAACGAGTCGCCGAATCCGACATCAACTAACCACCGTTCGTTGATGTCGCACATCAACGCCATATGGTCGAAATCCGGTCCGAATCCCCCTTTCGCATTCGCGGCTCCGGCTGAAAGCATCTTGACATCGAATCCTAACGCGCGCAGCAGCGCGGCGAACAGACCGTTCGCTTCGTAACAGAAGCCGCCGCGACGCCGCCTGACGATTTTCTCGAAAAGGGCGTTGTCGTCGAGCACAATGGGCTCCTTGGTATGGATACTCAGGTTTTCGAAGGGGACGGTCAATAGATGCGCCACTTGTAACTCCCGCAAGGTCTCGGCAGTGGGAGCGAGCATGCCATGATAGTTGATGCGGTCAAGGTAAGCCGTAATATCCACGTAACACACTCCTTTAGGTAACCAAATCTATCACGGCGGCGCCTCTTCCAAAAAGCCGCTAATCTCATTGGCATACCTCTTGCAGAAATAATTTCTGGAGAAACTGGCGTATTGCTTATGAGAAGTAAAATGAACAATTTCCATTGTCAATTGGCGCAAGCATACGGTTTGAGCATTGATTTTGTGGCTTTAGGCTACACCCGGTGTTGCAAATGGCCACACCGAGATATGCCGAAAGCGTATGGAGAGCGAGCGCTATCAATATATAGTAATTCCAGTTTTCGGTGACACAACATTTAACCGTGGCGCTACCACGGCGATTTTAAGTTGAATAGGAAGCAGGCTTGCAAGATTGTCCAATGCCTGCAGGCTTGCGAGAACTTCAATCACTTCATAATAGCTAGGAAAGAAGCAAGATTGGGAAGAAGCAAGGTTGGGAGAATAAGTTCAACTTGATAATTGAAAAGCGGTGAAGGATCGGCATCCCAGAGCTTTTCCTTGCCTCTGCCGCCCCAGAAGAACAAATAGATAGCCGCGTCATATCGGACATGACCTAATAACGCCCCCACGTAGGATGGGTCTGCTGAAAAACCGGTGCGCTGCCTCGTCACGAGGTTTCCTTTATGGTTTATACATCTACGGGATTCGTGCGTCCAGGCATGGCCGTAGGGACCGCAGAGAAGGAGAGAGGAACCAGGAGATAGTCAAGGTAGTTCAAGGTAGTTATGGAAATTATGAGACCACGAGGCTCGTTTGAATATTTGGGAATCCTGTGGCGGAAGAAGCTGCTGATTTTACTGGTGGCTGCTTCCATGTCAATTGCGACATTGCAGATCGTCCGCCGCATTCCCAATGTCTACGAATCTCACGCGTTAATCGTCATCTCAAACCAGGGCAATGGCAATGATGATCGTTCGCCGTCAAGCCCCCCGCTCGCCGCTTTGACGCAGCGAATGACCAGTCAAGGAAATCTGATGGAGATCATCCGTCGTTACGACCTTTACCCTCAGACTCCCGGAGTGGCCCCCGATCCGGGCGTCGCGGTTGAGCGATTGCGCAAAGCGGTCAAGGTCGATATCAAAATGCGCAATTATTACCCTGACGCGCCGGAGTCGCTGACGATCAGCTATCGTTACACCGATCCGGTAATCGCCCAGCGCGTGGTGGCGGACCTGATTTCGATTTTCGACCAGACGAACGCCACGATACGGCGGCAGGCCGCGACAGAACTCGAGCGGTTCCACGCTCAGGTCGCGGAGATCGAAACGCAGTTACATGGGCTCGCGCCGCAACGCGATCAGGCGCTTCTCCGAAGCGGGAGCCACGACAACGCCTCTACGGCGGTCCGCGCACAGCGACTTGCCGCCACAGACTCGATCGGCGCGCTCGGCGACAAGGAGTTCATGCTGATGCAGCAGATAGATGAGCAGAAGCGGCAGATCGCCGAACAGGAGAAACTGGTCAGTTCCACCGCGCCCGCCAGCAGGCTTGCTTCTAACAGCGCTTACGGCGTCCTACTGGCGCGGAGGGCCGAGGTCGAAGGGCAGATCAAAGATCTCGCGAGATCCGCCACCGAGAAGAATCCCAAGATGATCCAGGCGAAGTCTCAATTGGCCGCGATCAACCAGGAGATCGCGCGGCTCGAAGCGGCCAGCGGGGCGAACTCCGGCGCGGCGCTTAACTCGGCGTCGCCCGAAGCCCGTGAACTTCGCGTGATGCGACGCGAATTGCAGCGCCTCGAAACCGAACTGGAAGTTGCGCGACGCGATTTGAGCCGCAAAACAAGGAGCTTGAAAGATCTGCCCAACGAGCCGCCCCCGGAAGCCGCCTCCACCGCCAGGCTAAATGAGGCGAAGGCCGAATACGATCGTTTAATGGGACGATACAACTGGCTTATGGATAAACAGGACGCGCTGCAAAAGCTGACTGGCGGCGACGGTCGGAATGGAGAGATGTTTCAGGTGATTGACGCGCCACTCGCGCGGTCGGCGCCGGTCGGGCCGAATCGCAGGCTGCTCAAGATGATCGGATTGGGAATCGCGCTGGCGTTGGGGCTACTGGTCGCGTCGGCCCGAGAGGTCCCGCGCCTCTTCCTGATCCACAACGACCGCGATGTCGAGTATTACCTGGGGACTCCCGTGTTGGCGTTGATCCCTGAGACGTTGACGGCGCCCCAGCGCGCCCGCCGCCGGGTGTTGTGGGGGCTGCGCTGGATGGGACTTGCGGCGCTCCTCGGCGCGATGATCCCGGCCCTCGTCATAGTTCTCGACCGCAGTCAGATTTTTCAGATTTTGGCGAACCGATAAGCGGCGCCGCGAGCGTAAGTAAGAGGAATGGAAAGGCTCAAGCTATGGAAGAATTCGCTGAAGATAGAATCGAAAGAAATGGCGCCGGCCATCAGAACGCGTATGGTCCGAAGCTGGACGACGTCAGGCTTTCTGTGGCGCCTGAGCCGGCCTCGGAAACAATCTCCGAATCAGAAGTGCTGGCCCGTGTGGATGACGACGACCTCCCATTTCGTCATACGAGGCCGTACTTCGAGTGGGAGCGGAATCGCAGCAATCTTGTAGATGACGCCGCTGTCCCATTTCGTCAGACGAGCTATCCCGCGTATGAAGTGGATCTGAGGCCGAAGCGGCTTGATCCGGGCCTGATAGCATTTAACGACCTCGATCCACATAACATCGCGCCATATCACCGGCTTGTTATTTCCCTGATCTCCGCCGCCGCCTCGCGACAACTCAAGCGCGTGTTAATCGCTTCGGCGCAGTACGGCGACGGCCGTACCACTGTAATGCTCAATCTGGCCGCGGCGCTCGCGCGCGCGCGGCAGCGCGTGCTGGTTGTAGAGAGTGATTTTCTACGGCCGTCGGCGATGCGCCTGCTCGGAATTGACTCGGCGACGGGATTGGCCGAAGCCGTCGCGAAAGGCCTGGCGCCCAGCAAGGCGATGGTCTGGCTGCAACCGATCGGGTTCAATCTTTTGCCGACTTGCGCGCAGGCCGAGAACTCGGCCGAGTTGCTGGCCTCGCCTTTCTTCGAAGTGATGCTGCGGAACTTGAGTCCGGAGTTTGACTTCATCCTGTTCGATTCCGCTCCGCTGCTGGCGGCGGCTGACGCCAGATTGCTCGAACTTCACACGGACGCGACACTGCTTGTCATACGACAGGGGCGCACCTCCGCCAGTCAAATGGCCAAAGCCGTCGCTCTACTCAATGAAGAGCGCCTCCTCGGCGCCGTCCTCAACTGCGTTGCCCATTGAGGGCAGACACGCGTGTCTGCCCCTACCAGGATTTGACGATGATCTCAAAGAATCTCACTCGACCACTCGCCCTGTTGATCTTCGAAGGCGCGCTGGTTTATTCGTGCGGCGTCATGGCGATCTATATCCGGTTTGGCGCCGAAGCGCTCGGCTCCGAGCTCGGATGGCTGAAGACATTTCTGATGACCGTCCCGGTACTGGGGTCGTTCTACCTCTTCGACCTTTACGATTTTAGCAGGATCCGGCGCCGCGGCGCGCTGCTGCTGCGGCTCTCGCAATCGCTGGTGGTCGGAGGCCTGGCGCTCGCGCTGATGTTTTACGTCTGGCCGCATCTGCGGCCGGGCCGCGGCGTCTTTCCGCTCAGCCTGTTGTTGACGCTGGCGTTTATGACTGCCTGGCGGTCCCTGGCCCGGAGCCTGCTCGAAAACCCGCGATTGGCCCATCGCGTGCTCATTCTGGGCGTCGGGCAGGACGCGATCACTATTGCGCGAGAGATGCTCATGCGACGCGAAGACGGATATAACGTGATCGGATTTGTCGGCGATGATCCGGCCCAGATCGGGAAAAGCCTGATCAATCCGAGGGTGGTCGGGGTGATGTCCGATCTGGAAGCGGTCGTCGGGCGGCATCGCCCCGACCGAATCGTCATCGCAATGCCCTACCGGCGCGGCCGAATGCCGCTCGACCTGCTGCTCAAACTGAAAGTGCGAGACGGCGTGACGTTGGATGAGGCCGACTCCTTTTACGAAAAACTGACCGGCAAGATCGTAGTCGAGCGGCTGCGGCTCTGGCGGTTGGTTTTCGCCGACCCCTTGCGCTGGGCGCGTCTCTACAGGCGCGCGCGCCGCCTGGTGGACGTCGCGCTGGCGAGCGTCATCGGGCTGCTGACGTCGCCGCTGATGCTTCTCACGGCGCTGGCGATCAAACTCGATTCACGCGGCCCGGTCTTCTACATGCAGGAGCGAGTCGGACTTAACAATACGACATTCCGGATCATCAAGTTCCGTTCAATGCGCGTGGACGCCGAAGCGAACGGCCCGGTCTGGGCCAACGAAGCCGATTCGCGCGTGACGCGCGTGGGCCGATGGATTCGCAAACGGCGGGTCGATGAACTGCCGCAACTGTTCAATGTCATTCGCGGCGAGATGAGCCTGATCGGACCGCGGCCCGAACGCCCGGTCTTCATCAAACAGCTTGAACAACGAATTCCTTATTACTCCGAGCGTCACCTGGTCAAACCGGGGCTGACCGGATGGGCGCAGGTCCGCTACCACTATGGCGCTTCGCTCGAGGACGCGCGGGAAAAACATCAGTACGACCTCTACTACATCAAAAATCAATCGCCGATGCTCGACGCATTGCTCTGGCGGTCGCGCTGATCGTGTCGACGTTCGCGCTTCAGCGCCCGCAGGTGTTCGCACAAACTCCGGCGCCGGCCGCCGGAGGGGCTTCAGAAGCCGCCGGGGGGGCTTCTGAAGACGATCAATTCTTCAAGGGCATCTATCTGGAGTTTTACAACACGTACCGGCTCGGCCCCGCCGACGAGATTGCGATTCGTGTGACCGGGCAGCCGGATTACACGCTCGAGCGGGTGAAGGTCTCGCCTACGGGGAGCGTCTATCACCCGCTGCTCGGCGACGTGGAAGTGGCCGGGATGACCGTCCCGCGACTGTCCAAGCGGTTGACCCAAGACCTGAGCGAATACCTGATCAACCCGAAGGTAAGCGTGGCGTTGCTCGAGGCCAATAGCGCCAAGATCGGCGTGCTCGGCGACGTCATACACCCCGGCATCCTGATCATGAATAAGCCGATGAACGTGCTGGAGGCCCTCACCGCTTCCGGCGGCGTCGCCGACACGGGCGACAAATCCGGCGTGATTGTGCTCCGCCAGTTGCGCGACGGCCGCGCTCAAACGTTTAAGGTCAACGTCAAACGCATTCTCCAAGGAAAGGCCGGGCCGGAGGAAAACGTCCCTCTGCAGTCCGGCGACACTGTGATCGTGAACGGCAACACCAAGAAGAAGATGGCATATATCCTGTCCCTCGCCGGGTTCGGAAGCTTTGTCTCATTCATCGGGGGAGCGGGAGGAGGGCGCTGACGCCGGTACGGCCAATAAATTGAGGAAAAATGCCTTTCCTTACAGCGGTTTTCACATAAATGAATAGCCACAGAGGTCACAGAGCACACAGAGAAGTAGTGAACCACCTCTGTGCCCTCTGTGGGCTCTGTGGCTAACAGTCTTCATACACCTGAAAACCGGTATGGATGAACGATGAAAGGAACCATACTCAATTTGCTACGAATCACCGGCGCCTTCGCCCCATTCCGGTGGGCGCATCGCCATCAGGCGTTGATTATCACCTACCACCGCTTCAGCGAGCGTGAGGGCGGGGCGCGGATTTCGGCGCGGACTTTCGCCGAGCAGGTGAAGTATCTGGCGGCGCATTACACACTCGTTCCGCTTTCGCGGTTGGCGGCCTGTTTGCGGAGGCGGGAGCTTCCCCCGCGCCTGGCGGCGATCACGATTGACGACGGTTATCGCGACGCTTACGAGATCGCCTTCCCGATTCTGCGCAAACATTGCGCGCCCGCCACGGTCTTCGTCGTGACCGAATTTGTGGAAGGGACGGCCTGGCTTTGGACGGACAAAGCGCGCTACCTGGCGACGGGGGCGGCGGCGCGAGCGTTCGAGATCGGAATTGGGGACCGCGATCTGAGGCTGGAATTGAACGGCGCCGCGTCGCGCGCTGTGGCCGCAGGGCTGATCAACGCCGCGCTCAAACCGCTTTCAGAAGAAGCCAGGGACGCCTTGGTCGAGCGACTGGCCTTTGAACTGGGCGTGAAACTGCCTGAGCGGCCGCCCGCGGAGTACGGCGCAATCAACTGGCGTCAGGCTCGGGAGATGGCCGACGCCGGAGTCGAGATCGGATCACATACATTGACGCACCCGATTCTGACCGGCCTAGGCGGCGCCCGGCTGCGCGAAGAGGTGGCCCAATCGCGGGACCGGATTCAAAACGCGATCGGGCGAAAGGTCGGAACGTTCTGCTATCCGAACGGCGATTACGACCTCCGAACGCAACTCGAGGTCGCCCGCGCCGGCTACCAGCTCGCCGTGACGACCGACGTCGGGCTGAACAACGAGCGGAACGACCCGCTGGCGCTGCGTCGCATACACGGCGAATACGATCTGGCGCGATTCGTCAAGAACACGAGCGGGTTCGCGCTGGCGCAATGAAATGAATACAGGGCAAAGCGAAGGGGACGGACAAAGCGGTTTCGCTCGCCGGGCGGCATGGCTGACGACGGCGAATACAATCGCATTCGGACTCTCGTTCATTGCGCCACTCCTGTTAGTGCGGACGCTGAGTCAGACTGAGTTCGGCGTGTACAAACAGGTGTTCCAGATTCTTATGTCCACGATTTCGGCGCTGAATCTGCAGGTGGCGTCTACCGCCTACTACTTCGTGCCGCGCGCTCCGGAGAAGAAGCTGCAAGTGGTGATCAATGTGCTGGCGTTTTACGGCGCGATCGGCGCGGTCGCCGGCGCGCTTTTCATTTTCTATCCCGAATGCGCGCTGCTCGTCTTCAAAAGCGGCGACCTGTCGGCTTACATGCCGCTGCTCGGCGTCACGATTCTGCTTTGGCTGGTGTCGTAGAACCTCGAAGTCGTCCCGCTGGCGCTCGGCGACGTTCGCGCGTCGTCGGTCTTCATCGTGATCTCTCAACTGACGAAATCGGCGTTGACCGTCGGCGCGGCGCTCGTCTTTCACAGCGTCAGGGCCATGATTTGGGCCGCCGCTATTCAGGGAATGCTGCAAATCCTCTTCATGCTCGCTTATATTCGGCGGCGCTTCGGCCAGCGTTTCGAGAGGATCCGCGACGCCTTCGACCTGGCGTTGTTCAAGGCGCAGATCGGCAACGCGCTGCCGTACGGGCTCGGCAGCTTTGCGCAAACCGCTCAAGGCGACCTGCACAGCTTCATGGTCTCGCGCTACTTCCTGCCCGCCGGATCTGCGCGCTGATGTTCGTTCTACGGTACGAGATCATCACGCTGCTGTTCACGAGCGCTTACAGTGAGGCGGCGCCGCTTTTCGGGATTTATCTGTTCAGCGCGCTGCTCCCGATCACGTTGACCGGATCGCCGATACGAGCGCACGAAGAGTTCAAATTCTTCCGCTTCAAACTACACCTTGCGCTGATGCCGGTGACATTCGGCGCTCTTTATGTGTGCATTCACGCGGCGGGGCTGATCGGGGCCGTGAGCGCTCTGGTCGGGCTGCAAACGCTGGAGGTGGCGATAGTCCTGGCGGCCATCGGGCGGCGACTCGGTTTTGTAACGGGTGACCTGCGCCACCTTAGGCCGGCGCTGAAGACGGCTCTGGCCGCGGGCGTCGCGGCCCTCGCCGCCTTCGCGGTGAAGCTCCAGCTCCCGCAGGCGCACACGCTGGCCAAGATGGCTGTCTGCGGCGCCGTGTTTGGAGCGGCGTATGTATTCGCCGCTTACGCGTTGGGCGCCGTGACCGACGCGGAGAACACGGAATTTCACGCCGCGCTGTCGCGCTTCATGTCGCGAGGGAGTCGCGCACGGCAGAAGCTTGGCGCGACGGGCACGACAATCGATTGAACCTTAGGGGAACACAAAAAGCGCATATCAACCGTCGAGCGAAGAGACCGACTGCCGTTGAGCGGAGCGGCGAAACCGGTCTCCCGCTCACGCCCGGCGCCGGGTCGCTGTTCAACCGCCGACCGGAGAGATCGAACGCCGAATCGCTGATCAGTACCTCTGGTACCTCTATTACACCGCCGCCTACGCGGTGGCGCTCAGACAGATTCACGCCGCCGAAGAAATGGAAAGCTCGTCGCCCAATACCCAGACACCGGCGCCGCCGCCGGAGCCCGGCGCCAAGACGGCCAGAGGCGTTCTCTGGCCGTCTTTCCGGTTGCCCCAGGGACCTAGTTGATTATTTGCAAGCCGGTATGAAAGGAAGGAGGATTCAAACCATGTTCGCACTGTCGCAAACAACTGAGGCTTTGATCGCCCAGGTCGTCTTTGTCGCGGCGATGGCGATGATTGCGTTCACTTACGCCGGCTATCCCGCGCTGATGTTCATGCTCAGTCTTATTTTGAAGCGGCCCGTCCGGCGCGATGACATCACGCCGCGAGTGTCAGTCATCATCGCCGCATACAACGAAGAGCGCGATATTGTGGCGAAGTTGAAAAACACGCTCGCGCTCGATTATCCGCGCGACCGAATGGAGATCATCGTCGCGTCCGACTGCTCGACTGATCAGACCGACGATATCGTCAGGGGCTTCAGCGCGCAGGGCGTAATCCTGCGCCAGCAGCCGGAGCGGTTCGGCAAGACCGTCGCGCAAAACCGCGCCGTCAAAATCTCTTCGGGCGAAATCCTGGTCTTCTCCGACGCGACGACGATGTACGAGCCGGATGCGATACGCAAGATCGTCCGCAACTTCGCCGACCCCGAGGTGGGATGCGTCGCAGGCCAACTCATTTATGCGGACGGGTCTTCGTCGGCCGTCGGCAAAGGGTGTCGCTCCTACTGGGGGTACGAGAAATTCCTGAAGCGTTGCGAGAGCCAGGTGGGGTCGCTCATCGGCGTGAGCGGCTGCCTGTACGCGGTGCGACGAATCTGTCACGCGCGATTGGCCAACGACATGATTGACGATTTCGTGATCGCGACCGAAATCCATCTTCAAGGTTTGCGCGCGGTCTACGAGCCGGAGGCGATCGCGGTCGAGGGCGCCAACCGGCGCGCCAGGGACGAATTTCGCATGCGGGTGCGCGTGATCAACCAGACGTTGAGCGCGCTCCACCGCTATCGCCACACACTCAATCCGTTCCGGCACAAGATGTTCGCCTTTCAAATGATTGCGCACAAGGCGCTGCGTTACGCGGTCCCTTTTCCGCTCATCGCTGCGCTCATCGCAAGCGGATGGGCCAGCGGCTCCGTCGTCTGGCTCCGGTTCGCCTTCATCGGCCAATTGGCTTTGTACGGCGCCGCGATTGCCGGCCTCGTTCGAGAACGTCGGAAGCTCAAGCTCGGGCTCTTGGCGTTCCCCCATTACTTCGCGCTGGCCAACGCCGCGTCACTGGTCGCCTTTTGGAAAGCCCTGCGCGGCGAGACTTATGTCGTCTGGGAGCCGATTCGCGACGAGCGCGACGCGAACTCAACTCCCGAAACGGTGGTCATCAGTGATACCAAAAAGTACCGCGCGCATAGGCAAGTGGCTGAATGATGAGTCAGCCGCGCGGCGCCGAACCCGTGTTACCAATTGTGCTAATTAAACTGGGAACAACTCACAGCATCGTCAGACGGCGTTCAGAGTACCGGCTTCCGGCCGGAAGGGTTTGGCCCCAAATACTGCCGGCTGAAGCCGGTACTCTGAACACCGTCTCCCGGATGTTCGAGGCGCCAACAAGTTTCAATTAGCGCGAATCGTAGTCTTATGTGTGGAATTGCCGGAATAAGTGGAACAGAACTGATGGAGAACGCGGCGGCGCGCGATTTGATCGCGAGGATGCTCGGCGTAATCGAGCATCGCGGCCCGGACGATGATGGGCATTACATCGAGCCGGGCGTCGCCATGGGGATGCGACGGCTTGCGATCATTGATCTGGCCACCGGACGCCAGCCGATCTCGAACGAAGACGGTTCGATCTGGATCGTCTTCAACGGGGAGATCTACAACTACCGCGAACTGCGCGAACTATTACTCGCGCGCGGCCATAAGCTGCGCACCCGAACAGACACTGAAACCATCGCGCATCTTTACGAAGACGAGGGCGAGCGATGCGTCGAACGCTTGCGCGGGATGTTCGCCTTCGCCGTCTGGGACCGGCGCGAGCGCCGTCTCTTCCTGGCGCGCGACCGCGTCGGCAAAAAGCCCCTGCATTACGCCCTGGCAGGCCGGACGCTGGTCTTCGGCTCGGAGATCAAATCGCTCCTGCAACATCCCGGCGTCAAACGCGAGATCAACTTGCAAGCGATCTCAGATTTTCTCTCGTTCGGTTACGTGCCCGATCCGGCGACGGCCTTCGCAGGCGTCCGCAAACTGCCGCCGGGTCACACGCTGACGTTCAAAGACGGGCTAGTCAACACGCGCCGATATTGGGATTTCGACTATTCCCGCGACCCGGGCGGGCGCAAGCCGGAGCCGCGCGAAGAGTACTACATTGAGCGGTTGCGCGAGTTGATCGCCGAATCCGTCCGGGTGCGATTGGAGAGTGACGTCCCGCTCGGCGCGTTCCTTTCCGGCGGGATCGATTCGAGCGTCGTCGTCGCGATGATGGCGCGCGAGATGAAGGTGAAGACCTTCTCGATAGGATTTTCCGACTCCGGCTTCGACGAGTTGCGCTACGCGCGAATCGCCGCGCGCCACTTCGGCGCCGATCATCACGAGTTCGTCGTCACGCCCGACGTCTGCCGCCTGGTCGAAGAGATCGTATGGCATCACGACGAGCCGTTCGCCGACGTGTCGAGCGTTCCGACTTACGTCGTCTCGAAGATGGCCCGCGAGCACGTGACCGTGGCGCTCTCCGGCGACGGCGGCGACGAAGTGTTCGCCGGTTACGAACGGTACGTCGTCGACAGTCGTCGTCGGCGCTACGAACGCATCCCGGCCTTCCTGAGTCGCGCGCTGCTGCGGGCCAGTCGAGCTCTGCCGCAGGGCGCTTATGGCAAGCGATTCCTGCGCAACATCGCGTTGGAGCCTGCGGCGCGTTACGTGGACAGCGTCACCTACTTCGACCGCGACTCGCAGCTCGATCTCTTCTCTGATGACGCGCGCCGGGCGCTGGCCGGATACGACCCGGCGCGGCGATTCGAGCGAACGTTCGCCGCGCCGGCCGCCCGATCAAGGCTTGAGCGCCTGCTCTACCTGGACAGCAAGACCTATCTGCCCGGCGACATTCTGGTCAAAGTGGATCGGATGAGCATGGCCAACTCGCTTGAAATGCGCGCGCCTCTGCTCGACCACCGCCTGATCGAATTCGCGCAGACGATTCCGGCGTCATTGAAGCTTCGCGGGCTGGAGACCAAATACATTCTCAAACGGGCCGCCGCGGGATTGATCCCCGAAGAGATTATCAACCGGCCCAAGCAGGGCTTCGACGTGCCGATCCGCCGATGGTTCAACCGCGAGCTGCGCGAGATGCTTGACGACACGTTGAACGACCGTCGCGCGCGTGATCGCGGCGATATCAATCACCGGGCGGTCCTGGCGATCCTTGATGAACACCGGCGCGGCGTGCGGGACAACTCGCGCCAACTCTGGGGCCTGCTCACGCTGGAACTTTGGAGACGCTCGTTCATTGACCGGCGCCCGGAGATGCGATTCGCGGGAGCCAAGCATGTGGGACTTGATCGTTTGGCTGAAAACGCCTCAGCGGCGGTTGTAGGGTAACCAATCATCAACCGACCGAAATGATGAAATCATCATTGGACATTGCGGATGTGGGGCTTGCCGGGTCGCGGGAGAAGACAAAGAAGCCGCGAGTTCTTCACCTGATCACCAGCTTCGAGGTGGGCGGCGCCGAGCGACAGGCGGTGGAGTTGCTCAAGCGGATTGACCGCCGGCGCTTCGACGTGAGTCTGGCGGCGCTGCGACTCGAAGGCCCACATTACCATGAGGTGGCGCCGATATTCCCGCGCGCGCCGCAATTCCCGTTGACGAGTTTTTACAACGCCAGGGCGGCGAAACAACTGATGAGGCTGCGCGGCTGGATGATCCGCGAACGCGCGGACATCCTGCATGCGCATGACTTTTACGCCGGATTGCTCGGGGCGGCGGCGGCGCGCCTCCATGTCATCGCCGAACGAATCGAGCCGCTCCTTTAGCCGCAACCCGCAATCGCTCTTCAGGAAACCCCGCGTGTGAACGACGTATCCGGCGCGCGCGTTCGGGTAATGATGCGTCCCGAGGAGCGTCTCGCCGCCGATCCACGCCTGAATGCCGAACCAGCTGCAAGCCACAATCGCCCGCATCAACGCCGGCAGGTTCGATCCGATCACGCCGTAACTGGCCCGCGCGAAGACCGGGAAGGGAATTCCATATTTCGTGCCCCGGTACTCTTTTTCATCCACGAAGCGGCACGAAGAGCCACGAAGACTTTTCATCAGTTTCTCCGTGTCCCTTCGTGTGACTTCGTGGACAAGTTCATACCGTCGCCAGCGCTTCATCCAGCGCCGTAACCAGTTCGTCCATATTGTCCTTAGTCGCGACCAGCGGCGGCCCTATTCGGATCACATTCCCGTACAACTATTTGCTTTACAACGAATTCAAATCGGCCCTCGCTCAGCGCCCGGTAGTGGAGCAGTTGCTGCCCGTCGGCCATATCGAAGGAACCGAAGGCGCGCCGGCCGAGACGCTGGTGGATTACATTTACGAACAGCCGGCGGAAGTGATCTTCGGCGAGTTGTTGCCGAAGCTGGTCGAGAACCAGGCGTATCACGCGCTGTTGGAATCGGTGGCTTCGGAGTTGGGGTCACGAATGACGGCCATGGATTCGGCCTCGAAGAACGCCAGCGAGGGGATCGATAAATTGACGCCGCTCATGAACCGCGTCCGCCAGGCCAAGATCACGCGCGAGATCATCGAGGTCGTCAGCGGCGCCGAAGCGTTGTAACTTCATAGAATCACCACAAAATCGCAACAGAAGAGACTATATAGTCTCTTCAGCGCTCAAAAATCTACCTCAGTCCCAATAGAAATAGACACCAACCAATGCCGTGAGCCGTGACATCGTGGCCTGACCCACCCTCACGTGGGCGAGAGGGGCCGTTCGGCATTCTCACTTCCAGCACAGGAAAATTAACAGAAGGAAAAAATGCAGGGCCGCCGAAAAAACTAGCCGCTCAATTGTCTTAAGAGTGTATCTAAACTGCGCCGAAGATCGATCTCTCATAGAGAACTCGAAAGGTAGTCGAAGAAATCGCCAGGCAGCGCAGCGCAGAATACCGTTTAGTCGTTCGCGCATTGCTAATGTTGGCGACGGCGGATGGAGGCGGCAATAACCGATTGGCCCGCCAGCGCCTGATGGATCGGGTGTGGCGCGCAATATTGCGCTTGACAGATAGACGACCCAATGATACTTTTCGCTGTTTGCTAGGCAACCTGGTTCTTTATAACCCCAATTCATCAAGTGTAATTTAGAAAAATAACAAAAACATTCATTTACCCGGTCCGTTGTCCCCGCAGTGTGAGTCAGTATATCATCCTGTAATCTATACTGACATCTTAAGCGATTGTCCTCCAAAGATCTCTGTAGCAATTGAGCCATAGTATTGCCACTGATGGTGGGTCTGGCGCCATTTTGTATGGCCTCACCCTGGACATAGCCGCACTGTAAAACGCAATCCCCATATGACGAAGTTAGCTCGACTAATTTCGCTAGATGTTCGTGCGCTCGCTGCGCTTAATATTCAAAGAGGTAACGCGACCTGGCTTAAGGTCGTGTAACGCGGTTTCCCCCTCATCATCAGGACAAACAACGATGCGGTCATGCGCGACGCCGCCGTATCGGGGAATGTTCAGGGAAAGTTGAAACATGTTGTTGAAAAGGTTTTCCTGCTACTATTGGCGTTATCTTTTAGCCTTAATATGCGGATGCGCCGTCATTACCACAGGGCCGGCTTGCATGACGCGACAGGGTCGGAACAGCGACTCTCCACTGCTCATCATAACGTCGATAGCGTCATCGAACATTTCGGACGTAGGGGCGACAATAACCTGGAACACAAATAGGCCGGCCGATTCTCGGGTCGAATACGGTCTCACTACCAGCTATGGTAACGTGGTTTCGCTTGCGACGTTGGACGTAAGTCACCGAATAAACCTGTTTGGGCTTACCCAAAACAGGCTCTACCATTACAGGGTAAAGTCGATGGACGGATCGGGCAATCTGTCTACGTCGGGCGACCTTACGTTAACAACACAGAGCGGCGGCCCTAGGCTTCCAGCAATCGATTTATTCACCGCCGCTCCAGCCTCGATTACAAGCGGACAATCTTCGTTCTTGTCGTGGTCGGTCAAAGACGCGACCAGTTTGAGACTTGATCCAGGCGGCATTAATGTCACAGGTTCTACCTCCAGATCGGTGGCGCCTACCACAACCACGATCTACACCTTGACGGCGACAAACAGCGTAGGCAGCGTGACCCGAAACGTCACGGTGACGGTGGGAGGCGTTCCTCCTCCCATCCTTCCCTCAATCGATTCATTCGCCGCCGCCCCAGCCTCGATTACAAGCGGACAATCTTCGCTCTTGTCGTGGTCGGTCAAAGACGCGACCAGTTTGAGACTTGATCCAGGCGCCATTAATGTCACAGGTTCTACCTCCAGATCGGTGACGCTCACCACAACCACGATCTACACCTTGACGGCGATCAACAACGCAGGCAGCGTGACTCGAAACGTCCAGGTGACTGTGACGAACGTCCCTCCTCCTACCTCCGGCGCCGCCGATCCCACTCTCCTACCACTGGCGGCCGGTCAATCTATCCCGAGTACAACACCGGCGGTGGCCGGTGGGGGGTCTTATCTTGACCCTGTGAGCGGTGTGAGAGTCTGGCGGGCAACGAGCGAAAATTATCCCTGCGCGGGTAACACTGGCCTCAGATATCATGACTACGGAGACACTAACCAAATTAGCCATGAGTGGGGCGATGGCTATCAGACTATACTGATCCGGACCTGCGGCGAGTATTATTTAGTCGACTTCAAACGCGGCGTCGGGTTTACCAACTGGCGCAAGTTTGCGCCGGGAGCCCAACCTGACTCAGATCTATCGTTCATCTTCTCCAGCAACCCGGCCACCCCGCGGATTGCCTACATCATAAATAATGGCAGCCTGATTCGCTACAACACTGGCGCCAACCAGGTGGAGAATACTGGTAACTTTCCCAAAACCGCCTGGGGCGCGCGGGCCTGGCTACAGAGCGACATTAACGACATCTGGTTCGTGGCTAACGGCGCATCGCAAACCAGTTGCATGGCCTGGAACAGTCAAACCAACGTCAGTCAAGAAAAAACCACCCCTAACTATGATGAGTGCCACCTGGAAAACCGCGGTCGCTATGTGGAGTTGATCACGGGCGGTCGTGGGGTTGTTGCCTGGGACTTACAAAACGATACGGTCAAACCCTTTGATCCGCCGACTGGCCGCACGTTCCACATGGCCAGCTCCTCAGGTTATTTCACTTCAGTTGATGTGGATACCGGAGGCGGTCGTACGCCTTACTATCGTATGGATCCAGCTACTGGGGCGGGGATCTTAATCTACGACAACGCCCAATTTGGCTACGATTGGAGCGCCTTCCACCATTCGGGCAACTGGGTCAATCAGGAAGCGCCAGACGAACGGCAGTGGTTTCTGATTTCCACCTATGGCGCCAACACGTCAGGAGCGTTCCTCAAGCACGCCATTGGCTTTATGCGCCTGGATGGCAGCGACATCCGGTTCCTGGCGCATACCTATAACGAAATCGTGGACTATTTTAAGCTCCCACGGGCGATGATTTCTCCCAATGGTAAACTCGTGGTGTTTGACAGCGAATTTCGTGGCGCAGGCGGCGGGGATGTATATGTCGTGGAGGTTCCATTAAGGTAGCTCCGCAGTGAAACATCACAGGTCGCGTCGTACTTCTCCGGCGCGACGCCTGCGGGCATTGGGGCCGTGAAGCGTTCCAGGCACGCCGAACATCGCAGCGATTTTTGTTCGTAACGCGTCGCGCCCACCAACGGCTGCCCAGTGAGCTGAATGAAAATCGCCGGCGAACTGACGGGGTAGAGATGGCCGATGCCGCAGTGGGTCAGGGCAATGGTCGACGGATTTGAAGTTCGGATGTCGGCAAATCGCGATCTTCGCGCCGGTGTAATTGGATTCACTTTGTCACGCTGCGCCAATACTGATGGCGAATTCCAGTGGACTCTGCAAGGTACAAGGACATGCCCCACGCCCAAAAGCGAAATGCCCTACAGGTTCGACCCGTGGGGCATGTCCTGAAACGCCACAAAGATTTGGCGTGCAGGCGCGTCACGAAACACCACACAGGTTTTGCGGCGCCACGAGGCGGCGAACTCACCGACTCCACGCCAAAGGAAAAAAATGCAGGGCCGCCGAAAAAACCAGCCGCTCAATTGTCTTTATAGTGTATCTAAGTGAATAGGCAAAAGTTATTTGAAAAAAGGCTCTTAGCCCGCGGAGCGGGCGGCAGAATGTAGCCTGGGGTGAAGCGAGCGAAGCGAGTGGAACCCCAGGTAAGTTTTGGAAAGTCATCAAGCCCGTGAAACGGGCGGCAGCCTTGAGGGCTGTCGCCCACTTCGTGGGCTGCGGAGCGCTTTACTAACGTGCCCTGGGGCTGGCGCCCCAGGCTTTATGCTGTCGCCTGCTCCGCAGGCTCAAAGCGAAGCTTTTAAAACACGCCTTTAGAGCCAATGGTCTATTTTTCAAAAAACTTCTGCCTACTCACTTAGACTGCACCGAACCCACATTGGATGCGGCCGCCTTACTAATCAATCTCAATGCGACAGTTCCCGATTCCCTGATCGTCGCTACACCCACAAATTGACGCGAAGGCGAAGACAAGGACGTCATCGCCGCGACGCGCGGCTCCTCGTCGCTGACACGTGAATGACGCTTCGATTGGCGCGGAGATTGCGAGTTCGCAGGGTGTCGCACTCTCTTGCCGGAGATGGAAAAAGCATCGCTTTGCCATCCTGCCGATCTGTCTGCCGTGCGAGGATAATTCCCGCCCATAACTTGGGGCGTTTCGGGACGTTACTGCACACAATACTTTGGGGCATTTCGGGACATGCCCCATGCCCAAAAAGCGAAATGCCCCATGGGTCGAACCCATGGGGCATTTCCTTGTATCTATCAAAGTCCAAGGGGCTTAATCGCAATCCCGACATTTACGGAAAAGCTGGGGCATTTCGGCATCCAATTCACCATCATTTCGGCGCCGTAATTGCGGCTCATAAATATGTCTAGTAGAGCTTTTTTGAAATTCTCCACTTTGTCTTTTAGTAGTTTCTGCTTAATCAGGTTCAAATGTTGAACCGGCTGATGAGCCGGGGTCAGTTTAGACAGGAAACTTTGAAGCTCGAACAGAAAGTCACCGGCTATTTTGAGCAATGGCGAGAGCCTGTCTATCGCTATGTGGTCGCGGCCTTCGGAAATTCGGCGCAGGCTGAAGACGTGACACAGGAAGCTTTTCTGCAACTCTACCGTTGCCTGCACGCCGGTCAATCAATCAGGAATGTGCGCGCCTGGGTCTTCCGGGTCGCGCATAATCTGGCGGTCAATCAGATCAAAAGCCAGCAATTCATCACGCCGCTTGATGACGAAACGTGGGCCGAGGTACGGCGATTGTATCAGGATACCAGCCCAACCCCGGAGCAAAAGCTGATCCAACAGGAAAAGTTTGACCAGCTAAGCATTGGGGTCGCGTCTCTGACCGCGCCGGAGCGACAGTGCCTGCACTTGAGAACAAAGGGACTTCGCTATCGCGAGATTGCCGAGATTCTCGACATGAGCACGACTACCGTGGCGGAAACACTCTACCGCGTGATTGAAAAGCTGGCGAAGGAAAATTATGGATAACCCGCTTCAGAATGGCATGAACGGAGATGAACAGCATCCGCGGCGCGAGCGGTTGTTGCTTTACGTGGACAGGGAACTGGCGCCCAAGGAGGCCGCCCGAATCGAGGCGCATCTGGGGGCCTGCTGGTCGTGCCGCGCCCATGTCAGCAAGATCGAAAAATCTATCGCCGACTTTATGGAGTTTGATGGGGCGATGTTGACCCCGCGCCTTAGTCCTCCGCCAAATAGTTGGCGTGGATTCGATGGGGCGTTGCGACAAGTTGTCGCCGAAAGCGGTCGAAAGTCGCTGCTCTCTATCGTGTTTGGTTCATTCGGCAGGTTCTTTTCCCGGGCGCGCTATCGTGTCATGCCGCGCCACTGAATCAGGATTGCCGTGGTTTGGGCGCTCGCCCGGCGCGCAGATCTCGCTCGTGGCGCGCTCGGGCGAGAACCGGTTTCACGGCGTAGCTTACGACGATTTTAGCAATGACGCGCTCGACGCCAACGACTTCTTCAACAACGTAAATCACATCAAAAAACAGCCGTTGCGGTATAACAACTTCGGCGGGATCTTCAGCAGGCTGATTCAACTGCCAAAGAAGGTTTTCGGGCCACCCGGTTATGACGTGCAGGACCACACGTTCTTCTTCTCATACGAAAGGCAACGATTCCTGCCGCCACGCGGAGCAGTCTTGTCAGTTGTTCCGTCACCGGCCGTGCGCCGACTGTCCATGACGGATCATCGTCAGCGCTTGTTGTTTGAACTCTTCGTCATACTTGCGTCTGACGAGTTTTGTCGGGGTACCGAGGTTATACGCTTGCGATTCGTTCGCAAGACATAACCATATTCGGCGAGCAAAAAGATTGGCATATCTGTTGCAAACATAATTTCCGACGAAACTGAGCATTGCTTATGAGAAGTAAAATGAACGACTTCCATTATCAATTGGCGAAAGCAGGTGGATTGAGTATTGATTTTGTGGCTTTCGGCAGCATCCGGTGTTGCATATGGCCACACCGAAATAGGCCGAAAGCGCGTGGAGGGCGAGCGCTAGCAACGCAGTATGTTAATGATTCCAGTTTTCGGCAACGCAAATTTAACCGTGGAGCTATTATAGCGATTTCAGTTGAATAGGAAGCTGGCTTGAATGATTGCCCAATGCTTGCAGGCTTCCGAGAGTTTCGATTATCAAGCACTTCTTATAGCTAGGGAAGAAGCAAGATTGGGAAGAAGCGAGGTTAGAGAAGGTTCAACTTGATAATTGATAAGCGGTGAAGGATCTGCACCCAGAGCTTTTCCTTGCCTCTGCCACTCCCATAAGGACAAATAGATAACTGCGTCATATCGGACATGACCTAATAACGCCCCCACAGAGAATGGGTCTGCTGACAAACAGGTGCGCTGCCTCGTCACGAGGTTTCCTTTACGGTTTACACAACTATGGGATTCGTGCGTCCACGTATAGCCATAGGGATCGCTGAGAAGGGGGGAGGAACCAAGAGCTAGAGGTAGTTGAACTAGTTCGAGGTAATTATGGAAATCCTGAGACCACGAGGCCTGTTTGAATATTTGGGGATCCTACGGCGGATGAAGCTGCTGATTTTCCTGGTGGCCGCTTCTGAGTCAATTGCGACATTTCTGATCATCCGCCGCATTCCCAACTTCTATGAATCTCACGCGTTAATCGTCATCTCAAACCAGGGCAATGGCAATAATGATCTTTTGCTGTCAAGCCTCCCGCTCACCGCTTTGACGCAGCGAATGACCAGTCAATGAAGAGCGCCTCCTCGGCGCCGTGCTCAACCGCGTTGTGACTTAACAGGATTTGACGATGATCTCGAAGAATCTAACCCGACCGCTCGCCCTGTTGATCTTCGAAGGGGCGCTGGTTTATTCGTGCGGCGTCATGGCCATCTATATCCGGTTCGGCCCCGAGACGCCATACGCGCTCGGCGCCGGTCGCGTATGGCTGAAGACATTGCTGGTGACCGTCCTGGTTCTGGCGTCGTTCTATCTCTTCGACCTTTACGATTTTAGCAGGATCCGGCGCCGCGCCGCGCTGCTGCTGCGGCTCTCGCAATCGCTGGTGGTCGGAGGCTTGGCGCTCGCGATGATGTTTTACGTCTGGCCGCAGATACGGCTGGGCCGCGGCGTCTTTCCACTCAGCCTGCTGTTGACGCTGGCGTTTATGGTCGCCTGGCGATTCCTGGCCCGGCGCTTGCTCGGCCACCCGCGATTGGCCCATCGCGTGCTCATTCTGGGCGTCGGGCACGACGCGGTCACGATTGCGCGAGAGATGCTCATGCGACGCGAAGCCGGATACGACGTGATCGGATTTGTCGGTGATGATCCGGCCCAGATCGGGAAAAGCCTGATCAATCCGAGCGTGGTCGGGGTGATGTCCGATCTGGAAGCGGTCGTCGGCCGGCATCGGCCCGACCGAATCGTCATCGCCATACCCTACCGGCGCGGCCGAATGCCGCTCGACCTGCTGCTCAAACTGAAAGTGCGAGACGGCGTGACGTTGGATGAGGCCGACGCCTTTTACGAAAAACTGACCGGCAAGATCGTCGCCGAGCGGCTGCGGCTCTGGCGGTTGGTTTTCGCCGACGCCTCGCGCTGGGCGCATCTCTACAGGCGCGCGCGCCGCCTGGTGGACGTGGCGCTGGCGAGCGTCATCGGGCTGCTGACGTCGCCGCTGATGCTTCTCACGGCGCTGGCGATCAAACTCGATTCACGCGGCCCGATCTTCTACCTGCAAGAGCGGGTCGGACTTCACAAGACGACATTCCGGATCATCAAGTTCCGTTCGATGCGCGTGGACGCCGAAGCGAACGGCCCGGCCTGGGCCCACGAAGACGATTCGCGCGTGACGCGCGTGGGCCGGTGGATTCGCAAACGGCGGATTGATGAACTGCCGCAACTGTTCAATATCATTCGCGGAGAGATGAGCCTGATCGGGCCGCGGCCCGAACGCCCGGTCTTCGTCAAACAGCTCGAACAACGAATTCCTTATTATTCCGAGCGTCACCTGGTCAAACCGGGGCTGACCGGATGGGCGCAGGTCCGCTACCACTATGGCGCTTCGCTCGAGGACGCGCGGGAAAAACATCAGTACGACCTCTACTACATCAAAAATCAATCGCCGATGCTCGACGTGTGCTCTTCGGGCGTTTCTCGCGCTGAAGCGATGAAGTTGTTCGGTGGAATATATGAACAGAAGTAAGTTGATGAGTCATATGGGACGCTTTGGTCTGGCGGCCGCGCTGACCGTGTCGGCGTGCGCGCTCCAGCGCCCGCAATTGTTCGCGCAAACTCCGGCGTCATCCGCCGGTACGACCCGCGCGCGCAACGTGAGGTCGCCCGCGCCGGCTACCAGCTCGCCGTGACGACCGAAGTCGGGCTGAACAATGAGCGGAACGACCCGCCGGCGCTGCGCCGCGTGCACGGCGAATACGATCTGGCGCGATTCGTCAAGAACACGAGCGGGTTCGCGCAGGCGCAATGATGAGAGTGCAAAGCGAACAAGACAGACAAGGCGGTTTTGCGATCCGGGCGGCATGGCTGACGATGGCGAATTCAATCGCCTTCGGACTCTCGTTCATTGCGCCACTCCTGTTGGTGCGGATGCTCAGTCAAACCGAGTTCGGCGTGTACAAACAGGTGTTCCAGATTCTGATTTCCACGATTACGGCGCTAAATCTGCAGGTGGCCTCCACTGTCTATTACTTTATGCCGCGCGCGCCGGAGAAGAAGCTGCAAGTGACGGTCAACGTGCTGGCGTTTTACGGCGCGCTCGGCGCGCTCACTGGCGCGCTTTTCATCATCTATCCCAAATGCGCGTTGCTTGTCTCCGAGAGCGGCGAAGTCGTGGCTCACATGCCGCTGCTGGGCGTCACGATTCTGCTCTGGCTGGTGTCGACGAACCTCGAATTCATCCCGCTGGCGCTCGGCGACGTCCGCACGTCGTCGGTCTTCATCGTGATCTCTCAACTGATGAAATCGACGCTGATCATCAGCGCGGCGCTCGCCTTCCACAGTGTCAGGGCCATAATCTGGGCCGCGGCGATTCACGGAGCGCTGCAGATCCTGTTTATGTTCGTCTATATCAGGCGGCGTTTCGGCTCGCTTAATGGCGCCTTCGACTGGGCGTTGTTCAAGGCGCAGATCGGCAATGCGCTGCCATACGGAATCGGCGGCATTGCTCAAACCACGCAAGCCGACATGCACAATTTCATGGTCTCGCGCTATTTCACGCCCGCCGGATTCGCGGTCTACTCGGTTGGATTGTTTCATCTGCCGCTGCTGGGGATGTTGACCACTTCGTTCGGCAGCGCGCTGATCCCGGAAGTAGCGCAACTAGCGGCGGCTGGCAATTGGCGCGCCATTATTCCGATCTGGTTGAACGCCGTGCGTAAACTGGCGCTGGTAGTCGTCCCGACCTTCGCGCTGATGTTCGTCCTGCGATACGAGATCATCACGCTGCTGTTTACAGGCGGTTACCGTGAGGCTGCGCCGCTCTTTGGGATCTTTCTGTTCACCGCGCTGCTCCCGATAACGATGACCGGGTCGCTGATACGCGCGCACGAGGAGTTCAAATTCTTCCGCCTCAAACTCCACCTGGCGCTGCTGCCGGTGACGTTCGGCGCGCTTTACGTGGGCATTCACGCGGCGGGGCTAATTGGCGCCGCCGGGGCCGTGGTCGTGATGCAAACGCTGGAGGGGGCGATAGTCCTGACGGCTGTGGGGCGGCGACTCGGTTTCGTGGCCGACGACCTGAGTCATCTGGCGCCGGCGCTGAAGACGGTTTTGGCTGCGGTGGCCGCGGCTCTCGCCGCCTTCGCGATGAAGCTCCCGCTCGCGCATGCGCACACGCCGGTCAAAATGCTTCTCTGCGGCGCTGTTTTTGGAGCGGTATACATATTCGCCGCCAATGCGTTAGGGGTCGTGACCGATGCGGAGAAAGCGGGATTACGCGCCACGCTGTCGCGCTTCTTGCCGCGAGGGAGCCGCGCCAGACAATTAATCGCCAAGGCATTAAGTTAAGGAAGTTGAGAATGCGATCCGCCAATCTCAATGATCAAACCCGGCTCGGGGCGCTTTTCAAGCTTCGAGCGACGCGATTGAGGGATGATCTCAACTCTCAGCGCAGTCCCGGATCGCTTTTCAACCGTCGGGCGAAGAGACCGATCGCTGTCGAGCGGAGCGGCGAAATCGGTCTCCCGATCAGATCCGGCGCCGGAGCCACGCGCGGCAAACACTGGCTGGCGTTCGCAGGCGTTTATCTCTTCACGCTGATGCTCTATGCGCGCCCGAACGACCTGATCCCGGCAATCGGTAGTTTCCCGCTGGTCAAGATTGTGGCGATCAGCGTTCTGCTGATTTACATCGGATCGAAGATCGCCGCCGGCGAAAGGCTGTCGGTCTGGACGCTGGAGATGACTATGCTCATGGTCATCGCGGCTCTGGGACTGCTCCTCATGCTAACCGCGGCCTCGTCCAAGGACAGCATAGACACGCTCACCGACCCATATCTCAAGACGGTGATCATCTTCATACTGATGGTCAATCTGATTGACACGCGCCGGCGAATCTTCTCATTGTGGAAACTGGTCGTGGTCTGCGGCGCTGTGCTCGGCGTCGGCGCGATCAGGAGTTATATGAGAGGCGAGTTCGCCATGAAGGGGGTGCGTATCGAAGGATTGGTCGGAGGGATGTTCGAAAATCCGAACGACCTGGCGACGGCGCTCGATCTTTTGCTCCCCTTCGCCGTCGCCCTCACGCTCACTGGCAAGGGACTCTCGCGTCTGTTCTATCTGGTCTGCGCGACGATCCTGGCCGTCGGCGTTCTGGTCACTCTATCTCGCGGGGGATTCCTGGGGCTGATCGCGTCTGGCGCCGTGTTGCTGTGGAAGCTCGGACGCGGGCGCCGGCTGAAAACAATGCTGGCGGCCGGGCTGATCTGCGGAATCCTGTTCGCGGTCATGCCGGGCGGTTACGGCGCCCGGATAGCGACGATTTTCAACAACGAACAGGATACGACAGGCTCGGCGCAGGAACGTCGCGAATTGCTGGAGCGGGCCGCTTCGATAGCCATCAATCGCCCCGTCGTCGCCGTCGGCATGGGCAATTTCCACATCTACTCCATCGGCGAAAAGGAGGCCCATAACGCCTACCTGGAGATCGCCGCCGAGTTGGGCGTAATGGGACTGATCGCCTATTTGGTCGTGATCCTCGCCCCGTTTCGCTCGCTCCATCGGATCGAGCGCCAAACCAGGGGCATGCGATCGAAGAGCGAGCGGGAGATGTATTGGTTGAGCGTGAGCATACAGGCGGCCCTCATCGCGTACATGGTTTGCAGCTTTTTCGCCTCGATTCAGTACCTCTGGTACCTCTATTACACCGCCGCCTATGCGGTGGCGCTCAGACAGATTCACGCCGCCGAAGAAATGGAAAGCTCGTCGCCCAATACCCAGAATCCGGCGGGCCCGCCGGAGCCCGGCGCCAAGACGGCCAGAGGCGCTCTCTGGCCGTCGTACCGCTTACGCCAAGGACCGGTTACGCCAAGGAACTGACTGATTAGCTGATTTGCAAGCCGGCCCAGAAGAAAGGGAATTCAGTAACATGTTCGCTCAGTCGCAGACAACCGAGGCGCTGATCGCCCAGGTTGTCTTCGTCCTCTACTTGGACAGCAAGACTTATCTGGCGGCGGTTGGAGGGTAACCAATTATCAACCGATCGAAATGATGAATTCATCATTGGGCATTGACATTACGGGTGTGGGGCTTCCCGAGGCACGGCTGCGTGAGATGGGGAGGACAAAGAAGACGACGACAAAGAAGCCGCGAGTTCTTCACCTGATCACCAGCTTCGAGGTGGGCGGCACCGAGCGGCAGGCGGTGGAGTTGCTCAAGCAGATCGATCGCCGGCGCTTCGACCTGAGTCTGGCGGCGCTTCGACTCGAAGGCCCACTTTATCAGGAGGTAGCGGCGATATTCCCGCGCGTGCCGCAATTCCCGTTGACGAGTTTTTACAACGCCAACGCCGCGAAACAATTGATCAGGCTGCGCGACTGGATGATCAGGGAGCAGGTGGGCATCCTGCATGCGCATGACTTTTACGCCGGATTGCTGGGAGCGGCGGCGGCGCGGCTCGCCCGTGTTCGCGTGATCGCCTGCCAGCGTCACATGCGTCTTTCGGACCGCCGCGTACACGAATGGGGGACGCGTCTCACGCATCGGCTGGCGCATCGCGTACTCGTCAACTCCGAAGCGATTCGCGATCACTTGTTGGCCGGCGGCCACATCGCGCCGGAGAAGATCGTCGTCATCCACAACGGCCTGAGCGCCGCCGCCGAGCGCGCGGCGTTAGACAACGACGGTCGCGCGAAACGACGCGCGGCGCTGCTGCGAGAGTTGAACCTAGATGAAGGCGCGAAACTGATAGGACTTGTCGCCCGGCTGCAGCCGGTCAAAGGGCATCGCTACTTCATCGAGGCCGCCAGCCGCATCGCGGCTGTCGAACCGAAGGCGCATTTCGTGCTGGTCGGCGACGGCGCGCTCCGGCGCGAGATCGAGGAGCAGGCCGCGCGTCTTAGCGCGGGCGACCGCGTTCATTTGCTGGGCGACCGCAATGACGCCGCTTTGATCGCCGCCGGATTCGATGTCGCAGTGTCGGCCTCGTTGAGCGAAGGGTTGCCCAACGCGGTGATGGAAGCGATGACTGCAGGCGCGCCGGTAGTGGCCACCGCGGTCGGCGGAACGACCGAACTGGTAATTGACGGCGCCACCGGATTCCTCGCTTCCCCCGCGGACGCCGACGCCCTGGCGCGGCGCATTCTTGACGCGCTTCGAAACCCAGAATTGAGCGCCCGAATGGCCGCGCTGGGCCGCCGGCGCATGCTCAGCCAATTCAGCATGCGACGCATGGTCGAATCGGTCGAGCGGCTTTACGACGAGATGTAGGAGTCCTGTCTCAATAATCGGGGCTGATAAGTTTGTAGTACCGCCTTTAGGCGGAAGATGCTCGCGATGGCGCGCCCTTCCGCCTAAAGGCGGCACTACAAACTCGCTTATGAAAGCGGAGAAACAAAGATCGAAACCGATTCGCGTGCTCATCGTGGCCGCGCCGCCCGATTGGCTCGGCGGCCAGGCGGTTCAGGCCGCGCGCCTGCTTGACGGACTGAAGCGGGAACCCGGCGTCGAAGCCGAGTTGCTGCCGATTCACCCTCGGTTGCCCGGCGCGCTTCAACTCTTGCACGAGATTAAGTACGTGCGCACGGTCGTCTATACGATCGCCTATTTGGCGCTGCTCTTACTGCGGCTGCCCCGCTTCGATGTCGCGCACATTTTCGCAGCCTCGTATTTTTCGTTCGTAATCGCGCCGGCGCCGGCGGTGTTGATCGCGAAGCTCTACGGCAAGCCGGTCCTGCTCAACTACCACAGCGGCGAGGCGGAGGACCATCTGCGCCGCTGGCCGCGCTCGACGAAGCTGATCTTTGGTCTGGCGGATCGGGTGGTCACGCCTTCGCAATATCTCGTCGGAGTCTTCGCGCAGTTCGGGATCGAAGCCGAGGCCGTGAGCAACACCGCGCCGCTCGAACGTTTCGCCTTTCGCGAGCGCCGCCCGCTGCGGCCCACGCTGCTCTCGAACCGCAGTCTTGAGAGCCATTACAACGTCTCCGACACTCTGCGCGCTTTCGCCCTGGTCGAACGGCGTGTGCCCGATGCGCGACTGATCGTGGCTGGGGATGGCGGCGAGCGCGAGCGGCTGCAAGCGATGGCGGCGAAGTTAGGGATAAAACGGGTCGAGTTTGTCGGCGCCGCGCCGCCCGACCGAATGCCGGAGATATACGACCGGGCAGACATCTTCGTCAACTCTTCGCTGGTGGACAACATGCCGCTCTCGTTGATCGAAGCGTTCGCCTGCGGGTTGGCTGTGGTCAGCTCGAACGCGGGGGGCATCCCGCACCTCGTGACCGAAGGCGAAACCGGCTTGCTCTCTCCCTGCGGCGACTACGAAGCGCTGGCCGCGAATGTGATCAGACTGTTGGAAGATCAACGCCTGGCGGCGGAGTTGATCAGTCGCGCTCGCGCCGCGTGCCGACAATACACCTGGACGGCGACGCGCGGCGCGTGGCTGAAAATCTATACGGATATGGCAAGAGGCGAGAAATTATGTGAGGAGGAAAATGGACGAGGCTATCAACAAAGATGAGGCGCCCTGGCACGCCGAGGAGGTCGCGCGTGGCGAACGGTTCGAGTTCGGCAAGAACTGGAGCCGCTTTCTGGAAGGCGTTCGGGATGAGCATGTCGTCACAGCCGAATCGTCGCTCAAACGGATGTTGGAGATTGATTCGCTCGCGGGCCTGAGGTTTCTGGATATCGGGTCGGGCAGCGGGTTGTTCAGTTTGGCGGCTCGGCGATTGGGAGCGCGCGTGCATTCGTTCGATTACGACCCGCAATCGGTGGCCTGCGCCGCGGAGCTGCGACGGCGCTATTTTCCCGGCGACGCTCAGTGGGTCGTCGAAGAAGGCTCGGCGCTGGACGCCGATTATCTCGCCAGGCTTGGCAAGTTCGACATCGTCTACTCCTGGGGAGTGCTGCATCACACCGGACGGATGTGGCAGGCGTTGGAGAACGCGCAACTGCCCGTCGCGCCGGGAGGCAGGCTTTTCATCGCCATATACAACGATAACGGCAGCAAGAGCCGTCGCTGGGCGCGGATTAAACACGCTTACAACAACGTGCCGCGCTTGTTGCGGGCGCCTCTCGCGTTGCTGGCCATGACGCCAAACGAAACGAAGGCTTTTTTACGCGCCGCGCTCGACGGCAGTCCCGGCGAATATCTGCGCTCGTGGATCGGGCCGGACAACTTTCGCGGCATGAGCCGTTGGCGGGACATCGTGGATTGGGTCGGCGGCTATCCATACGAATTCGCAACGCCCGAACAGATTTTCGACTTTTACCGCGAGCGCGGCTTCACCCTGACCAAACTGAAATGCGGCGGCGTCGGGTTGGGGTGCAATGAATTCGTCTTTGTTAAAACAGTACCGCGCGCGTAAGCGAGCGGGCGTCTTACTGGGCAGCCGCTTGCTTACGCGCGCGGTACTGTACCGGTGTCACGACAAACGGGAGATACGTCAATGGTGAAGATCCTGAACGTTGTTGGAGCGCGTCCGAATTTCATGAAGATGGCGCCGATCATTGCGGCGATCAACCGGCGCTCAAACGAAGTTTCGCAGACGCTGGTCCACACAGGGCAGCATTACGACGAGGCGATGTCCTCCGTCTTCTTCGGCGACCTGCGCATGCCGGAACCGGACATCACCCTGGAAACGCGATCCGGGACGCCCACGCGACAGATGGCGCGCATCATGCCTTTGTTCGAGGAAGTTCTGATCTCGCAACAGCCCGACTGGGTCGTTGTGGTCGGCGACGTCAACTCGACGATCGCCTGCGCGCTGGTGGCCAGCAAACTCAATGTGCGGATCGCTCACGTCGAAGCGGGGCTGCGCAGTTTTGACCGCACAATGCCGGAAGAGGTCAATCGCCTGCTGACCGACCAGCTCGCCGATTTGCTGCTGACGCCGAGCGCGGACGCCGACGCCAATCTGCTGCGCGAAGGCATCCCGGCTGAAAGGATCGTGCGCGTCGGCAACGTGATGATCGATACGCTCTTTCAACAACTCGAGCGGGCGCGGTATTCGACCATCCTGGATGAATTGGAATTGCGCCCGCGCGAGTTTGCGGCGCTGACGCTTCACCGGCCCGCAAACGTGGACGACCCCGAATCGCTGGGCCGAATCCTCTTCGCGGTTGGCTCGATCGCGCGCGAATTGCCGGTCATCTTTCCCGCGCACCCTCGCACACAGGCGCGGATGCGCGAATTCGACATGGTCGCGCCCGTCGGCGTCCGCGTAATCGCCCCGCTCGGTTACCTGGATTTTCTGCAGTTGTGGAGTAACGCGCAGATGACGCTGACCGATTCCGGCGGCTTGCAGGAGGAGACGACGGCGCTCGGCGTCCCATGCCTGACGCTGCGCAATAACACCGAACGTCCGATCACCATAGAGCAAGGCTCCAATCGTTTGGTGGGAAGTAATCCTGCGCGCATCATCTGCGCGGCTCGCAAAATTTTGTCCGGCCGCGTCTCGTATGCGGGGCGCGCGCCGGAGCTGTGGGACGGCCATGCGGCCGACCGCATTGTCGAGGAGTTGATCGCCAGGTCGAACCGCAAACTATCAGGACAACAACACCGCCACAGAGTCACAGAGCCACAGAGGAGGGCCATGAAAGTATGAAGCCTGAACGTCTACTCGCCGATTCGTTGCGGTTTCTGAGGTGTCTCTGTGACTAAGCCTGATTGACGACCGAGTCATGTGTGGCATTTGCGGCATCGCCATTCCGAAACATCTGAATCGTCGCGTCAGCGAATCGCGCCTCGTCGCGATGCGTGACACTCTGGCGCATCGAGGGCCGGATGACGCGGGCCTGTATCTGGGCGACGGCGTCGGGCTGGGACACCGTCGTTTGTCCATTGTGGATCTGGGCGGCGGGCGCCAGCCGATGGCGAATGAAGACAATCGCGTCTGGATCGTTTTCAACGGCGAAATCTACAACCACCGCGATCTGCGTCCCGGACTGGAAGATCTCGGGCACCGGTACCGGACCGTTTGCGACACCGAGACGATCATTCACCTTTACGAAGAGCAAGGCGCGCGCGCTGTGGAACGCCTGAGCGGGATGTTTGCCTTCGCCGTCTGGGATTCGGCGCGGCGCGAACTTCTGCTGGCGCGCGACCGGCTTGGCATCAAGCCGCTTTATTACGCGCTGGACGGCGACGGCACGCTCTATTTCGCGTCGGAGATCAAGTCGCTAATCGAGGCTCGCGCCGTCGCGCCGGAAATCAATTACGCGGCGCTCCCCGATTATCTGGCCAATCATGCCCCTTCGGGCGAGGAGACGCTCTTCAGTGACTTCAAACGTCTGCTCCCCGGCCACACGCTGACGTGGCGGGATGGACAAATCGAGATCAGGAAGTATTGGGACCTGAGCTTTGCCCAGAACGGCCACCCCGCCCTCAGCGACCGTGGCGCGATTGAACAGTGGACAGAGTTGTTCCGCGAGGCCGTGCGCTCTCATTTGATGGCCGACGTTCCACTCGGCGTGTTCCTGTCGGGAGGCGTCGATTCATCGGCCATCGCCGCGGTGATGAGCGGTATGGCGCGGGAGCCGATCAAGACTTTTTCGGTCGGCTTCGCCGAACGCGAAGCGAACGAGTTGGAATTCGCGCGGATGGTCGCGCGCGCCTTTAACACGGATCATCACGAAGTGATCGTCAGCCCGGACGATTTCTTCGCCGTCATGCCGAGACTGATTTGGCACGAAGACGAACCGTTGGCGCACTTGGCCAGCGTGCCGCTCTATTTCGTTTCGGAACTCGCCTCGCGCCACGTCAAGGTCGTGTTGACAGGCGAAGGCAGCGACGAGTTGATGGCGGGATACTACCGGTACTGGAAGACGGTCTACAACCTCTCGCTCGGCGCGCGCTATCACGGCTGGACGCCCGAAGCGCTGCGACGCGCGGCGCGCGACGGGATTGACCGTCTGCCGATAGGCTCTGCGCTGCGACACAGACTGTCGCGGACCTTCCTGTCAAGGACGCCGGACGTCGAGAGTTTGTACCTGGACAACTTCGCCGTCTTTTCCCGCGAGCAGCAACTCCGTCTATTGACGCCCGAAGCCAAAGACCGAGCGGGCGCGCTGGATCCATATGCGAGGGCGCGCCGGTACCTCGCGCAAAGCGACGCGACGACGACGCTCAACCAGTTGCTTTTCGCCGACACTAAGACCTACTTGCATGAACTGCTCATGAAGCAGGATCAGATGAGCATGGCGGCTTCGCTTGAAAGCCGCGTTCCGTTCCTCGATCACAGGCTGGTCGAATTCACCGCGCGGCTGCCGGAGCGGATGAAGCTGCGCCGCATGACGACCAAATACGTCCTGCGCCGGGCCATGAAAGGCGTTCTGCCCGAACCCATCCTGACGCGACCCAAAATGGGATTCCCGGCGCCGGTCGGCGCGTGGTTTCGCGGGGCGTATCGCTCGGTGATTGAAGATTACGCGCTCAGCGTGCGAAGTCGGGAGCGCGGCGTTTTCGATCCGGCGTTTGTCCGCAACCTGGTCGCAGAACATCAATCGGGCGCGCGCGATCACTCCCAGCGGCTCTGGTCGCTGGTCAATTTCGAGATGTGGGCGCGCCAATTCATCGACGGCGAAACTACCTCCTCCGCCGCATCGCGGCGCTTGAATTTAGCCGTGGGTTTCAACCCACGGTGATCGGGCGAGAAGTTTTCATGTCGCGTCAGCGACGCCTGAACGGATTGATAATCTGCGGGGATTCAAGCGTCGCTGACGCGACGCGTGGATGTGACTCACCGTACCGTGGGTTGAAACCCACGGCTAAATTCAAGCGCCGCGATGCGGCGTAGAGAGGCGATCTACTGTTATGACAATTGGAAACGTAGCGATCAAGAGGGCCCCCGCAACCGACACAGCCGACTCTTTACGCGGCAGAGACATGCTCTGTTTCAGCCACGACTGGAGCGGCGATCCGCTGTCGAAGACGCATCTGATGCGGTTGATGGCGCGCGAGAATCGCGTGTTGTGGGTCAATTCCATCGGCTACCGAACGCCGACCGCGTCCAAGGCCGATTTGAGCCGGGCGTTCTGGAAGCTGGCGGCGGCGGCAAGCCCGCTGCGGGAGGTCGAGCCGAACATCTTCACGCTCAACCCGCTGGCGATCCCCGCTTACGGCAATCCCGGCGTTCGCGCCTTCAACCGCGGGTTTCTGCGCTGGCAGGTCAAACGCGCGATGCGCCGGCTACGGTTCAATCATGTGATCAACTGGGTCTTCAATCCGGCGGCCTCGGTGATTGCGGGCCAGTTGGGTGAAGAGACGGTCATTTATTACTGCGTGGATGAGTACACGGCCTTCACCGGCGTGGATTCAAAGGCGATCGCCGAGTTGGAGCGTGGCCTGATGCGGCGTTCCGATTTAGTGATCGTCTCGGCCGACCGGCTTTATCAATCCAAAGCGCAGTTCAACCCGCGCACGGCGCTCATCCGGCACGGCGTGGATTACTCGCACTTCCGCCGCACGCTCGACGCCGAAACGGTCGTGCCGGAAGAGATCGCCGGCCTTCCCCGCCCGGTGATCGGTTTCTTCGGTTTGATCGCCGACTGGGTGGATGTGGGGCTGATGGCGAGCGTGGCCGAGCGTTTTTCGACCGGGTCGCTGGTGGCGCTCGGCAAGGCGACGACCGACGTCTCAGCGCTCGAACGCCTGCCCAACGTTCATCTGCTGGGGCGCAAGCCATACAGTGCGCTCCCCGCGTACTGCAAAGGATTCGATGTCGCGTTGATGCCTTTTCGCGTCAACGAGCTGACATTGAACGCGAACCCGCTCAAGGCGCGCGAGTATCTGGCGGCGGGTTTACCAGTGGTTTCGACCGCGATCCCCGAAGTGGATGCGCTCACGCTGTGCCGCATCGGCAGAGATCGCGAAAGTTTTTTGTATGAGGTCGAGCAGGCGCTGCTCGATCCTGGGCCGAGCGTAGAGCGTAGTGAGGCTGTGCGTGGCGAAAGTTGGGAAGCGCGGCTCGACCAAATTCGCCAATACGTGGCCACGCTGACAGAAGACTAAGTGAGAGATAGTTATGAAAGGGGCTAAAAAAATCGTGTTGATGACGCCTGTAATATCGGCGATTTGTCTCTTCGGCGCCGTGAATGTCATACAAGGTTGTTACCGACAGCCTGCCGCCGCGCCGTTCGACGCCAGCATTATCGAATCCGTAATGAATCAACCACGCCCGGCGACGCTCGCTCCGGGCGATCCGGAACCTCCGCGCGTTTTTCTGGATACGACCTACATTGCGCCGGCTGGTAAGACTATCAACGTCGCGGCGGGCGGCGACGTTCAAGCGGCGATTAACCAGGCGCGGCCCGGCGATGTGATCAAGCTTCAAGCGGGCGCGACCTTCATCGGCAATTTCCGGCTGCCCAACAAGAGCGGTTCGGAATGGATTGTTATCCGCTCCTCGGCGGCGGACACGGATTTGCCGCCGCCGGGAACGCGCATCACCCCGGCCAAGAACGCAATGATGCCCAAATTGATCAGCCGGAATGCCGACCCGGTGGTTTATACGGATGAAGGCGCCCATCATTACCGGTTTATCGGCGTCGAATTCGGCGTGGCCGCGGGGAAGGACATTTACAACATGATCGCCTTTGGCGCCGATCAGACTTCGCTGGCTCAGACGCCACACGATCTGATCATTGACCGCTGCTACATTCACGGCAATGACGCCGGCAATGTCAGGCGCGGCGTTATGCTGAACTGCGCCCGCGCGGCGGTGATTGATTCATACATCTCGAATTGCCATGGCGAAGGATTCGACACGCAGGCGATTTGCGGATGGAACGGATCGGGGCCATTCAAGATCGTCAACAACTATCTGGAAGGCGCAGGCGAGAACGTTATGTTTGGCGGGGCCAAGCCTTCGATTCGGAACCTGATCGCGTCCGACGTCGAGTTCCGATTGAACCACGTCTATAAGCCGGTCTCGTGGAAGAAAGATCATCCCACTTACGCCGGAAGGCCCTGGGCGATCAAGAATCTTTTCGAGCTGAAAAACGCCCAGCGAGTGCTCATAGATCAGAACGTCTTTGAAAATAACTGGGCGGACGCGCAGAACGGCTTCGCCATCCTCTTCACGCCGCGTGGCGAAGATGGCGCAGCGCCGTGGGCGACGGCTCAGGACGTGACTTTCACCAACAACATCTTGCGTCATTCGGGCGGCGGTTTCAACATCGCCGGGCCGGACGACGGCAGCCCGAGCCAGCCGTCGCGGCGAATCCTGATCAAGAATAACCTGATTGACGACATTGACGGCAATAAATGGGGCAGCGCCCTTTACGGGCCGGCTAGCGGCAGGTTCGCGCAACTCGTCGGGGGGCCCGTCAACATCACTTTCGATCACAACACGATCTTTCATAGCGGCCCGCTTATTGTCGCAGATGGCGAGCCAAGCTCCGGATTTATCTTTCGCAATAACATCGCGCGGAACAATCTTTATGGCGTGCTGGGCAGCAATCACAGCCCTGGCCTGGACTCGCTAGGATTTTACTTCCCCGGATACGACTTCAAGAAAAACGTCATCGTGGAAGTTCCTAAGGAAATCAGATATCCGGCGGATAACTTTCTGCCTCATCTTCTTAGTCTGGTGAGCTTCGTCGATCTGGCCGGAGGAGATTACCGCCTGTCGCCGACCAGCCCTTATAAAAAAGCGGGCACTGACGGCAAAGACATCGGGTGCGACTTTAGCGCGCTGAACCCCGAGTGGACGAAAAAATAGAGGACAAAAAATGGGGACAGAAATAGCTCTCACCACTTGCGCTAGGCGACCTGGGAATAACTCACAACATTGTGAGACGGCGTTCAGAGTACCGTCTTGCGGCCGGCAGTACTTGGCGCCAAGTACTGCCGGCCGCAAGACGGTACTCTGAACGCCGTCCCCTGCAGGTTCGAGGCGCCCATAAGTTTCAACTGGCGCAAGTCGTAGCTCTCTTATTTTTCTCCCCCTATTTATTGGTCCGATGGTGAGGTATTGAAGTGAGCAAATTGGTAGTGGAAGAGTTGAGTGGCGCCGAGGCCCTGTCGTCATTGGCACCGGAATGGCAGGCGCTATTCAATGCGACCAACGCGTCGCCGTTCCTTTCCTGGGAGTGGATCTCGGCCTGGCACAAATGGCTGGGGTGTGGAAAACATCCGCGCCTGTTCTGCGCGCGAGAAGACGGTTTGCTGGTCGGATTGTTGCCGTTGGGCGAAGAGGAACGACGATTGAAAGGAACGCCGGCGCGCATTCGTCGAATCTCGTTTCTCGGCGAACAGCTTGGCGGTTCGGACTACCTGGATGTGCTGGCGCTGCCCGGTTACGAACAGGAATGCGCCAATGCGCTCTTCGGGCACGTCGCGGATCACATCGAATTCGACATCCTGGAGCTTGACGGTCTGTCGTGCGATTCCCCGAGCGTGCCGTGGCTGGCCTGGCGCTTCGGCAGCGCCACGAAGTTCAAGTATCGGCTCGAACCACGTTATGTCTGCCCGCAGGTGAGGCTGGATAAGCCCTGGGAAGAGTTGCTGCAAAGTACTTTGCGCGCCAATTACTTCTCCCGCAACCTGCGCCGGTTGCGGAGGCTACCGGGGTTAGATCACCGCGTGGTTACCGATCCGGATCAGGCGGTGGGGGCTTTTGAAAGATTCCTCGCGTTGCACGAGTCGTCCTGGGCCCTTCGAGGCGGCTCCAGCGCCACCGGACTCCAATCGCTCAAGAGTTTTCATCGCGATGTCGTAGTGCGACTGGCGCTCGCCGGCCGCCTGCGATTCGAAGAGATCTGGATTGACGGCGCGTGCCTCGCGTCGCTTTACGGCATCTGCAGTGGAGAGCGGTATTGCTACTACCTCTCCGGCTATGACCCGGCCTGGGCCAAATATAGTCTAGGGTTCACCGTGGTCGGGCTTTCCATCGCCGGCGCAGTCGAGCGAGGGGTGAAATTCTACGACATGTTGCGCGGGGCCGAGCCTTACAAATTCGAATGGGCGAACGAAACCCGCGCCACCTTCGCGGTACAGGTGGCGAGCAACAGTCTGCCCGCGCGACTGTCTTTCACGCGTGATCGCCTCGCGGAGGCCGCGCGCGCCGTGGCGCAAATCCTTCTGCCGTCAAGCGCGCTGGCGTTGTGGCGCCGCTGGCGTCAGGCTCGGATCCGCCGGTCAATGCTTGACGCGGACAGCATATACATGTCGGTAAAAAAGGAGGAGGACGTTGAGAAGGCCATTGAGCTTGCGGCGTCCATTTTATTGTCGATGATTTGTCTGTAACGGAGGATTTCTGGAGTCTTAGTAGAGCCAAAATTCAGACAGTACGATGTCACAGTTGACCCTTACAGACCGCCAGAGCACATCTCCTCCCCCTTCTCGGAGTGAGACTGATGAACACAAGATGTCCGTCCAGAGATCGGACGCCTTGAATATGACGCGCTCACTCCAAATGACGATGCCGCCGTCTGGATTGAAGAGTTCCTACAACTGGAAGCCAGCGGCTGGAAAGGTGGGGAGGGCAGCGCTCTGGCTTCAAATGAACCTGAACGTAGTTATTTCAAGTCAATTGCGACACTGGCGCGGCGGACGATCCAAAATCTGATCGTCAGCACAGGCAAAGCGCCTGGCGCCTTCGTCGTATCGGTGACTCCCTTGCTAAGTTGGATCAATCGCAAACTGAAACCCTAAAGTTTCTACACAAGTCCGGGATTAACTTACAGAAAGAATGAAGATCATGAAAAGCCCCGCTGGTTCACCTGCGAATGAACGACCAATCTCGATAACATTGACGATACTGAGTCTGCTGCTCGGCCTCGCGATGCTCGGACTGTGGCTGCCGGTTTCGACTACCGGCGGTCCGCTGCCGGCCCTGCAGGGAGAGGTCGCGCTCAATCATCTCAAAGAGCAGGGGCTCTATGGCTCGCTGCAAGAGGCTGTGGCGGCGGCGCGCTACGGCTTCTATCAGGAGCCGAAGCGGAGCGGCGACTGGCGGGCCAATAATCCCGCGCAGCGACTGAGCGCCCGCTTGACGCCCGATGGCTTGCAGGTCGAGACCGGAGGCGATGAAGGACGATCGCATCGCCTGGGGATGAAGCTGCGCAGCGCCGGTTACGGCGAGCGGCAGATGGCGGCGAAGGCGGGTCGCATGACGGCCAGCGGCGCCCGGGCCGAAATCCACTATGAATTGCCGCAATCCCAGAGTCCCAATCCGCAATCCGCAATCATTGAGTGGTATCACAACACGGCGGCGGGGCTGGAGCAGGGCTTCACGATCGAGTCGGCGCCGGGGGAGCGGCGAGATGGGGAGCGGCTGCGTGTGGCGCTGGCGCTGGAGGGGGAGTTGCGAGCGGAGGCGGTGGATGGCGGTCAGGCGCTGGAGTTCACAGACGATGCAGGGCGTCGGGCGCTGCGCTACGACCACCTGGTGGTGAGGGACGGCGCCGGGCGCGAACTGGCGGCGCGAATGACGGCGCCTGAGGATGGGGGCGAGGTCTGGCTGGAAGTGGACGACCGCGAGGCGGTCTGGCCGGTGACGATCGACCCGACCTTCACCCAGCATCAGAAGCTGGAGGCCTCGGACCCGGCGGCATTTGACGGGTTCGGCTTCTCGGTGGCGATCAGCGGGGAGACGGTCGTGGTCGGCGCGCTGTTTGATGATGGCGCAGCGGGCCTCCAGCAAGGCTCGGCCTATGTCTTTGCGCGCAGCGGTGGAGTCTGGACCCAGCAGCAGAAGCTCCTCGCCTCGGACGCGGCGGCAGGCGCCTTGTTCGGCATCTCGGTGGCGATCAGCGGGGAGACGGTCGTGGTCGGCGCGCCGGGTGATGATTCTAGGGGCTCGGCCTATGTCTTTGCGCGCAACGGCGGAGTCTGGAGCCAGCAGCAGAAGCTCCTCGCCTCGGACGCGGCGGCAGGTGACGCGTTCGGCGAGTCGGTGGCGATCAGTGGGGAGACGGTCGTGGTCGGCGCGCAGTTTGATGATGACGTAGCGGGCGACAATCAAGGCTCGGCCTATGTCTTTGCGCGCAGCGACGGAGTCTGGAGCCAGCAGCAGAAGCTCCTTGCCTCGGACGCGCGATGCTGCGGCGAGGCGTTCGGCGAGTCGGTGGCGATCAGCGGGGAGACGGTCGTGGTCGGCTCGGGGGGTGGTGGCGTAGGAGGCTCGGCCTATGTCTTTGCGCGCAGCAGTGGAGTCTGGAGCCAGCAGCAGAAGCTCCGCGCCTCGGACGCGGCGGTAGCTGACTCGTTCGGCGCCTCGGTGGCGATCAGCGGGGAGACGGTCGTGGTCGGCGCGATTGGTGATGATGGCGCAGCGGGCAGGGATCAAGGCTCGGCCTATGTCTTTGCGCGCAGCGGTGGAGTCTGGACCCAGCAGCAGAAGCTGGAGGCCTCGGACGCGGCGGCAAATGACCTGTTCGGCCTCTCGGTGGCGATCAGCGGGGAGACGGTCGTGGTCGGCGCGCCGTTTGATGCTGGCGCAGCGGGCAACTCTCAAGGCTCGGCCTATGTCTTTGCGCGCAGCGGCGGAGTCTGGAGCCAGCAGCAGAAGCTGGAGGCCTCGGACGCGGCGTTAGGTGACCAGTTCGGCTTCTCGGTGGCAGTCAGCGGGGGGACGGTCGTGGTCGGCGCGCATGATGATTCTGGCGCAGCGGGCAGGCTTCAAGGCTCGGCTTATGTGTTTGGCCCTGTCCCATTCGACTTCAGCGGCTTCTTCCCGCCGGTCGACAACCCGCCGGCGGTCAACGTGGTCAACGCCGGCCGCGCCATCCCGGTCAAATTCTCACTGAGCGGGGACAAGGGCTTGAACATCTTCGCGGCGGGCTTCCCCGTCTCGCAGCAGATCGCGTGCGGCGACGGCGCGCCCGAGAGCGAGATCGAGCAGACGGTCACGGCGGGCGGAAGCAGTCTGAGCTACGACGCGGAGAGCGACACCTACACCTACGTTTGGAAGACCGAGAAGTCGTGGGCAGGGACGTGCCGTCAGTTGATCGTGAGGTTGAACGACGGCAGCGAGCGAGTGGCGTTCTTCAAGTTCAAGTAAGGGATTGGAATGGCAGATGGAAAGGTAACCAGAAGATCCGTTCTTGGCGCTTCAGCGCCGCCAACCATAGCCGAGTCGCGCCTGTCCGCCGGCGCCGTCATGGCCCATGGGACCAGGATGTCGGTGGTGGTGATCGATGATTTGACCAGGCTGCCCAGGATGCTGGAGATTGATGGCGAGGCGTTTCGGGCCGGTTTCAACCGCGCCCCGTTTCTTATCAAGCATCATCTCGCCGACCACCCTTTATTTTCTCTCCGGCGGTTGGTCGAGCTTGCAAGTCGCTTGCCCGAGGAAAAGGTCAAATACAATGGGGCAGACATCTCGGTCGCAACTGGCTTGTACGAGGGGCCGCGCACGGGGCTATCGGTCCAGGAGACGATCCGGCGGATCGAGGAATGCCGCTCGTGGATGGTATCACGCCATTTCACATGGACCCCGAATATAATTTCCTGCTTCAGGTTCGCGGCGAAAAACGGATAAGCATCTGGGACAGCAGGGATCGATCGGTTCTGTCAGAGATCGCTCTCGAGAGATATTTTTCCAACGCCGAGAAACAGATAGTCTTCAAAAATGATCATGCCCACATTCAATCGCGCTGACACGATCAAACGCGCCGTCCGGAGCGTTCAAGCGCAGACATTCACGGATTGGGAGTTGATCGTCGTGGATGACGGATCAACCGACGATACCGTAAAATGCCCAATAGCCAGGAGATAAAAATATGAACGCCAATTCCAACCTCGCCAGCGAAAAGGAGCTACCTGGTAGGAATTCTATAGAGGTCTTTTCGACCTGCTCGCAGTCGAAAGATGTGGACAAAAGTTTGTATCTGCGAAATGTCGCCGACGTGGCGCGATGGAGCGAAGAGGCAGGCTGTAAAGGGATACTCGTATATACCGACAATTCGATAGCCGACCCCTGGCTGGTCGGGCAGGTCATTATCCAAAGTACCGAACGTTTGAGTCCGTTGATCGCCATTCAGCCGGTCTACATGCATCCCTATTCTGTAGCCAAGATGGTTTCGACCTACGGGTACCTGCACAACCGGCGTATCTACCTGAACATGGTCGCAGGCGGTTTCTCCAATGACCTGGCGGCGCTCAACGATCGAACGCCGCACGACCGCCGCTACGACCGTCTGGTCGAATACGCCTTAATCATCAAACGACTGCTGGCCGACGCCGGCCCTGTCAGTTTCGCGGGCGATTTCTATCAGACCGAAAATCTACGCCTCGCGCCGAAGCTTCCGGCTGAACTCTTCCCCGGGGTCTTCGTCTCAGGCTCATCGGAGGCGGGTCTGGCCGCGGCGCGGACCATTGGCGCGGTCGCCGTGCAGTACCCGAATCCGGTCAGCGAATATGAAAAGTCGCCTCCCCCCACAGATTTGAACTGCGGCATCCGCGCCGGCATCGTCGCCCGCGAAGACGCCTGCGAAGCCTGGCGCGTCGCGCATGACCGCTTCACGACGGATCGCAGGGGACAACTGACGCATCAATTGACGATGAAGGTCTCCGATTCGGTCTGGCACAAACAGCTTTCAGAAATGGGGGCCGAATTGGGAGCGGAGTCAGACGGACAGACGGGCGGGGAACAGAATCCTTACTGGCTGACGCCATTCCAGAACTACAAGACAAATTGCCCTTACCTGGTCGGGAGCTACGAGCATGTGGCGCAGGAGCTGGCGCGTTATGTCACTGTCGGCTATCGAACGCTCATCCTTGACATCCCGCCCAATCAAGAAGAGTTGGCGCACATCAATGTGGTTTTAACCCAAGCGACAAAGGAAGCGCAAAATGGCAGAGTTGTTACAGCAGTTAGTAACTAGGCAGGCGGAGCGGTGTCCTACCGCAATCGCCCTGGTGATGAATGATGAACGGACGAACTATGCGGCTCTGGAGGAATCCTCCAACCAATTGGCAAGGCAGTTGCAGGCCGTCGGCTGCGTTCGTGGCGACCGTGTGTGTTTTCTGACGCCCAAATCGCCCGCCGCCATCATCAGCGAGTTGGGAATTCTCAAAGCCGACTGCGTCTACGTCCCGATGGATCCATCCAACCCCGCGCCACGTTTGGCCAAGATCATCGCCGCCAGCGAACCGCGCTGCGTTCTCGTCGCCGGATCAGCGGCGGAGTCTCTACGCGACGCGCTGGCCGGCGCGAACCTGAGCGCGGCGCCATTGATCGGTTGGTGGGACGCCGAAGCGCCGCCGTCGCCGGGCCTGAAGATCGAGTTCTCCCGCAGCGATTTGACGAGTTTCTCCGGCGCGCCGCTCGATTCTCGAAATCACGGCGCCGACACGGCGCACATTCTCTTCACGTCCGGTTCGACCGGCGCGCCCAAGGGTGTGCAGATTACACATGACAACGCGCTGCGCTTCATCGAATGGGCCATCGGTTATTTCGGCGTGAGCGCCGAGGATCGCATCTCCGGCCATCCGCCCCTGCATTTCGATCTCTCGACTTTCGACATTTACGCCGCGCTGGGCGCAGGCGCGCAACTTCATTTGGTCCCCGCGGAATTGAACCTGCTCCCGAACAAGATCGCCGACTTCATTCGCCGGCATGAGTTGACGCAGTGGTTTTCAGCGCCTTCGTTGTTGAACTATATGGCCAGGCAGGATGTCGTCGCGCAGGGCGACTTTCCGACGTTGAAGCGGCTGCTCTGGTGCGGCGAGGTCTTTCCGACTCCTGCTTTGCGGTATTGGATGAAGCGATTGCCTCATGTGAGCTTCACCAATCTCTACGGCCCGACGGAAGCGACCGTCGCCAGCAGTTATTACACCGTTCCTGCGTGCCCGCCGCGCGACGATTCGCCAATTCCCATCGGGAAGCCTTGCGACGGCGAAGAGTTGCTGGTTCTCGACGAAAATCTTCGGCCCGCGCCGACAGGCGAGGTCGGAGCCTTATTCATCGGAGGCGTGGGGCTTAGCCCCGGCTACTGGCGAGACGAACAGAAAACGAGCGAAGTCTTCCTCGACACGGCCTCATACGGGCGCATTTACAAGACCGGCGATCTGGCGAAATTCGGCGAAGACGGCCTGGTCTATTTCCTCGGGCGGGCCGATTCACAAATCAAGAGCCGCGGCTACCGCATCGAGTTGGGCGAAATTGAGACGGCGCTGAACGCGCTCGGTTTCCTGCGGGAATGCGCCGTCGTCGCGGTCAATAGCGACGGATTCGAAGGGGCGGCGATTTGCTGCGCCTATGCTCCGCTGGCAGACTCCGGCGCCAACCCAACCACGCTGCGTCAGGCGCTCAGGCTCACGTTGCCGAGTTATATGTTGCCGTCACATTGGATATGCTTTGAGCGGCTGCCTCAAAACGGTAACGGCAAGATTGATCGCCGGGCGTTGCGGGAGCAATTTCAGCAAAGTCTGTCTCAAGCAGCCCGGGCATGAATTTGTTATTGGCCGGCGAAGAATCAGCCGGCATTCAACCTTGAAGACCTCCGCGCGGAGGACGTTGATCATCGTTTGGGCCACTAAAAGAAACCGCGGATTTTCACGGATGATGCCGGATCAACACAGATCATCCGTGAAAAATCCGTAGTATCCGTGAAAATCTGCGGTTCCAACCTCTGTCCCACTGGCCGAAACGACGATCAACACCGCGCGGAGCGATCATCGAATCGGAGAAATAACAGATATGATCGAACATCATGGAGTTCATCAGAAACTCACTGAGCTATTCGCAAAAAAGTTGAGCCTGGAGGTGTCTTCCGTTGACACGGATCTGGTGGGAACCGGGTTACTTGATTCTCTGGCGTTAGTTGAATTGCTGGCGCAGTTGGAGGAGACGTTTGGCGTTTCGATCTCTACTGATGATCTAGAACTCGAAAACTTCCGCTCCATCGCCAGCATCGCCGGGTTTGTTGTCCGGCGTACGGCGGCGGTCAAAGCGGCGTAGAAGATGAAATCAGTTCGCCCATTTACCAAGAACGACATCCCGCAAGTCGTGAAATTATTTCAAAAGGTCTTCTTCAATAACGGCCAGACGGCGCCTTCGTCATCGAAGCTGGACGCTTATTTTGAAGAGATGTTCTTTCACACTCCATGGACTGAAAGGGGGACTGAAAAGGGAACTGATGAGGGGGATGAAGAAGAGATAACTTCATTAGTATACGAAACAGGCGACGGCGCCATTATTGGATTCATCGGAATAATTCCGCGGCGGATGTTATTACACGGGCGGCCTATTCGGGCGGCCACCAGCATGCATTTTATGGTTGAGCCGGGCAGTCGTTCGACGCTGGCCGGGGTACAACTCTTAAAGACCTTCTTTTCAGGACCTCAAGAACTGTCGCTGACTGATAGCGCAGGCGCCGTAGGCCGCAAAATTTGGGAAGGTCTCGGCGGCGCTACGGCGCTGGCTTACAGTATCAACTGGACGCGCTTGCTGAGGCCAAGCCGGTATGTGTTGAACCTCCTGGCGCGGAAAAACGGGCTGCTCAGGATTTTCGCCCGGCTGCTCAGGCCTTTGTGCCCAATAGTAGACGCTATTGCGAGCCGCGCCTTGCCGCATCGTTTTGGCAAATCGGCCGCCTCTCTACGAGCGACGGATTTGGATCAGGAGACTCTACTGGCCGGTATAACCCAATTCCCGTCGGGGTACTCGCTGCGTCCCGATTACGACCCTCATTCATTGTTTTGGTTGCTGGCGAAGGCCGATCAACTGGCCCGCCCTGGCGAATTGCGGAAAATAGCGCTCCACAATGCCGAGGGCGAGTTGGTCGGCTGGTACCTTTACGAGTTGAGCGCGGATGGCCTGGGCGAGGTTTTGCAGATTGTGGGGCGTAGTAGGTCGTTCGGCGAAGTGCTCGATCATCTCTTCTACCATGGCTGGCGGGATGGAGCGATTGCGTTATCCGGACGACTCGATCCTAAATTCGCCCAGGAATTCTCAGACAAATATTGTTTCTTTAACTGTGGCGGCCCCTGGACGCTTACGCACTCCAAGAACCCCGAGGTTTTGCGAGCTATCTATCAAGGCGACATGTTTTTAACCAGGCTGGAAGGCGAATGGCTAATGCGTTGCAAATACGAGTAGTGACATATTATGCCTATCAGTCCTGAACAACTCGGCAAAATTCGTGGGATAAGTCTTAATGAACTGCGGGTTCGCTCACGCCAGCGAATCGCTAGATTGAGCGACCGCTTGCGGCGCGGCCGCGCGCCTGAGATGAGCGACGATGAGCTTTTCAGCGAATTCAATCCGATATGGCGCGGCGAATGCGTGGCCGACGCGCTGCGCCACTGTCTGCGGGCGAAGAACAGACGCTTCCTGCCCTCGCTTGAACAGCGAAGTGAGATTGTCGGGATGATGAATCGGCGTTTCCCCGACGAACGCGACGCCATCATCAATACTGCGGAAGCCGCCCTTGCGGGAAAGTTCTCCCTGCTCGGCCACGTCGGCTTGAGTTTCGGCGATCCGCCAGATTCGCCGATTGATTGGAGCCTCGATCCGGTCTCCGGCAAACGCGCCCCGCTCCGGCATTGGAGCAAGCTGCGCCCGCTTGACCCACTGGGCGGCGGAGATCCGAAGGTCGTCTGGGAACTGAACCGCCAAGCCCATTTCGTTACGCTGGGCCAAGCGTATTGGCTGACCAACGACGATCGTTTCGCCGCAGTCTTCGTTGACCAGGTCTCCGCCTGGATTGACGCCAATCCGGTGGGGATGGGCGTCAACTGGGCCTCCAGTCTGGAGGTCGCGTTCCGGTCAATCGCGTGGCTATGGGCGTTGGGCCTGTGCATTGATTCCAGAGATGTCACGCCCGATTTCTTCACGCGGCTGCTGAAATCGCTGATCGAGCACGGACGCCACATCGAGAAATACCTCTCGTATTATTTCAGTCCCAACACGCACCTGACCGGCGAGGCTCTGGGATTGTTATACCTGGGCCGGGCGCTGCCGGAACTGAGCCGCGCCGAAGGATGGCGCGATCTGGGATTGCAAATACTGCTCGATCAGGCGCCGAAACAGGTGCGCGCGGACGGCGTCTATTTCGAGCAATCGTCTTACTACCACCGCTACACGACGGACATCTATACTCATCTCTTCGCGCTGACGCGGGCCAATGACAACATGATTCATTGCGATATGGAGGCCAAACTCCGGCGGAAACTCGAAGGGATGCTCGATCACCTGATGTGGATCACGCGGCCTGACGGGTCGTCGCCGCTCTTCGGCGACGACGACGGCGGTCGGCTGATCAAGCTCGCCGCCCGGGCGGCCAATGATTTCCGCGACACGCTGGCCATCGGCGCGGCCGTCCTCAAACGCGGCGATTGGAAATATGTCGCGGGAGCGGCGCCGGCGGAGATGCCCTGGATAATCGGCCCGGAAGGCGTCGAAGGCTATGACCGGCTGGAGGCTGAAACGCCGCATGAGATTTCCAAGGGGTTCAGGTCGAGCGGCTATTTCGTGATGCGCGACGGATGGCGCCGCGATTCGAGTTTTGTGTTGATTGATTGCGGGCCTCACGGCGCCGAGATAGGCTGCGGACACGCGCATTCTGACGCGCTCTCGATCGAATTCGCATCGGGCGGCGTGACTTGGCTGGTTGATCCCGGCACGTTCGTTTACGCCGCGGACCCGAAAACGCGCGACGAATTCCGCTCGACCGCCGCGCACAACACCGTCACGGTCGATGACCAACCGCAATCCATACCTTCTGGCCTTTCTGGCCCTTCCAGGCCGTTCTCGTGGCGCACGGCCGCGAAATGCCAATTACGTGAATTCGTCGAACACAGCGGCGCGATGTTCTTTCAAGGCTCGCATGACGGTTACGAACGTCTCCGCGACCCAGTGACGCATACGCGGTCGGCGCTCTACCTCAAACCCGATCCGGTCGCCAACCTCCCGGGACGCCTGATCGTGCGAGATCAATTCACCGCTAAAGAACGTCACCACTACGCCATTCGCTATCACTTCGCGCCAGATTGCGAAGCCACGGTCGTCACGGGCGGCGGCGACGGACCTCGCGTCGAGGCGCGACATGGCGCCGGAGCTACGCTGACCATCAGAGTCATCTGCGAGACGGAGCTTCAATCCGAAATCGTCGCAAGCGTAACCGAAGGCCGGGTCTCAACTTGTTACGCGCAATACTCTCCGGCGCCCGTGGCCGTATTCGAAGCCGAAGGCGTGGGAGCGCAAGAGTTTCTGACTCTGATCTTCCCCGGCTCGCCCGGCTCGTTAGATGAAATCGTGGGCACAGAGACACAAATCCTTTCCAAATCGAACCAGACGCCATTGGTACAGTACCGGGAGCGGTAGCGACCGGGCGCCTCGCGGAGAGGGCGTTTCGATAGGCGCCCGGTCGCTACCGCTCCCGGTACTGTACCACCGCGTGTCCCAGTGTTGTCTGGTTCGATTTAGTGATGGTCGAATAGGAGTGGAATTGAAATAGAAATCGGCGCCGGGCGCGCCGTCGTGGGCGGACGGCTTTGATTGAAATGCGGCCGGCTAGGAATGACCGGCCGCGATTGCCGACCCGCCCAGCAAATAAAATCTTACTGCCGCGCAGGTCTCTCGCTTTGTTCACCTCTCCCCATCGGTACTTCCATGCGACGATTGAACGTTCTCTTAGTCGAAGACGACGCCGATGCGCGCGGGCTTTATGGTTATATGCTGGCGCTGGCGGGCCACAGAGTGAAGGCCGTAAGAAACGGCCTAGAAGCGTTCGCGGAAATACAGGTAAATCGCCCTGACGTGATCGTAACCGACATCGCAATGCCGGTCCTCAGCGGTTTGGATTTGATCATGGCGCTCAGGGCGAATGAGGAACTTGCAGACCTGCCGGTCGTGGCGATCACATCTTTTGGAGAAAACCTTCGGGAACAGGCGCGTGCGGCAGGGGCGACCGAGTCGATAGACAAGCCGACCGAACTCGCAAGAATACGTGAGGTGATTGACGCCGCCGTGTCCCGTCCGCTGTAAGCCCGGCGATCGGCGACGAAAGCGTCGGCGGCGTAATTTCCGGCAATCAGAAGTTCCAACGAGTAGCGATATTGAGTATGGTTCTATTTCCTCGTGCGCCTTCTTAAGGTTGCCTTGACTGCTGAAATATTCAAGATCAAACCGGAATATTACGGCCCCAGCAACGCGCTGCGCACCGGCGCGGGCATCGGCTGATCGCCTTTGATCGCCTTCCACAAGATACCATTGAGTTCGTCGAAATCGGCGAGGTCGTAATCAGAGAAGTCGAGCCGCGCCGAACGCTGCGCTCCTTCTCCGGCCATTGGATTACGCGCCATCAGATCGACTTTCGCCGGAAGAGACGTGTAAGCGGCTAATGTCGCCTCGGTGGTGAAGGCGTTGTACATCGGCGTGGCCAGCGCGTCGTATTGCGTCATCGGCGGCAGCCCCAGAATCAACCCCATCGTGCGCACGTACGACACCGTCGTGTACATCGTGCTGTCCACCAGGCCTCCGCGTTTGACGTAAGGCGAATAGACGAGGCCTACCGTGCGGCGCGCGTCCACGTGATCAGGGCCGTTCTGGGCGTCGTCTTCGATGACGAAGACCGCGGTCTCAGGCCAGAACTTCGATTTGCTGACGGCTTCAATAATCATTCCTAGCGCCAAGTCGTTCGACGCCACACAAGCGACCGGCGTGAACCGGCCCGCCGTCAACCCGTCAGTATGATTCTCGCCGAGCGACATCACCATGAAATCCCACCACTCGCCCTTCGCTTCGGCTTCCCGTAACTCTTTGATGAAGACCTCGGCCAGCTTCGTGTCGCGCTGTCTGGTCGGCGTCATCTTGAGCTTCAGCCACTCGACGCTCACGTGGTCTTTCAAATCTGGATTGCCCACGAATCTCGGCTCACTTTCGGGCGTCGAACGGAACGACGCGAATTCGCCGTAGCTTCGATAAGTCTTGCCGTGCTTCTTGCAGTTGTCCCAAAGATAGCCGGCGGGCGACGAGGTCAGCCGCTCGTCGGCTTCGGGCTGCCCGCGACGGCTGTAGCTGTTGACCCAGGCCTTCTGCGTGAAGTCCGTCGCGTAGGCGGCGTTCGACCATTGGTGGCCGTCTTGCGAGACTTCGCCGTTGCAGTAAAGGTTGTCGAGGATGACCGTCTCGCGGGCGAGCTTGTGCGCGTTGGGCGTCACGTCTTCGCCGAACAAGACCAGGTTGGGATCGCCGTTGCCTTTGCCCAGATCGCCGAAGACCTGATCGAAGGTGCGGTTTTCGCGGATGATGTAAAGCACGTGTTTGATCTTCGGAAAGACCTCTTTGGCGACTTTGTCGGCGTGCGTCTTGTCTATGTTGGCTTCGGGGTTGGGAAAGTTCGACTTGACCTGCGCGGTGTAAGTCGCAAGCTGCGCCTTGTCCGGCGCGTCAATGATCGAAAGCATGCCGGTGAGCGTCGAGCCTACGTAATCGTAAGGCTTCTTCGGGTCGGGCGACGAGACCTTGTATTCGGTCTCCGCCGGGAAGTTGCCGTTCAGGTTCAGCAACCCGCCTTTGCCAGCGCCTACGAAAATCTTCTTTCCGTCGGGCGAGACGGCGACGGCGCTCGGATACCACGTCGTCGGGACGAAGCCGAGCACGACGGACTCGCGCGGGTTGGCGATGGCGACGACCGCGATGTCGTTGTTGTCGGCGTTGGCGACGTAGAGCCGCCTGCCGTCGTTCGTGATCGCCAGCGCTGCGGGCGTCGAGCCGACTGGCGCTTTGGGGTCGAACGAGGTTTTGATCGTCTCGACCACTTTGTCGCCGCGAATCACGCTGACGCTGTTCGAGCCGGCGTTGGCTACGAACAACCGACCGTCTTTCGCAAAGGCCAAGTCGTTCGGGTGACTGCCGACCTTGACGCGCGCGGTCTCTTTCAAAGTCTTCACGTCGAGCAGGCTGACCGATTCGTCGCCCCAGTTCGAGACGGCCAGTTGTTTGCCGTTCGGCGCGAGCGCGGCCGCATACGGTCGGTAACCGACTTTGGCGGCGACCTGCGTTTTGAAATCGGCGCCGCTCAGGCGGTAGACCGTGTCGTTCTGCGTGTTGACGACATAGAGCGATCCGTCCGCGCCGCATGTCACCCCGGCGACGAAACGATCTTTCTCTTCCAAGCCGTCGATCGCGAGTGAAGGTCGCACGGCGAGTTTGCCACTGTCACGCTGCAAACGCAGCACCGGCAGCCGCAACGCCTCGATCATTTCGGGCGTGATCCCGCGGTTCTTCGCCGCGGCGATGAATTGCTGGCTCGGCGCGCCGCCGCCCGAGACGAAGATCGCGCCGGTCGCCGGATTGATCGCCATTCCCGTCCAGACCTTTCCGACGTTGACGCTCTCCGCGATTTTCCCTGCCTGCGCGTCAACCACGTTGACGCTGTGGTCGTGCCAGCCGGCGGTGTTGGCGAAGACAGTTTTGCCGTCCTGGCTGACGATGATCTTCATCACCATATCGCCAGGCAACGCGATCTGCCGGCCCGCGGGAGTGATCTTCCATCCGTTGGGCAGTAAAGCCCCCTTGCCATCCTGCGTTGGGCCGGGCCTTATCACCCCGGCCCAAAGCGCGAGTTTTCGCCAATTGCCCGCCAGCGCCATGACTGACGCCAGCAAAATCAGCGCGGAAGTGGCCACAAACAATCGTCGCTTCATATGTCATCCTCAGAAAATCCCTGGGTACGCATCGCTTCCAGCGTGCAGTCTCGGCTATAGACCTATTGATCGGAATCAGTCCCGCCCCAAACCTGAGGCGATGCGTACCCAGGGGCGATTTTCATTGTTTCAGGGCGTCGCCACGCGACATGAAAGCTCCTCAAGAAATAACTACGTAGTAATGAATTTATTCGTTACGACGCCGTGCCGGCCTTCATGTCGTAAGCGAACGCCGCATCGCCGAACGCCGCTCCGTCGCGCCCAAGGCCGTTATTGATCTCGTGATTGCGCACCAGCCGCAACCGCAGGAATTTATTGACTTTTCAGTTCTTGGAAATGATTTTGCGGAATAAAAATAGTACCTTAAATCAGGTCTGTAAAGTCGCGGTTAATCCGTGTTTAATTGCCTGTTAAATCTGGTCTTATATCTCTTTCCTTTCCTGTGAGGCTCGCAACTTCCAGCGCGATTTGGCGCAGTATGAAAAGGCCGGAGCCGTGATACTCGGCGTCAGCGTGGATTCGGCGAAGTCGCATAAGAATTTCTGCGCAAAACAGATTAAAGGCCATGCGAGATGAGCCTTCCATTCTTCCAGTTCCTGACGGTTCTACGATCTCAGTTCAACGATTCGCGGCAGACCAGTTCGACGTGGCTGTAGAAGCCTTACGTGACTCGGTTGGGATTGCGATTGGCACATGGTTTGCCGATAGTCGCAACGCTGACCTGGACTGCCTCGGTACGAACGGCCACTCAGTACAGGCAAATTCGCTCCTTGATACAGACTGAAGCGCAAACGTACAGGGCATTGCCGCTCATTATTATGCGCGGACCGACAAAGGAGGTCTAGAATGAAACCAGCATCTCGACTGATCGCGTTGATGACCTTAGCCCTGATTCATGCTGCGAGCCGACAGGCGTCTCCCGACACACACAAGCCGCTGGGTCATGAGGCAAAAGCTACAGGTTGCCCAGAGGGCGCGAGATGTTTAACAACAGATATCACCGGGCGTATCGATCCAATGGGTAAGTATGTTGCCCAGTGTACTGGTCGTTTCGCTGATTACATCGACATCGTACCGGCGGGATTCACTGGGCGCCGTTTCAGACTGTCACAGGATTACCCTCAGCAGGCTTCTAAGCCAAGTGGAGGGTTCCCGTGGGACGCAGTCGATTTCAAGACCGAGAATGGCTCGACGGAGTCACGCGAACTAAGACGACCCGCATCTCCTTTCGCACTGATGATTCGGTGAAGTTTGCGGAGTCGGGCGGCCAAGACGCATGGCCCACCGATAGGTATCTTAACATTTGGGTTTGCAATATAGGCGGTGGGATCCTCGGGTATGCTCAATTCCCAGGCGGCCCGCGGGCGACTGACGGGGTCGTTATAGCAAACAGGGCCTTCGGCACAAATGGCTCATCAGCCGCCCCCTTCAATCTGGGACGGACAGCCACACACGAGATCGGGCATTGGCTTAACCTGCGCCACATCTGGGGCGACACGGAAGACTGTAGTGGGTCAGATTTTGTTTCGGACACTCCCAACGCTGCAGGGCCCAATTTCGGGAACCCCGGCTACCCACATGTCTCCTGTAGTAACGGCCCAAGTGGCGATATGTTTATGAATTACATGGATTACGTTGACGATGCGGCGATGTTCATGTTTACGGCTCAGCAGGTGGAGCGTATGAGGACCGCACTAGACAACGAACGTAACGCATTCTGACCTGACAACTCGTGTCGGGGGATATTCATGAGTAAAGAGGACCTTAGAGAAGCGCTGCAGAAAACTTGGTATCGCGCAACCGAGGAGGAGACTGGCGCCGAAAAAGTCTACCGACCAGTACCGCCCGACGGGCAAATTCCGATGGGCCGTGGCAGGGAAGTATTCACTCTGAACCCGGATGGCGCCCTTATTTATGGCGGGATCGCTGCGACTGATGCTCGGACCGAATCCGAAGGGACTTGGAAAGTTGATGACGATAACCTCATTTTTTACACTGAATCGGCATCAGAGCCCAGCCGGGTGATGAAAATCGCTTCGGTCGAAAAGGACCGCCTGGTGGTGAAAAAATAGATGGCTGGCAGGATCTCTGCCTGAATTGCCCGGGAGTCGGGAGATGAGTCTGACCCTATATCGCCTTACGAAGAAGAGCCTGGACGCCCGGTCAGAGATGCCGCCCGCCACTTCCTGGGCGCAATTCGGCGACGATGTGCTGCTATACGCGGAGGGAGCGGGGAGCGAAAAACTCTCCATGGCCGGAGTACGAGGAGCGCGGCGGCTTCGCCAGCAGCCGCTACCCCTGAAAGCAGATCATCTGCATGTAGTCGTCCAGAATGGGCGGATGTTCCAGCAAGAGAATCCGAGAGTCCCCGTACTCCTCGACAAAGGGCGTTACCTTCTAGTGAAGCTCGATCCACGCCGAGCGCGGCAGCTTAAAGATGCCAGCCCGACCTGCTACGGCGTGTTTCCTTTGCGGAAGAATCAGGTTGTTTTTGATGTGCGCGATCGGGCTGCGCGGGTGGAAAAGGTCGCCTGGATTCAAAAGCTGGTTGATAAAATAGATCGCACGACGCTTGAGGCGACTCTTGCGCGCCTGGCCTCGTTCCAGACTCGCCATTCCACCAGCAGTCATTTTAAAGCCGCCGCAATCTGGGCGCAGGATCAGCTAAAGGCTATGGGGTATGTCACCCGCTTCCAGAATGTCTCGGTCAGCGGAAGTTCAAGCCGCAGTATCATCGCGGATAAAAAAGGAGGAAACGCCGATACACGCAAAGTGATAATGGTTACGGCTCATTTAGACTCGATAAACATAGCGGGCGGCGCTACGGCCAACGCGCCTGGGGCCGACGATAACGGAAGCGGGAGCGCCGGGTTGCTGGAGATCGCGCGCGCCCTGTCGAAGCATCCCGGCCGGCATGACGTTCGCTTCATCCTTTTCGGCGGAGAGGAGCAAGGCTTGCTCGGCAGCCAAAGGTACGTGTCAACCCTCTCTGCGAAAGAAAGGGGCAGAATCTCGTCCGTCATTAACATGGACATGATAGGGACACTAAACACAGCTACTCAAAGTGTGATGCTCGAAGGCGCGCCTTTGTCTCAAAGGATTATTGATAACCTCAGCCAAGCTGCGGCCGCCTACACCAACCTATCGGTTGAAACCTCCCTGAATCCGTTTGCCAGCGATCATGTGCCATTTATAGACGCTGGCATCCCGGCTGTACTGACAATCGAGGGGGCCGACAACACTAATTCTAATATTCACTCAAGCAAAGACGTAATTGATCACATTAACTATGATTTCGCCTTAGAGATCCTACGTATGAACGTCGCATTTGTCGCCGGCGAAATAGGCCAAAAAGTATGAACTCAGGTCACCTTAAAGAGGTTCAGCCCGACGACGGTCAACCCAAAGTCAGTGCGATTGACTCGACTTATGACGGAGTTTTGGTGATGATGATCTCGTCCAAGCGGCAAGGCTAACAGAGCACAGAGCATTTTGATGGGATAGTCCGATTTGAGCTTCATCACGACCTCCCTCTTTTGCTCGTTGGAGAGTTCAAGAGCTGCGAGACTTTTTTTGAGGCTTCCAGCTCCAAGGTCAAGCGCCCGACTAAACGCTCAAGTTCGGCAACCCGCTCGCTGTCTTGTGCGGGATCGGATTCTTTTTCAAAGACGCTGCTCGCTCCATCGAGGAATTGCTTCTTCCAGCGCGAGAGCAAGGATTCGCCGATCTGAAGCTCGCGACAAATCTGAGGGGCGCTTTTCTGGCAGGTCAGGATTTGCAAGACTGCGCGGGCTTTTTGCTCGGGCCTGAATGAACGATGTTTTTTCATTAGTGGTCTTCTTAACTGGACAGGGCATTTTACCCTGATTAAAGCGGTTTGCAGATGAATGTTCAGGTCAGATACTCGTCAACCTCTTGGTCGGTCCTACAAGAGGTTGACGAGTATCTGACCTGAACACCCAACAGCAAATCGCTGTAAGTGTCCAGTTTTTGGGTGCCACTACACCCGACAGGCGCCCCCGCTCCTGAAACCGCAATGGCGGGCAAATAAACGCAAAAGTTCACCGGTTGAATGTCAGCTGGTTGATAGTCTACCGGCGAACCATTGAACCCCTACGCGCCCAGGCGTGACACTGCGTTTCACAGGGCTTGCGGCTGAGAGGTTAGAGTAGAAATTATAATGTGATGCCGCCCTCGGAAGCCTCGACGCGGCGAGCAATTAAGCGCATGATGGACGAAACAGGCGGTCTTCAATTCTCCTATTGGAATATCACGAATGCCGCCGAGGAGCTGAGGAAAACGAGGCTCAATGTAGACAGGCAAAACCGGGCATCACGGAGCAACGCGACGCCCGGTTTTGCTGTCTGTGGCTTCCTGTGCGTTCAATTCAGCGACGACCGCCAGGCCTAAACACACACCACGCTTTGTAATGCTCGACCAGCCGGTTAAGAGTTTGCTCCGGCGTCAATGACTCGTGTCTGTAGACCACGATAGACACACCGCCTAGGGCCAGCGTCGAGCGGATGCATGTCTCTTTGTCCGTGAAGGCGACCGGCCATTGCACAGTCTCCGCGTCGTCCGGAGCCGGATAACTCAGGCCGTCTTTGCCGCCGCCGATGTGCAAGTAGGGTTGTATGTCAGTTCCTTTCTCATATGACACGCCATTCCCCTTACCACAGCGACAAACTGTCACGTCTCGCACTGCCGTCCGAATTGATTGAGCGTTGCTCTCCTAACGGAATTAGGAGTTTCAGTAGTCCCAAAATTCCGGCGTCATGCCGTCATGATGGCGCCGCCGCTGGCGCTCTGATTTTATTCACCGTGCCATAGATACGTTCTAAAGCATGTTTCAAAAAGTTGAGAAAGCGCACTTGGCGAAACAAAAATGG
>WNFZ01000276.1_pt1 | contig 75097 bp, 71 predicted proteins | sample 5400081 | NCBI WGS metagenome assembly WNFZ01 (sample SAMN13153365, study PRJNA577476) | soil metagenome | isolation source: 80 cm soil or saprolite under grassland replicate 1 | place: USA:California | collected 2016-06-15
CCGATATCGTGATCCTGGTGGTCGCGGCCGACGACGGCGTGATGCCCCAGACCCAAGAGGCGATCGCGCACGTTCAGGCTGCTGGCGTGCCGCTGATCGTGGCAATCAACAAGATCGACTCGCCGAGCGCGAACCCGGATCGGGTGCGCCAGCAGCTAGCGAACGCCGGCGTGCTGGTCGAGCAGTTTGGCGGCGACGTGCCGTCGGTCGAAGTGTCGGCCAAGCTGAAGCAGAACATTGATGGGCTGCTCGAAATGGTGCTGCTGGTTGCCGACCTGCAAGATTTCAAGGCCAACCCGAATGCAGCGGCGGTCGGCACGATCGTCGAGGCCGAGATGGATCGCGCGCGCGGCCCGATCGCGACCGCGCTGATCCAGAACGGCACGTTACGGCCCGAGGACAATGTGCTGGTCGGCGGCGTGACCGGCACGGTGCGTGCGATGTTCAGCGACAACGGGAAGAAACTCCGTTTTGCCGAGCCGGCTATGCCGGTAGTGCTGCTGGGCTTGAATGAAGTGCCCCAGGCCGGCGATATTCTGCAGGTCATGAGCGATCTGACGATCGCCCGCGAGGTTGCGACCCAGCGCCAACGCCAGCAGCGCCTGGAAGCGATGGCCGTGACACGTGGTGTGAGCTTAGACGACCTGTTCAGCAACATCCAGCAGGGCAAGATCAAAGAGCTGAACATTATTCTGAAGGCCGATGTGAGCGGCTCGATCGGCGCGATCGAACATGCTTTAGGCCAACTCAACACCAGCGAGGTGCAGATTAAGATCATCCATCGCGGTACCGGCACGATTACCGAAAGCGATGTGAACCTGGCGATCGCATCGCGGGCGATTATCATTGGCTTTAACGCTCGCCCCGACCCAGCGGGACGGCGAGCGGCCGAGCAGCATGGCATCGATATTCGTTTCTACAATATCATCTACCAGCTGACCGACGATATCAAGAAAGCCATGATCGGTATGCTGGATCCGGAATGGAAGGAGGTCACCGAGGGGTTCGCCGACGTGCGCAACACCTTCAGGTTGCCGAGCCGTGAGGTTGTCGCCGGTCTGTATGTCACCGATGGTAAGATCACGCGCAACTATAGCGTTCGCGTGCTACGTAGCGGCGTGGTCATCCACGATGGCAGGATCAGCAGCCTAAAGCGTTTCAAAGACGACGTGCGTGAAGTGCAGTCCGGCTACGAATGCGGCCTGGTCGTCGAAGGCTTCCAGGACGTGCAGGTCGGCGATAATATGGAGTTTTACCGCAAGGAGAAGGTCGAGCGCACTGCGTAAGTCCGTTGTTTGTTGTCCGTTGTCCGTTGCTTGTAGCTTCGTGACTGACAACGGACAACCGACTACTGACAGCGGACAATTATTATGTCAAAACGTACCCAACAAGTAGGCGACGAGATCCAGCGCATTCTGAGCGAGGTGATTCAGTACGAGCTGAAAGATCCGCGCGTCGGTTTTGCGACAGTCGTCGGAGTCGATCTGAGCGCTGATCTCCAGCATGCGAAAGTGCGGATCTCGGTGCTCGACGAAACCCAGCGCGCCGATACGATGGAAGCGTTGGAGCGTGCGAAGGGCTTTATTCGCCGGCGAATGGCCCAGGAATTGCGCCATCTGCGCTTGGTGCCTGAATTGCACCTGATGCTCGACACCTCGTTGGATTACAGCCTGCACATCAATGAAGTGTTACGCCAAGTCGAAGAGGAACGCCGCGCCAATCCGCCGAAACTGGACGACGAAGAGTAAAAAATTATGAGTTATGAGTTATGAGTTCAAGCACTCAACTCATAACTCATGACTCATAACTGTCATGCTTGAACCGCCGGTTGACGTTTATTTCAAGAAGCGCATCGACTATTACTGCCGCGGGCAGACATTTGCATTTGATGTGGCACATACGCTGTTCTCGTCGTATCAGATTGACGAGGGGACCGAACTCTTCTTGCGCACGATCGACGTCGAAGCACCGCGCACGATCCTCGACATGGGCTGCGGCTGTGGCGTGATAGGGATTGTACTGGCACGCCTTTTTCCCGATGCGCAGGTGTATTCGCTCGACCGCGACCTGCTGGCGGTACGCTATACCCGCCACAACGCTGCGCTCAACAGTACGCCGAATGTAGAGGTGATCGGCAGCGTTGGCTTGGAACATGCGCCGTCGCAGCCATTCGATCTGATCGTCGCCAATATCCCGGCCAAGATCGGCGATCAGGCAATCGAGCGCGAATTCGTGCTCGATCCGCTGGATCGCCTGCGCCCCGGCGGCGACTACTGGTTCGTGGTCGTCAGCGGGTTAAATCATCTGATCCCCGGCATCGGAACCCGCCATGGATTGAAGCTGAAGCAGATCAAGAAGCGATCTGGCCATGCGGTCTATCACTTAAACAAACCGACTGAAATGAGGAATCAGGAGTCAGAATGATCATAGCCCTGCTGACTCCTGACTCCTGGCTACTAGACAATGATGCTATACACCAACGCGGACCAAGCGGCGCCAGCAATTGCAGCGTACATTGACCGGGCAGATCGCGTTTTGATATTAACGCATATCAACCCTGATGGCGATGCGATCGGCTCACTCCTGAGCGTTTGGCATGCATTGCGCGCGATCGGCAAGCAGGCGCTGCCGCTGGCTTCATCGCCGCTGCCGGGGTATGCAAAATGGCTGGCGGGCGCCGAGCAGATCCAGGTGTATGAGCCGGGCATGGTCTTTCCCGATGTCGATCTTGTGGTAATGGTTGATACCGCCACACTGATGCGGATTGGGCGGATCTACGATGAACATGCCCAAACGATTATCAACCTGCCAATCGTGATCGTCGATCATCATATCACCAACGATGCCGCCGGCACCGTCAATCTGATTACGCCGGATGCAGCATCGACGTGCGAACTGCTGTACGATCTGTTTCACAGCATGGGTATCGCAATTACGCCCGCAATGGCTACATGCCTGCTCATGGGCGTAACAACCGACACCCAGAGCTTCCAGACGAGTGCGACGACCGCTGAGTCGCTGCGAGTCGCCGCCGATCTGCTGGAGCTTGGCGCCGACCAAAATCGCATCGTCCACGAGGTGTATTATGCGCTGCCGGCCAGCAGCGCCGAGTTAATCGCCCAGGCGCTGATCGAGATGCGCCGCGATGGGCCGATCGCCTGGACGCGTGTGACGCTGGCGATGATGCGCGCTGCCGGCGCCGACGACGAAGCCGTCGACGAGGTGGTGCGAATGATGCAGCGGATCGCCGGCGTGCAGGCGCTGGTGGTTTTCAAAGAGCGCCAGGGCGGCACAACCAAAATCAGCTTGCGTTCGAATCAACCGATCAATGTCGCCAACCTTGCGATGCGCTGGGGCGGCGGCGGGCATGCCCAAGCTGCCGGCGCGACATTGCTGATGAGTCCTGAGCAGGCTGAGCACGAGGTGCTGCCGCAGCTGCGTCTCCTCGTCCAGGAAGTCAATTAAGAGTTAAAAGTTAAGAATAGCATATTGCCTTAACTCTTAACTCTCAACTCTTAACTCTTATGGTGCATGGGTTTCTGAACATTGACAAACCTGCTGGGATCACTTCGCATGATGTCGTGGCACGCGTGCGCCGGGTGGTCCATCAGAAGCGCGTTGGCCACGCCGGCACGCTCGATCCGGCTGCGACCGGTGTGCTGGTGGTAGCGCTTGGCACGGCCACGCGACTGATCGAGTATGTGCAGGAGGCTACCAGCAAGCACTATCTGGCGACGGTCGAGCTGGGCGCTACCACGACAACCGACGATGCGGCGGGCGAAGTCGTGACCAGCGGACCAGTGCCGGAATTGGATCGGCTTCGATTAGAACGCATACTCGACCAGTTTCGCGGCGCGACCATGCAGGTGCCGCCAATGTACGCGGCGCTACACTACGGCGGCCGGCGGCTGCACGAACTGGCCCGTGAGGGTATCGTGGTCGAGCGCCCGGCTCGCCCGGTGATGATCGAGCAGCTTGACCTAGTGGAATGGCGGTCGCCGCGCTTGGTGCTTGACATTATGTGCAGTAAAGGTACATACATTCGCGCCTTGGCTCGCGATATTGGTTCCATGCTTGGGTGTGGCGCACATCTGTATGCGCTTCGGCGAACAGCGGTTGGCGAGTTTGCTATCGAAAAGGCCACACCGTTGTCGGTAATTGAAGAACATAGCGTTGATATTATGTCAATACTACTGCCTGCCGAACAGGCCGTCGCCGATTGGCCGCTCGTGCAGCTGGACGCCGGCGCAGCACAGCGCGTGCGCAACGGCATAGCAATTGCGATTGACGGAGTCACTGGCGAGCGGGTGCGCGCACACGGGCCGGATGGCCGGCTGCTGGCCCTGCTGAAGCGCGCGGATGGCGTCTGGCAACCCATGAAAGTCTTTGATTGGTCTTAGACAATAGGCAGATTGTAGATTAGTAAAATCGGCAGTTCACAATATACAATGTACAATCTGCAATTTGCAATTCAATTGTATGGAACTTGTTCACGGATTACTTAGCTCAATCAACGATCGCCCGACCGTGCTGACGATCGGCGTGTTCGACGGCGTTCATCGTGGCCACCAACACCTGATCGGCAGCACAGTGCGCCGCGCGCGTGACATCGGCTGGCAGAGCGCGGTGTTGACATTCGATCCACATCCCGACATGGTGATCCACCCCGAGCGCGAGCGCCTGTATTTGACGAGTCTTGAGGAGCGAGCGGAGTTGATCGCCGATCTTGGCGTCGATCTGTTGATTGTGTTGCCATTCACACGCGACGTGATGGCACAAAGCGCACAGCAGTTCATGAACCAGGTGCGGCGCGCGATCGCGCTCCAGGAGCTATGGATTGGCTGGGATTTCGCGTTGGGGCGGCAACGTGAGGGAAACGTGGCACGTCTGCGCGAGATTGGCCAGGAGCTGGGTTATAGCGTGCATCCGGTCGACGCATTCGCCTTCGCCGACGGCACACCGATTAGTTCCACTCGGATTCGCGATCTATTGCGAGCGGGCGATGTCGAAACCGCCGCACTGCTGCTCGGTCGCCCGTTCAGCCTGCGCGGGCCGGTGATGCGCGGCGATCAGCGCGGGCGGACGATTGGCTTCCCAACGGCCAATATCATGGTCGCCGCTGATCATGTTGTGCCGGGCGACGGCGTGTATGTCTGCAACGCACTGGTGAACGGGCAGCAGTACGGCGCGGTCACAAATATCGGCCTGCGCCCGACTTTCGACGGCAAGCGCCGGACCGTCGAAGCCTATCTGTTGGATTTTGTCGACGATATCTACGGCGAGACCGTGCGGCTCGACCTACGGCACCGGCTGCGCGGCGAGCAGAAATTCGACGGCATTGCCGCGCTGATTGCCCAGATTATTGCCGATGTCGCCGCTGCACGCGCTTGGCTACACAAGCAGGCGTAAGGAGCAACCTATGGAGATCGAGATCGAATTCTGCATGATCTGAAACTACCGGCCGCGCGCCGTCAGTATGACGGACACGATTCTGAGCACCTTCGGCAACAAGATACAGCGCGTGACCCTGCTGCCTTCCTCAGGCGGTCGCTACGAGGTCACGATCGACGGCGAACTGGTGTATTCCAAGAAGGCGACCGGCAAACATGCGCCCATTGAGCTGATCGTCGAGGAAATCGCCAAGCGGCTGCCGAACGATGACAAGCGGCAATCGACCTGACGCCTCGGCGTATTAACTCTTCGTATATTATGTCAACATCTGCCACGCTGAAAGCGCATTAGGGCAAGATCAAGTGCAAATCCCCAAACTCGTGCCACAGGTAATGCTCGCGCAACGCCTCCGCATAGGTCACTCGAAGATGCCGTTGGCCCGCCAGCGCTTCAAGCATCGCCAAATGGCTGGCGCGTGGCTCGTGCAGCCCGGTCAGCAGCGCGTTGACAGCCCGCAGCCCGCGCTGTGGCCTATGGGCGGCACACGGTAGAACTCCTCGTATGGCGGCTCGTGAGCTTCTAGGCTGGCGACGCCGGTGTGCAAGATCAGCGGGGCGATCGCGACGCCCTTGGCGAGCAGGCGCGTCAGCAGCTCGGGTGTAAAGGCGCGCCCAGCCGAAGGCATTTCGGCGCTGCCATATTCGGTCGCGTAGACCGTTTGATATGCGTCGATTGGCCAGCGCTGCTTGACGTAGCCGTAGCGAATTGGAAAGCCATAACGATCGAGGTAGCAGTAGAGATTTTGCGTCAACTGCAGGGTGGCGATCCACAGCCGGGTGGGGCCGGCGGTCATATGCAGGCGATCCTGGCTATAGGGCGCGAGCAGCGTCGCGCTGGCGCCGCCGGGCAGTCGCAGCGTCTCGCCGGCGCTCGCATGCAGAAACGGCTCGCTCGCGACCTCGTTTGGCTGGCGCACCTCGACGATCCACAGGTCGGCCGGCAGATGAGTCGAGAGATGCAACTCCAGCGGTGTGTCATCCTCACGTGTCGCGTCGAGCGCGGCGTTCAACGTACCGCTGGTGTTAATCACCAGCAGATCGCCCGCATCCAGAAAACCTGGCAGATCGCGAAACTGTGTGTGAATCACCAGATCGTCGGCGCGATATGAAACCATCAGCCGAACTTCGTCGCGGCTCAGGCCGCGCGCTTCCGGCGGCGCGCCGGCCTCAAGCTCCGGCGGCAGCTGAAAATCGAGCGCACCAAGCTCGGTGATCAGTGTGGGCGCGAGCGGGTGCAACTTGTCTTGTTTTATCGCTAGCTCAGTCATATATCGTCCTCGGTCTTAGATTCAGTTGGAAGCTCAAACAGCGTGATCTGCATGCCGTCTGGCGCGCGCAGCCGCTGGTTGTAATCTCCCCACGGCGTGCGCACCGGGTCGTTCAGTGGCTCGGCGCCATTGGCTTGCAGCCGCTCGGCGAAGCCGGCGACACCGGGCACTTCAAAGGCCAGCCGAACCGGGCCTGCGACCCGCCTGCCGGCCTCGACGCGATCGATCAGCTCGGCCTGCGGACGATCGATCAGCTCGAGTGTCGCGCGGCCTGCGTCGAGAATAACCCCACGGCCTTCAGGCGTGGCCCACGTTTGCCGTACCGCCAGGCCAAGGCCGTCGCGGTAGATATGCAGCGCCTGGTCGAAGTCGTCGGCCGTGAGCGCCACTCGCAGCTCCTGAACGCCAGTTTTTCGATCATCCTGCGCGCCACGCGCGACCTCAGACGCACGATAGCGCCCGCTGGCATAATCGCCTTCGAGAAGCTCGACGAGACCCGGCACGCTCGCCTCGGGCAGCGGGCGGTCGCCAATATCTTCGCCGGGGAAGGCCTCCTGATGCATCTGCGTACGCATATCGCCGGGATCGACCCAGAAGACGCGCAGATCGGCCCGTTCGGCCGCAAGCACAGCCGAAAGCTGCTCGAGCGCCGCCTTGCTTGATCCATAGCCGCCCCAACCAGGGTAAGCCTCGACACCCGCATCGCTGGTAATATTCATGATTCTCGCATTTGTGTCGAGCATAGACTGTACGGCTTGGAGCAGGGCCAATGGCGCGATCACGTTCACGCGGTACACCTGTTCGAGAACGTCGAGCGGATACTCGAGCAGCGCCGGTTGCGGGCTGGGGCCCAGGATACTGGCGTTGTTTATTAGTGCGCCGAGCCCGCCGGCCTGCCGCGCCGCCGCGGCGAGCGCCTGCCGGTGCTGGGAATCGGCGACATCGCCGGGAATGGCGACAACCGATGTATGCTGCGCCAGCTGCAGGCGCACGGCCTCCAGAGCATCGGCGCCGCGCCCGTCGATGATCAACGACCAGCCGCGCCGGGCCAGATCGCGCGCCAACGCCAGGCCAAGCCCACGCGATGCGCCGGTTATGATCGCAGTCTTGTTATTATGTAAACTCATCGAGCATTCCTTTCGCCAAACGTGTTACCTATTAGTCTACCTTGTGGGCACTACAACAGTATAGGACAAGCGACCGGTTTCTGAAACACCAAAAGGACAGGTCGTAAGCCTGTCCTTTGGTACAGGGCACCAAGCTATGCGTGGCATGTGCGAAACTCGTCTGTAACTATGACGCAGTATGTTATAACGGCGCCGGCGTAAGCAACTTGTGGAGTGGCAGGAGGCTGGAGCGAAGTGTATTGTTTTCAGCGATTACTGCTCATATCTGCCCTGAGAACTACAGCTGGTCCAGAATGGTCGTCGGCGTCGACGAGGCTGTGGAGCGGCGGATGCTCGGATCATCGGGATACGGCGAGATGCTCTGTTCAAAATTGAAGAAATTCTGCGGATCATACTTGTTTTTAATTTGAAGTAACGTATTGAATGCGTCGCCCCAATAGGCCCAGCGGAAATCTGCATAACCGCGCAGGGGATAGTTCTGATACATCTCACCGTTAAAGAAATGCGCCGTCAGATTCATAAAACCATCAAGCCATCCCTGAGCCTGTTCACGTGTGGTGATATCGCCCGCTTCATCGAAAAATGAATCGACGAAGAAATCCATATACACATCGCGGTGGACAAAAGCGCTGGCCTGGACGGGAACCGCATTAATTGCACCCCCATATGGCTCAATGACGACAATGTTATACTTATTCGGCGAGGTCCAAAAATACTTTATCACCTGCACCCAATCACCTACGTAAAGTGGTCCGGCAATATAGTTTGCGTGCTTAAACTCAATCAAACCGTCCACTGGCGGATTCAGATTGTCGTCCAGCAAATGCTCGTTCAAATAGTCGTACGTATTGACTTCATCATAGAAAAGATTTGCGCCTTGTGTGTTCAACAGCGGTTGAAGAATAGCTTTGCCATCAGCGGGCGATCCATCATACATACCAAGCATCGCCAGCGCCTGCGTGCCATCGCTCATGGTGGCAATCACTGTTTGATAACCTAGCTCTTTCGGTGCGCCCGATATCATGAATTGGCTCTGCATCAGCGTTAAAGCGCTCGGCGCGTCTTCGAGCGGCCAACGAATGCCAAAACCCCAGAATGTGTTCACGTTATATAACTGGAACACCACTTCGAGAAGCACACCAAAGTTGTTACCCGTGCCCCCGCGCATAGCCCAGAACAGATCAGCATATTGATTGTTTTTATTGGCGACGACAATCGTCCCACCCGCCAGCATAACGGTCATTTCCAGAATGGTATCCGAACTCATGCCAAACTCGCGGGATGTGAAACCGTAGCCACCACCCTGCGTGAAGCCGCCAATACCTACATCGGGACACCCTCCCGTTACGGTATGCACTTGATTAGCAGCAAGCTCGGCGATGACCTGCCCCCAATTCGCGCCTGCGCCTACACGCGCTTGCATTGTATTCTTGTCTACCAAAACATAGTTGATCCGGCTCACATCCAGAACCATGCCGTAATTAACCGAGAAACCAGCAGTACTGTGCCCGCCTGAGCGACAGGTAACCACCCAATCTTTTTGGTTATGTGCCCATTGGAGTGCGATTTTCACATCGCTAAACACCTGGCAATAGGCAATGATCTTTGGATAGGCCGGATACAGAGGATTGCCTTGACGATCCTGATCATATTCAGGATCGGTAGGGAGGACGATTGTTCCCTGAAAGGCAAGTTGAAGCTGTGCCAACTGCTCGTGCGTTGTGCCTAACTTTTCATAGAGATCGTCGCTGGGGTGAGGCCAATTGGCAATGCGAGCTTCTTTGGCACGTTTTTGTTTGTTTGTGTTAATAGCCATTGGAGACTCCTTATGGTTCTTCGATTTGGCTCGCTACAGAAGACTGTGGGTCACCAAGACAATCGGGTGGTACGACAAACAGCGAAGGATCAAAAGGTGGCGGGCCGGGCATATAATCAAAATAATCGGTCAACACCAGTTCCACATTGCATGCCTGTGGTACTTCAGCGAACATGATTGCTTGATTAGCCGTTGTGTACCAGATCCAAAAGAAGCGCGGCGGTTCCGAATTCAATGCAAAGATTTGCGTCGTCTTGTCGGGGCTGAGTTGCGGATTGTTCGTAATGACGCCCTTGCATGTGCCACCAGCGCGTGTGGGCCAATTGGTATACGGCAAGCCAACCGGCACAATGCCTAGGCATTTGTATGTGCCATCAGAGAAGCGGGCGATCAGGTATGAAGTTGTGGCTGTCAAAATAACATCTTCCAAAGAATTGTCGGGTAAAAAGAAGCGCGTCAGCTGGCGTTGATTCGGCCAATCATAAAAGACTTGTGTTGGGTAAGGCTGATTGGCAAAGGAGTGGGGTTCAAACGTCGGTGTCGTCAGGGCTGTCATGAAGAGCGTGGGAGGCCATGAGGGTAGCGTGTTGTTGTCTGGCGGGGTCAGCCCTGGAATCAATTTCTGAATGTTGCCGAGTATGTTTGCCTGATCCACATCACGTGTAGGGAATGGCTTTTGGCTCACAAGATCATACGTATCTTCAGGTCGCTCGATCTGGAGCGAGGCGACAACTTCCGGATCGACTTTATCGCTTTGTGCTATGCAGCTTTGCATGATGCTGGGGAGATCGGTGCTGGTGACGGCTTCAAAAGTAGGAAAGTGGACGAAGGCAAATCTCCCGATAAATGGCAGTTTGTAGTCATTGGTCGTATTGATGAACATCATGCGCCAGGGCATTTGATTATCGGCTCGCAACCAAAACCAATTGGCCGATTCATAAGGCGGGCACTCCTTCACAGGCGGGAAGGGCGCCAGACCATTTGTATTTTGTGTCAAGCCACACCACCAATTTGTGTTCACGCCCAATACTTCTTGCACGCCATTGCAGGTCGCCTGGTAACTAACAAGCCAATTGGGCGCGGGCACTTGTTCCGTGGTGGCGATCGGACCAAAGCACTGTTGAGGGGCGCCGCCATTTTCGGAATCGAGCAGATAATAGCCATCGGGTGTATAGAGGAAATCGGCGTAACCTCTTTCTAACCCATACGTGGTGACGCGCATTGCTTGCACAGACCAATCATAATAAATATCGGCTACAACCAGTTGGCTATCGTTGAAAGGCGTGAGCAGGGCAATCGCATGGAACTTTGGCGGCAGTGATGGCGGCGTAGTTGAGCCACAGGGCGTTATAAACGGAGGACTGGGGAATGAAGAGGACATCTCGACTCCTTGTGACTTACTCGACATTGTTTGAGAGGGCCGCCGCGTGCTGCGTGACCCGGCCAACAAGGCCTTGGTGCCGATAACTTCTAGTGAAGTTCAGCTAACAATGATTTGGCTTTAACGAGGTCAGGTGACTGGGAACCCTCTGTAAACCAGTTGAAAATCGGCGCAAGTAGATCACGCCCTTCACGAGATTTGCCTTGTTCTTTAAGCAATCGCGCCAGACTGACTGATGCGCGCAGTTCCCACCACCTGGCGCTTTGATGGCGTGCCCGAGCCAAGGCCTCGCGATATTGCTGTTCAACTGCACCCGACGATGCGCCTTGTGCTCGCAGGATATCGCCTTTGACACGATGCAATTCAGCCTGATAGAAATTCCCGCCGGCTCTCTCGGCATATGCCAGCGCTTCATTCACACTTTGCATGGCCGATTCATGCTTCCCATGTACGCTCTGTGCCTCCGCGAGCAAAGCCAAATACCATGGCACGAATGAATCAAGTTTTACGAATTTGGGCACAGGCGTAATATTCTCAAGGATTTGAGCGCCCATCGGCTCTTTCTGCGCGGTTGCCAGGGCCCAGGCACGGAAGATATTTCCCTGCAATCCCAGCAAAATAAACGAGTATTTTTGCGAGAGACTCACCAACTCTTCGCCACGTTTGAGTATTTCAGGCAGATCATGTTTCAACTGGGGAACGAAAGCAAAGCCCAACACGAAGCAATGCGGATATGGTTGCTTGTCGGTGATCGCCAGCGCATGTTCATAGACCTTTTCGGCGTTATCGGGGTAGCCCAGCAAGATGTGCGAGAGCGCCACCCAGGCACTTGTATAGGCCTGAAAATCACCACCGAACTGGAAGAACGCCCCGCTATCGAGCGGCGCCGCGATATTATAGCTCTTTTGGGTATGCGCGAGTGCTGCCGGTAGCTCGCCTTTGCAGAAGGCCACAATGCCTTTACTCTGATAGCCGACGGCCTGGATTGGCTTATTGTCCAATCTTTCGCCAATCTCAACCAGACGATTCGCAATTTGCTCGCCTTGTTCATACTCAGCACGTGAAGCGTGGAAGGAGAAGATCCCATACAGAATGAAGCCTAACTGGGCGCTTTCCTGCATTTTTTCGGAAAGGATATGCGCTCGTTGGTAGGCAGTTTCGACTTCTGGGTCGCCATAGCCGCGTTGGGTAACCAGGCTATACGCAAGCATCGTCAATATGCCTAATTCTTGCTGGTCACGCTCTACCGAGGGTGGCAGGCGCTGCAACAGCGACAGGGCCTGCTTCAGATGATTGCTGGCTTCGGGATTGGCGTAGTTCTGGACTGCCTGTTCCCCAGCTCTGAATAAATACTCGATCGCTTTTGAGATTACGGCGGGATCAGCGTCTGCGCCTTCCGCCACTTTATGCCAATGGTAAGCCAGCGTTGGATAATAATTGGGTAGCTCGCCGGTATGATTTTTTTCAAACCATTCGCCTACGACCTGGTGTAACTTTCGTCGTTGTTCAAACAACATGAGATTGTAAGCGACCTCTTGTGTGATGATGTGCTTGAACATATAGGACAGATCAGGCTCGGGTGCTTCGAGGGGCGTCAAGTCCAACCTGGATAACACGTTGAGATCATCTATGAGGTGAGGTAGGTCCTCGCGCACAGGATGGATATCGCTCAATGTCCGATAGGCGAAAATTCTGCCAATCACGCTGGCTACTTTGAGCGCCAGCTGTTGTGGGGGCGCGAGCAGATCGATACGGCTCACGATCACATCTTCCACTTTGTCCGGGAAATTCATCTGACGTAAATCGGGCACGTTGGGCGCGAGCTCACATATGCCATCGTTGATAACAATCAATTTTGCATCGCGCAAGGCATACGCGATTTCTTCACTAAAGAATGGATTCCCCTCAGCTTTTTCTTGGATGAGCGAAACAACAGATTCTGGCAGTTCTTTTACGCCAAGCCGCTGTTTTACGAGGGCCATCGCATCGCCTGGTTCCAAAGGGCCGAGGGTAAAAAGCTTTGTGGTGGGCAAGCTCATAATCTGTTGATATTCTTGGGGCGCTCGATCGCCAAGCGGCCGTGTGACCAAAACCAACATCAACGATTCACTCAGAGCGGCAACACGTTGCACTAATGCCCATGATGAAGAATCAAGCCAATAAACATCCTCAAGCACAATCACTAAATGAGTAGACTGCATTCGATAGGAAACGATGTGGGCCAAGAAATCGCGCGTCGTTTCGGCGCGTACCTGACCGCTTAGAAGGGAGGTGGTTTCGTTATCAGCTATATCGAGGGGAGCTATCGCTGAATACAGCGGCGCGTACTGGGCTAACTCGCTGCCTGCGTTATTGAGCCAGGATAATAAGTATTCGCGTCGCACATAGAGATCATCGGCCACTGTATTGAAACCCAGCAATTCAGAAAATATCGATTTCCAGCCGTGATACAGTGTCGCTTGTTCAATGGCATCGCCCACCCCAACCACACACGTTGCACCCAGGTTGCGTGTTTGTTCGACTAATTCTTCAACCAAGCGCGATTTACCGATACCAGGATCACCCACGATGACAACCGTCCCGCCCTGATGATCGTTGACCAATTGATGTAACTGATCCAGCAACGCGGCTCTTTCTTCATGGCGGCCCACAATCGAGGCGTGTCGCGGCACCGCTGTGCCGATGTCGCCAACTGGCTTTATCTCGGACCCGACACCAACAAATCCAAATACATCAATGGGTTCCGCTTTCCCTTTTACGTAAATCGCGCCAAGCGGATCAAGTTGGTAACGATGTTTGACGGCTTCGGCCAGGTGGCCACTGACCAAGACCTGCCCCGCTGTGGCTTGTTGCATTAAACGGGCGGCAACATTGGTTTCATCGCCGATAATACCGTAGGTACGCCGCGTTGTTCCGCCGTATGGGCCGGTTCGCATACGCCCACGGCTGACGCCGATCTGAATGTTCGTAATGAATGCCAACTCCGAAGGCGGCTGGCGCAATTCCAGCGCCGCTGCCATCGCGCGTAAGGTGTCATCATCGTGCATGATCGGCGCACCAAACGCACCGTAGATATAGCTGCCTTTATCACCAATGGTCAGTTGGAGCAGTGTGCCTGCATATTTGGCAAAAATTCCTTGTGTCCAGCGAATGTAGGCATCGAGTTTTGCCTCTGCATCTTTGTCGCGATCGTAGTCAATCCCACTAAACTTCACAAAGATAGGTACGGCGGAACGAAGCTCGGCGATGAATTCACCCTGCCCCTGTCTTAAGCGTTCATAGACGGCGGGAATAAGCCAGCGGCGGACCTGCTCCTCGGGCAGTTCGGTCGATTTGCCGGGCTGTTTCGATTTGGGGAGCTCTTGGGAATTGATTTCGCCAACAATGGCAAAGCGCTGATTGCCCGCTGCACGCCACTCACTCACGTTGATCTTTTCGCCTAGGCTTGTGGCTGTTGCGTCATCGATAATGATTTCACCACTGTGTGCCTGGTGCTCAGTCGCCGCGAGGCGTTCCATAGTTGCTCCGGCAATCACATCAATATAATGAATCGACGGGTCGCCTACAAGAAACCGTCGCACTGGCCCAACGACAACTGCTACTTTTATGCTCAAAGCAACTGTCTGTTGGGAAGAAACGGCAATAGTAGCAAACCCTTGCATTGCTTTTTGGATCTCGAACGCGCTGGCAAGCGCTCGAAGCCCATCATCTTTGTCGAACCAACACGTCATCGCGTCGCCGCTGAAACTAATGACACTCCCGCCAAAACGGTCAACTGGCGCAATTGAGGCATCATAAATGCGATTCAGGTGCCGAATAAGTTCTTCTGCCCCACGCTTTGGCCCATAAGCTACGGAAAGCGCTTCTGTCAGTGGTGTGAAACCCGATATATCGGCAAACAGGGCAGCACCTTTGGTACGATTGCGTAAACTCTTTTCCTTAGCTAACGCTTTACGGCGATCGATGGGAATGTAGGCCGTCAGATTGTCGATCATGGTACGATCCTCTTTGCGAATGGACTGTAAGAAACCCCGCTCACGGACGCCGGCCCGTTGAAGGCAATGCCTCCATCGATACATAGGGAGACAGAGAGCTGAATGAGGCTGCCTGCTCGCCGCATGGCGACGCTGCACTGATATTGTTTGGGGAATCAAAAGTACGTGCGGATTATACATCCACACCACAGAAAGTCAAGATCTACTGGCTCTCCTGCGGTTGGCTAGGCGGCGTTTGAGGTGTAGGATGGAGGATAGAAGATGGCACAGTGTAGCGCGCTGCATCGCGATCTTCGATCTTCCATCTTCTATCTTCAAAACTGCGGCGCGGCGGGAAAATCGGCCCGGGCACGCGCGGCGCGCTCGATCGCCTGCATGGCCGCCAGCGCCACGTGCTCGCGCCATGGCCGCGCAACCACCTGCACGCCCACCGGCAGTCCGGCACTGCCAAGCTCGACCTTGCGCGCCGCCTGCTCGAGTATATCGCGTGAGGCAGCGCGATCGGACTCCTCGCCGGGGCGAACGCGAGTGTTCGGCACGATCCCGGCCGGGTAACCCAACAGATTATACAGCGCCGTATAGCCGCGGCCGAGCATCTCGCTCACCAACTCGCCGCCGTCCGCAGTGAAGATACTAAAGAACGCCTCGATCGCTTGCGGCACGTCGGGTGGCGACCAAGCGGTGATCTGCGCCCCGCAGTCGCGCAGTATGTCGGCCGCCTCGCGCACGGCTCGGCGCACCGCCGGCGCCACGGCGAGCGTGCCGTCGTCGGTGTAATACGCAACCCGCAGCTTCGACACGTTCAGGGCCTGATAATCGCCCAGGGGTGTGTGATGTCGCTGTGGCGCGCGAGACGTTGCGGCACGCCGACCGGCCCTGGCGGCATTGAATTGCTATCCGAGCTGAATCTCGGGCGGGACTTCAGCGTTCATCAAGGACGCGCCACCATCGGCGCAGATCACCTGCCCCGTGATCCAGCCCGCTTCTTCCGCGCACATCAGCGCGACCACGTTGCCGATGTCGGCCGGGGTCCCCAATCGTCGCATCGGTGTCCAGCCGCGGGCATGCCAGTGGCGGATCAGGGCTTGCGGCTCGGGCGGCAGGCTGTTCAACACGCTGTCCTCGGTCCATGAGGGGCTGATCGCATTCACGGTAATGCCGCGCCCGGCCAGCGCCACCGCGAAGTAGCGCACCAGCGACTCCAGCGCCGCCTTGGCCGACCCCATCCCGACCCAGGGTTGCAAGCCGCCGGTGCGACTACCGGTCGCGTAGGTGATCGCGAAGATCCGGCCGCCAGCGTCCATGAGGCCGGCCGCTTCGCGCGCTCCGACTAGGAACGCCTTGGCCTGCGAATCGAAGGCTGTGTCCCACTGCTCCAGCGTGATCTCCAGCGGCGCCTGGAAAAAGAGGGGCAGCTCGGGCCGCGCGTTGCTCACAAAGATGTCCAGCGTCCCGAACTCGGACTGGACCCGCTCGAACATCCGGCTGATCTCCTCCGGGCGCGCGACGTCGGCCTGGATCACGAAACCAGTGGAGCCGTGCTCGCGGACCATGGCCAGGGTGTCGTTGGCCGCCGCAGCGTTCTGGTAATAATGAATGGCGAGGTTGACGCCGCGCTCCGCCAGCTTGAGCGCGATCCCGCGGCCGATGCCGCGCGAGCTACCTGTGATCAAGGCGTGTTTGCTCTTGAGTGTCATACGAGCCTCCCTTCATGGTGTCATTTTGTACCGGCTGATGTTGTTCCCATCATCGTTCCTTGGGTCCCTATGGAGGTGCACAGCGGCCATATCTCGGCACAACTCTCGCAGGAGGCAGTCCTCACGCAGGTGCTGGCGGGGCTGGGCCAACGCGCGGGATACCGCCGTCACGGGGTCAGGTTCAGCGCCTCGACGATCCGCATGAACGGCAGCCGCGCCGCCAGGTTCACCGCCACCACCGCCGCCTCATCCTCGGCCTCGAACAGGCACATGTGTTGTAGGTCTATTCAACCACCTGCGCGCGCTTCAGGTAAGATCACTGGGTCATACACGACCGATACAAAAGTGATACAATCTCCCTGCGGCCCTGGAGTTGCTCGGCCGGTCGGCGCGTGAAGGGAGGGGCTGATGGACATGGAAGCTTCCTTTGGTCGCTGGCTGCGCGCGCGCCGCCGCGCGCTCGACCTGACCCAGGACGACCTGGCCAGGCGGGCCGGCTGCTCGGTCGTGACCATCCGCAAGATCGAGGCGGACGAGCGCCGCCCCTCGCGCCAGATCGCCGAGCGTCTGGCCGACGGCCTGATGGTCGCGACGGATCAGCGCGCCGCGATCATCACGCTGGCACGTGCCGAGCCGTACCTCGACCCCACACCGGCAGAGGCACCGGAGCATCCGCCGCGTGCGCCACAGCGGCCGCCCACCAACCTGCCCACGCCACTCACCCGACTGATCGGCCGCAAACAGGATATCGCCGCGGTACGCAATGCTCTCATGCGCGGCGAGGTACGACTGCTGACGCTAATCGGCCCGGCGGGGATCGGCAAGACCCGTCTGAGCATTGAAGTCGCGCGAGACGTTTACGATGCCTTCGGCGACGGCGCGTACTTCGTGGCGCTGGCGCCGATCGGCGACCCGACGCTCGTGATTGCGACAATCGCCCAGACGCTGGGGCTCAAGGAAACCGTTGGCCAGCCGCTTCTCGAACAGCTCAAGGCCGTACTCCAAGCGCGGCGGCTGCTGCTGGTGCTGGATAACTTCGAGCATCTTCTGGATGCGGCACCGATCGTAGTCGAGCTGCTAGAGGCGTGTCCAGGGCTGAAGACGCTGATGACGAGCCGGGCAGCGCTGCACGTAGGCGGCGAGCGGCTGTATCCGTTACCGCCGCTGCTGCTGCCCGACCTCGCGCAGCGCCCTGCGAGGGCCGCGTTGGCCCGCAATCCGGCGGTGGCGCTCTTCGTGGAGCGCGCCCAGGCGATCAATCCGGACTTCACACTGACGGCCGAGAACGCACCCGCCGTGGCCGCGATCTGCGTACGGTTGGACGGTCTGCCGCTGGCGATCGAGCTGGCGACGACGCGGATCAAGCTCTTGCCCCCAGAAGCCCTGCTGGCGCGGCTGGTGCACAGACGCTGCGCGCAGCAATTGCCTGGAGCTACGACTTGCTGGACGCAGGCGAGCAGACGCTGTTCGCACGGCTGGGGGTGTTCGTGGGCGGCTGCACGCTGGCAGCGGCCGAGGGGGTGTGCAACGCGAGCGGTGATCTGCCACTGGATGCGCTCGAGGGACTGGCAACGCTTGTGGACACCAGCCTGCTGCGACGAGAGGAAGGCGGGGATGGCGAGCCACGCTTTACGATGCTGGAGACGATCCGCGAGTACGCGCTCGAACTGTTGGTGGCCCACGGCGATGCGCACGTGCTGCGCCGACGGCACGCCGCGTACTTTCTGGCACTGGCGGAGGCAGCCGAGACGCAACAGTTCGATGTCAACTGGGCGGCACGCATGGCGCGGCTTGAGGCCGAGCACGACAACCTGCGGGCGGCTCTGGGCTGGAGCCAGGCGACGGCGGGCGACGCAAGCATCGGGCTGCGGTTGGCTAAGGAGTTGCTGTACTTGTGGATGGGAGGGGAGCATTGGACCGAGGCACACAGCTGGTTGACACGTGTGCTGGCGCACCCGCAGGGGTCGGAGCGAGCACTGTTGCGGGCCCAGGTGCTCACAAGTGCGGGGTATATGTTCGGGCTGCTCAGCAACTACGCGGCGGCGCAAGCCGCGTTTGCCGAGAGCCTAGCGATCTGTGAGGATCTCGGGGACACCCATGAACGCGCGTGGGTGCTCAACCGGATGGGAATGCTTGCACGCGACTTGGGCGACACCACCCTGGCACGCACGCGGCTGGAGCAGAGCCTCGAACTCTACCGGGAACAGGGTGACAACGACGGCATCATTGAGGGATTGAACACGCTGGGGCAGGCGGTCATACAGGAGGATGTCGCTTGGGCCACCTCGCTGCTGGAGGAGAGTCTCGCCCTGAGCCGATTGGTGGGTAATGCAAATGGCACGGCCTGGGCGCTCAACCATCTGGGCCATATCGCGGAGTTCGAGCACGATTACGGGCGCGCGATGCGATTGCACAGGGAAAGCCTGGCTCTGTTCCGTGTATTTGGGCAGCAGCATCCGGGGATCCCGTGGGCGCATCAGAGTCTGGGCGAGTGTGCACTGGCGCAGGGTGACCTGGTGGGCGCACAGGCATGGTTTGCCGCAGGGCTCGCGCAGTTTCGCAGCCTGGGCAGCAGAGAAGGCGTGGCTGTGTGCCTGGCCGAGCTGGGGAGCATCACGGGCCTGGACGGCCGGCCGGCGCAGGCGGCGCGGTTGTGGGGCGCGGCCGAGGCATTGCGACAAGCGATCGGCTGGGGGCCGGCGCCGCCCACGGACGCCACCTACGAGCGGGCCGTGGCGGCCGTTCGCGCCAATATTGGCGACGAAGCCTTCGCAGCAGCATGGGCTGAAGGGCTGATGCTACCCCTGGACCAGGCGATTGCAGAGGTACTCCGCGCCGATAGTTGACCCACATCTTGCATGTGCCACTCCAACAAACAGACGCCCACATCCCCTCAAGAATGAGGGCACCTGACATTTGCCGGTCTCGATTACTTAATCGGAGAATAGAATGACTTCCTTTTCAATCCATGCCAACACAATGGTCGGCCAGGCGGCGCTGACGGTGGCCGATCTGCAGCGCTCGGAGCGTTTCTACTGCGATGTACTGGGCCTGCGCGTGCTGGGCCGCGGTGACGGAACGCTCACACTCACGGCCGACAATGCGACGCCGCTGCTGGAGCTGACCGAGCGGCCAGGCGCGCGCCCTAAGCCGGCCCGTGCGACCGGGCTGTACCATTTCGCGGTGCTAGTGCCGAGCCGCCTGGAGCTGGCCCGCTCGCTGCGGCGCCTGGCCGAGCTGCGCTACCCACTCACCGGCGCGTCGGATCACTTGGTCAGCGAGGCGCTGTATCTGGATGACCTCGACGGCAATGGGATCGAGATCTATCGCGACCGCCCGCGCGCCGAGTGGCCGCATCTCGGGGGCCAGGTTCAGATGGCGGTCGATCCGCTCGACATCGACGGGCTTCTGGGCGAGCTTGAGGGCGACGACCGGCCGTGGAGTGGGCTCGATCAGCAGACGCGCATGGGCCATATCCATCTGCATGTGGCCGACCTGCGCCAGGCCGAGGAATTCTACTGCGGCGTGCTGGGGTTCGATGTGATGGTGCGCTACGGCCCGAGCGCCCTGTTCGTCTCGGCCGGCGGCTACCATCATCACCTTGGGCTGAACACTTGGGCCGGCGTGGGCGCGCCGCCGCCGCCTGTGGGCTCGGCCGGGCTGCGCTGGTTTGCCGTGCGGCTGCCCAGCGCCGCGGCATTCGATCAGCTGGTCGCACGCGTGCGCGAGGCCAGCCTGGCAACCGAGCCGGTCGATGCCGGCCTGCTGCTGCGCGACCCATCGGGGAATGGCGTGGTATTGATCAAATAAACGATCCATCCGATTACGTAGGCATGAACTAATGGGTTGACAAAACCTACGTAATTGTGCTATACTGATATATGTAGGTAAAACATAATGATTTGGTAGGACCTACGTACTTCCACTCACTACAACGCGGGTGCGATGTTGGTTCGCTCATTGGAGCGGGGCAAGGGATAAGCAATGTCAGAGGAACGGGAGCAGATCATCAGCGAAGCGATCAAGCTGCTGTTCGACTGTCTCTACGATATGCAGCGGACAGTCATGCAAGACTGGCAGAGTCTCAATATGAGCATGGCGCAATTAAAGGTGCTCATGACGCTCAGTTTTAAAGGCGAGAATTCGATCAGCAAACTGGCGGAGGCGCTGCGCATCACTCACCCTACGGCCAGTCAACTGGTGGATCGCCTGGTGCAGGCAGGGCTCATCGAGCGTGTGGAGCAGGCAACCGACCGTCGCTTTACCCTGGCACGCCTCACGGAGGCCGGTGAACAGCTCGCACAGCGCCTCTGGCAGGGGCGGATGGGTCATCTTCAACACAGTCTTGCCCAACTCGACGCGCAGGACCTCGCCGCACTGCGGCAAGGATTGCGTGCACTCAACCGAATTACTGCATCCCTCCCTACTGAGCCGCCAGCCGGCGCTGGCCCGCCGGAAGGACAGACACGGGACTAGGTGGCAGGGAACCACCGGAACCACGCCGTAGTACGTAGCAGAGGTCCTTACGGTTTCACACCAGGTCCCCGGCTTGCCTATGCCCGAATGAGGTACCGATGAGGAATGCCATATGAAACAGCGTGTTGTTCTCGTGACCGGTGCATCGAGCGGCATCGGCAAGGCAACTGCAAGACTATTTGCGGTGTCTACACTCGTTTTGCCCAGGTGGAAGAGCAACTATTCAGCTACGGAAATCAGAACAGTCCCTACACGAAGTTCCGGGAGCATGTCATCAATACCTTGCGCTTGGGAGCCAGCGAAAACCGGCTCATTCTCAAGCCTGAACAGGTTGCTCAGGCGATACTCAAAGCAGCGACGGTCGATCGCCCACGCAGAAGATATAAAGTCGGGTTGCTGGCACAGATCTTGCCTCGTTATAACTTAACTTGCTATTGACAATCGGTTTGTGTCATGACATACTGAAAGTGCTTTTAAGAAAGTACGATTTATAGACGTTTTCGCCGTGCTTTGCTCCGCTTGGGTAGATGCAGCTAATGCCTGATCCAACGATTTACGATGTGGCCGAGCTAGCCGGAGTCAGTATCTCGACAGTCTCACGGGTGCTCAATGCGCCTGAACAGGTGAATGAGGCGACACGCACGCGCGTCCTGGTGGCGATTGATCAGCTCAACTTCGTGCCCAAGGCCGAGGCCACCGCCCGCGCCCGTAGGGGCACACATCGGATCGGTGTGCTGGCGCCGTTCTTCACCTATCCATCCTTCATCCCACGCCTGCGGGGCGTCGCGACAGCCCTGGCCAACGCCGCCTACGAGATAGTGATCTACAACGTGGATTCGGCCGCATTGCGCGATGGGCAGCTTGCGACGCTGCCGGTCACGCGTCGGATCGACGGGCTGATCGTGATGTCGCTGCCGTTCGACGAAAAGATGGCGCGGCGCTTGCTAGCCCATGAGCTGGAGGCAGTGCTGATCGAGTTCTCGCTCTCTTTTTTTAGCAGCGTCGAGATCGACCAACGTGCCGGCGGGCAGATGGTCGCGCACTACCTGGTTGAGCGGGGACATCGCCGCTGCGCATTTGTAGGTGATTCCGATGTGCCGGAGTACGCGATCCACATCAGCGACCTACGCCTGGCGGGATACCGACAAGGATTGCGGGAGGCCGGTCTGGATTTGCCGGAACACTACATCAGCCGCGCGCCGCATGGCCTGGAATCGGCACGCCGGCAAGCCCATACGCTGCTGAACCGGCCCGATCCGCCGACCGCGATCTTCGCATCGAGCGACACACAGGCTATGGGCGTGTTGAAGGCGGCCCGCGATCGCCGCGTGGCGGTGCCGGGCGAACTCGCGGTGGTCGGGTTCGACGACGTGGACATCGCCGATTATATCGGGTTGACAACGGTGCGCCAGCCGCTTGAAGAGTCGGGACGCGTGGCAGTAGATCTCCTGTTAGCGCGGCTAACCGACCGCTCGCGCCCAGTACAGCGGGTCACGCTGCCGCTGACGCTCGTGCGGCGCGAAACCGCTTAGCTGTGTATACCGCTTAGGCGTGTATATGGATGAACTGGCAAAAGCTGATACACTAGACCATACTATACATTCCGCTCAGTCGCCTCAGTCCAAATACGGCGCACCGATTCATATGATCGGGCTCTGTCACCACCTAAAACGCCACTACACCCGGTTTCATGAGTTCCACTCAACTAATCTTGCAAGGAGGTGAGGCCATCGCTGGACAGGTCCTGCTGAAGGTGAGGTTGTTTTATTGATCCACGTGACAACGCTAGGTAGGAGGACAGAATCCATGCGACACAAACGATTTTCGCTCGTCGCGCTGCTGCTGATTACCGGCCTGATCCTGGCCGCTTGCGGTGGTGGCACCACAGCGACCCCCACACAGGCTCCCGCTCCCGCCGCCGCACCAACTGCGGCCGCCGAGGCACCGACTACTGCGCCTGAAGCGACTGCCGCCGAGGCGCCGACTGCCGCCGCTGCGCCAACCGCGGCCGGGGCAGCTACTGCGGCGGCCGAGCCGACCGCCGCGGCTGAGGCCGCTGGCGGCGCGCTTGGCGATCCGAAAGCCGCAGCTCTCAAAGCTGCCGATGGCAAGCAGCTCGGCGGCACGCTCAACATACTTGGCGTACTGGCCGGCAGCGAACTCGAAAGCTTCCAGGCCACAATCAAGCCGTTCGAAGACGCGACCGGCGTCAAGGTCGAGTACGAAGGGACACGCGACGTCAACGCCGTTCTGACCACCCGCGTCAATGGTGGCAACCCCCCCGATATTGCCTCGCCTCCCTCTGCCAGCCAAACTACCGAGTGGGCCAGCGAGGGCAAATTGGTCGCGCTCGACGACGTGGTCGATCTGGCGCAGATGAAGAGCGATTATGGCCAAAGCTGGCTTGACCTGGGCAGCGTGGGCGGGAAGCTGTACAGTATCTTTGTCTGGTCGTCGCTCAAAGGACCGATCTGGTATAACCCCAAGACCTACGATGGCCCGAAACAACCCAAGACCTGGGATGAGCTGCAAGCCTGGGCCGACACAAAAGCCGCCAGCGGCCAGACACCCTGGTGTATTGGCCTGGAGAGCGGCGCGGCCAGCGGTTGGCCGGCCACCGACTGGCTCGAAGACATCGTGCTGCGCCAGGCTGGCCCCGACAAATACGACCAGTGGTGGCAGGGCAAGCTCGCCTGGACCTCCCCCGAGATCAAGAGCGCCTGGCAGACCTTTGGCAAGATCGCGACTGATCCGAAGATGGTCTTCGGTGGCCCGACCACCGAGCTAACGACCAATTTTGGCGATGCAGGCAAGCCGCTCTTCACTAATCCACCCGGCTGCTACCTGCACCACCAGGCGACCTTCATCACCGACTTTTTCGTCAAGGGCACGCCAGGCATCAAGCCAGTCGATGATTTCAATTTCTTCGTCTTCCCAGACATCAACCCGCAATATGCCGGCTCGGCCGAGGTTGTCGCCGACAGCTATGCGATCTACAAAGACACACCGCAGGCGCGCGCCTTTATCCGCTACCTCACCACACCCGAAGCGCAGGCGATCTGGGTGCAGCGCGGCGGCAAGCTGCCAACCAACAAACGCGTCTCCCCAGACGTTTATCCCGACCCACTGTCGCGGCAGGCCGGCCAGATCATCACAAGTGCCAAGACGGTTCGCTTTGATGCGTCCGATCTCATGCCCGAAGCGATGAACAACGCATTCTGGAAATCTGTGCTTGACTATGTCCAGAACCCGGACAGTCTCGACAGCATCCTCGCCGAACTGGACAAGGTCCAACAAGACGCCTACAAAAAATAGTACGCTTCGCGATCTGGTTCGTGTCCAACAGTAGGGATGGGCGAGGCGTCCATCCCTAGCACTACCACGGACGTGTGCAAGCGTGCCGCGGCGAAGGGAGGGACAACGATGGCGAATCGAATCATTCAGGCGGCGATCGTGCTGTTTGGCGTGCCTGCTGCGCTCTTCTTCTACATCACGGCAGCGGAATGGCTGCTGCATTTCGCGCCGGAGAGAACACGGCCGAAGATCCGGCCCTGGTTGTGGATCGGGCCGGGGGTCGTGCTCCTGCTGTTTTATCTGGTCTATCCCGCGCTGAATACCGCCTACCTCAGCCTGTTCGATGCGAAATCGATCCAGTTCGTCGGTATCGACAACTACATCTACGCCTTCACCAACCGCGACATGCTCGGCGCGATGGGCAATAATGTGCTGTGGTTGGTCTTCTTTACCCTATTCACGGTCACGTTTGGCCTGCTGATTGCGGTGTTGGCCGACCGCGTCGCGTATGAATCGGTCGTCAAGTCGCTGATCTTTCTGCCGATGGCGATCTCGGCGGTTGCCGCAGGTGTGATCTGGAAATTCATGTTCGACTATCGCCCGCCCGGCCAGCCGCAGACCGGCACGCTCAACGCCCTCGTGACGACCATCCCAGGGACAGTGCCGCATGCCTGGCTGCTTGAACGACCAGGCAACAACGGCGCGCTGATATTTGTCGGCGTGTGGATGTCGACCGGCTTTTGCATGGTCATCCTCTCGGCCGGGCTGAAAGGCATCCCGGTCGAACTGCTCGAAGCCGCGCGAATGGATGGCGCGAATGAATGGCAAGTCTTTCAGCGGATCACCATCCCGATGCTCAGCTCGACCATCGCCGTGATCGCGACCACCATGGTCATCACAGCCCTGAAAGCCTTCGACATCGTCTACGTGATGACCAACGGCAACTTTGGCACCGACGTGATCGCCAACCGCATGTACAAAGAGTTGTTCAACGTGCGCAACTTTGGTCGCGCCAGCGCGATCGCCGTGATCCTGTTGTTGGCGATTATCCCGGTGATGCTCACGAACATCAGGCGGTTCCGCGAACAGGAGGCAATGCGATGACCAATCATACGCTTGAGCAAACGCCGCCCATCCATGAAAAAGAAGTGGCGACGACAGCTCGCGTTGTGCGCGCGCTGCGCCGCGCTCCACTGCACCTGGCGATCCTGGCGATCTGTGCGGTGTGGATGGTGCCGACACTGGGCCTGCTGGTGAGCTCGTTCCTTCCGGCGCCGGTGGTGGCGTCGAGCGGCTGGTGGACGGCGTTCAAGACGCCGTTTCAATTCACATTGGAGAATTACCGACAGGTGCTGACGACGAACAACATGGGGTCGAGCTTTATCAATAGCCTGTTCATCGCGATACCGGCGACGGTGATTCCGATCTGCATCGCCGCGTTTGCCGCGTACGCGTTTGCCTGGATGGAATTTCCCGGCCGCGACTTCCTGTTTATCACCGTGGTCGGGTTGCTGGTCGTGCCGCTGCAAATGACGCTCATTCCGGTACTCAAGGTGTACACAGTGCTCGGTCTGACCGGCACCTTCGTGGGGATCTGGTTGGCCCACGCCGGGTATGGTCTACCGTTTACGGTATATTTACTGCGCAACTATTTCGGCGGGCTACCACGCGAGATGTTTGAATCGGCCTATCTGGATGGTGCCTCGCCGCTGACCGCCTTCTTCCGGTTGGCCCTGCCGACCTCAGTGCCCGCGCTGGCGTCACTGGCGATCTTTCAGTTCATGTGGGTCTGGAACGATCTGCTGGTAGCGCTGATCTATCTGGGTGGCACGCCCAGCGTCGCGCCGATGCCTCTGACGATCGCAGGGCTGGTGAATTCGTTGGGGCAAGGATGGCAGCTGTTGACGGCGGCGGCATTCATCTCAATGCTTCTGCCATTGCTGGTGTTCTTCACGATGCAGCGTTACTTTGTGCGCGGCATTCTTGCGGGGTCGGTCAAGGGTTAGCGCGTAAGGACATTTCAAGGTGTATGATGACGCCTCCAAATATCCTGTACCTGCATTCCCACGACACGGGCCGCGCCATCCAGCCCTATGGCCAGCCGGTTGCGACCCCACATCTCCAGCGGTTGGCCGAGCAGGGAATGCTGTTTCGGCGTGCCTTTGCCGCTGCACCAACGTGCTCGCCCAGTCGCGCCGCCTTACTCACTGGCCAGTGTGCCCATAGCAGTGGCATGCTGGGCTTGGCGCATCGTGGCTTTGCGCTGCACAACTATCGCCAGCATCTGCTCCACACCTTGCGCCCGGCCGGGTACTACGCCGCACTCTTCGGTATGCAGCATATTGCCCGCGACCCGGCGGTCATTGGCTACGACCACGTCTGGGTTAGCAGTAGTCGGGTCGAACGGGTTGCCCCGATCGTCGCCACGTTTCTCGCACAGGCCCCGCAACCTTTCTTCCTGTCGGTTGGGTTTTTCGAGACCCATCGTCCATTTCCTGATCCCGGCGACGGGCCGCACTATTGCAGTCCGCCCGCTCCGCTGCCAGACACGCCGGAGACCCGACAGGACATGGCTGCGTTCCACGCGGCCGCACGTGTGCTTGATAGCGGCGTGGGCGTCGTGCTCGAGGCCCTGGACCAGCATGGGCTGGCCGCCAACACGTTGGTGATCGCGACGAATGACCATGGAATGGCGTTCCCGGGGATGAAATGCACGCTCACTGATCACGGTATTGGTGTGGCGCTGATCATGCGCGGTCCCGGCGGCTTCACGGGCGGACGGATCAGCGATGCCCTCGTGTCACAGATCGATCTGTTCCCGACGATCTGTGATGTGATCGGCATTACGCACCCCCCATGGCTGGAGGGACACTCGCTCGTGCCGCTCGTGCGCGACGAAGCGCGCGAGATCAACGACGCCATTTTCGCCGAGGTGACCTTCCACGCGGCCTATGAGCCGCAGCGAGCGGTTCGGACACAGCGATGGAAGTACATTCGTCGCTTCGAGGCAGGCCGGCCGGTGTTAACGAATGTGGACGACAGCCCCAGCAAAGACGTCTGGCTGGCGTACGGGTGGGGCGAACACGTCCTCGCTACCGAACAGCTCTACGATCTGATCTTTGATCCGAATGAAGCTAATAACCGTGCCGACGACCCAGCCGTGCGCCCGGTGCTGGACGACATGCGACGGCGCTTAATGATGTGGATGCAGACCACGAATGACCCTTTACTGCATGGGCCGGTGCCCCTTCCCCCAGGTGCAGTGGCCAATGACCCCGACGACGTCTCACCCGACGACCCACTGTCGGTACACGGCTGAGCGCTGCAAGCACTGCGCCGGCAGTCGTTGGAGGATACTGCCGGCAGTTGAATACACTACGTCCGCTTGCCGCGTGCCAGGATCGGCCAGACCCGCTCGACCACGCCGTTGCGCACGCCAATCAGCTCGTCGGAGAGATTCACGGTAGGGCAGACATGGATCGGGTAGAAGGCGACGCGGTCGCCAACCTGCATATCGGCGCCAGGCCCCAGGCGCACCACGCCATGCTCCTCGGACATGCTTTCGACATAGGCCTCCATGCCAACGGCGCGGGCATAGCCCTTGAGCTTGAGCCGCTCGGGCACAATATCGCCGCTGAAGGTCTTCGACCCGCCGTCGACGGTCGCTTTGTCGGGCGCCGGCCGGCTGACGACCGTGCAGAGAATCGACAGGGCAACGTCGTCGTAGCTCACATTGCCGGCCTCGGCCTGCATATAATCGCTAAAAATATAGGTGCCGGGCCGCACTTCGGTGATGCCGGGGGCCTGCGCGGCCGCGCGCGCCGTTGGCGTCGAGCCCACGCTAATGCTGCGAATTGGGATGCCGGCTGACCGCAGCTCCTCGGCGAGCGCGACCATCAGCTCGCCCTCTTCGCGGCCCAAATCGGCGACCGAGCGGCCTGCCGAGCCGGGGAAGCTGCCGCCGCGAAAGGTAAAGATTCCATCGAGATCGAGGCCGGGCAATTGCAGTATCTGGCGGCAGAGCTCGACGGCCTGGCCAGGTGCGATGCCGGAGCGGTTCAGGCCGGTGTCAATCTCGACGCGTACCAGGATCGTCGCCCCCGCGGCAACCGCCGCCGCGCTGAGGCCGCGGGCGCCCGCCGCGCTGTCGACGCCGACAATCAGCCGGCAGCTCTGAGCCAGCGCGGCGGCGCGGCGCCATTTCTCGCCGCCGACGACCGGATACGCGACGAAGATATCGCGGCAGCCGTGCGCGGCGAATACCTCGGCCTCGGCGACCTTGGCGACCGTGATGCCGGCCGCGCCGGCGGCGAGCTGCAGCTGCGCCAGCTCGGGCGACTTGTGGGTCTTCACATGCGGCCGTAGGTCCACCCCGGACGTGGAGATTGTCGCCTGCCAGCGTTGGATATTCGCCTCCATACGATCCAAATCGACCAACAAACAGGGCGTGTCAAGCGCCTCGATCGGCGTTCCTGGTGCGATCATAGCTCCCTCACAATACTGCGAATGTGCAGTCTAGTATACCGCTATTTAGTGGTATCTGTCGCACAAGTGCCGACGCTTATCCTGAAATGATCAGCAAACTGTCAGAAGTCGACCTTCTTCAGGTACACTACGGCAGGGCCGGCCGCTTCAAACGGAGCACTGAGGCTGATCGTGGTGGGACTCTCGACCGTCAGCTTATCTGCCCCTCGCGTCTCGCGGCTATCAACGCTGAACCACTCGACCATGTACGTGCCGGCGGCCAGCTCTACGGTGAACGAATTAGCCGTTTGGCTCGGCTGGAGGACGAGATACTCCTTGCCGGGATTCGCGAGCACATACCCGGTCGAGCTAAGATCGCCGCGCGGCGCCATGCCGAGCAACTTCATCCGCTCGGCGAAGCGAAGGGTGTCGCCCATCGCGTAGCGAGCCGGCTCGAAAGCCGCGTAGGGCGCGGTTCCCGCTGAGGGGTCGGGCGGGTTCACGCCGTCGATGATTCCGAAGTCCATCAGGATCGGGTTGTGGCCACGAAGGAATGACTTCCAGGCCCACAGCGCGTCGCCCTTGCCTGGAGCGTAGTGGTCAGTATCCGTGATCACGACCTTCGTGCCGTCGCTGGGGGGTGGGTTCTCGAACCATCGGGACGCAGGACCTCCAGGTGCGCCAGGGTGTTGATCGCCGGTGAAGATCTCGTCGTCGTAGCCGGGCGAGATCCAGTCCGCGTGGCTGTTGAACAGCACCTCGTTGACCTTACTCTGATCCGCGACCGGGAACTGCATCGTCATCCCGACGGGGTGCTTGTCGTACCCGATCTGCTGCTCATACTGCTTGAGGACATCGATCACCCAGTACTGCCATTGGGTGGAGTCGCCCCATTCGGGCGGGTCGCCCAGCCCCAACGCCTCGGCGAATTTCCTGTCGACCGACCCGCCAGCCGACGATTCGTTCGCAACCTCGTAGAGCACGCTGGGCAGGTCATGCACAGTGTCGACGACCTTCCGGATGTATGCCTCCTGGAGCGCTTGGACGCGCGGGTCGAGCGGGAGGACCTGATAGTCGACGATCGAGTCGATCGCGACGCCATTGACATTGTTCGCGCCGAAGAACGGGTGACCCTCGACGTTGTAGGGCGCGGGGCTGAGGTGGAGGGCCCAACCGTCGAACAGCATGACCGCGACGTAGATGCCCGCCTTGCCGGCGGCGATCACCCGATCGCGGAGCCGGTCGAAGTAGGCCTTGTCGAACTTTGAGAGATCGAACTTCGGTTTGCCGTCGGTTGCCGTTCCAGGCCCGCTTCGCGGCCACGGCTGCGGTGTCATACAGAGGTGGTAGCTGCCCCCGGCGGCTTGGGACTTGAATTGCTCCCAACGCCAGAGCCGGATGAAGTTGTGCCCGTGGTCTTTGAGGAACTCGAGGTACGCGTCGTAGTCGAGCTGCTCGGGGGTCTCGGCGCAATCCGAGCCAGGACCCATGCCGTCGTGGAAGTTGTTCCAGATGTGCGAGCCGGTCAGGTAGACCGCCTTCCGGTCGGCGGCGTTGCCGGATGCGATCGTGAAGTAGCGTGGGTTGGCCTCCGAGACTGTGAGAGGTCCAGCGGCAGTGTCAGGTCCGGCCAGCGAGCCGGACGAAGTCATTGCGTTCACCATGTCATGTTTCTCCTTCATGTGTCCGCGCGGGTCGTGTCAAGAATTCTGTGTCTGGGTATGCCGCGCCCTGCAACCTGTCAACCAAAGTTGCGACAGCGTCTAGATGAATAAACGATTCGCTCCTTTTCGACGCTCCAAAAACCCGGCTGACATATCGATGGGGAGGCTGCAAGATCCAGACCAGTCATTTTCCCCTTGACAAAATAGAACGCATATTCTAAAATAGCTATTGACATATTCCTGTATAGGAATATAATATAACCATGGCACGCACACCGACAACCCATGACCCGTTCAACGCCGTGGCCGAGCCCAAGCGCCGACAGGTTCTTGAACTGCTGGGCGCGCGAGAACTCTCGGTCAACGAGATCGTTGAAAAGCTTGGATGGACCCAACCAATGGTGTCGAAGCACCTCGGGGTGTTGAAGCAGGTTGGACTAGTGAGCGAGCGGCGGGTGGGGCGTAAAAGAATGTATCGGGTCAACGCCGAGCGGCTCAAACCCATTTTCGATTGGGTCACGCCGTTCGAGCGTTTTTGGAGCGAGGGGTTTGATCGTCTTGACGAAGTTTTAGAGGAAATTCAAAACAAGGAGAAATAACATGTCCGCAACAAAGAACAAAACCGTTATCACCGCCGAACCCGGTAAACAGGAGCTCTTCATTACCAGAGAGTTCGATGCGCCCCGCGAGCTGGTTTTCAAGGCTTTCACGGACCCGGAGCTGTACGTCCGATGGTTTGGGCCGCGCTACCTCACCACGACCCTCGAAACCTTCGAGTCGACGAGCGGCGGCCGGTGGCGCTGTATCCAGAGGGATAAAGATGGCAACGAATTCGGGTTCCACGGCGTGAATCACGAGGTGCTGGCTCCCGAGCGCATCATCGGCACCTTCGAGTTCGAAGGCCTGCCTGAATCTGGACATGTTCTCCTCGAGACGATCAAATTCGAAGAGCTGCCGGGCGGGCGCACCCGCATGACGGGCCAGTCCGTCTTCCAGACGGTGGAGGACCGGGATGGTATGGTGCAGTCCGGCATGGAGGGCGGCGCAGTGGACAGCTACGAGCGCCTCGACGAACTTCTGGAAACAATGAAGTAAAGGAGCATCCCATGGGAAAAGTTGTTTTCAACATGACCGTGTCGCTGGATGGCTTTGTCGCCGGGCCGAACGACGGCCCTGAGAATGGTTTGGGGGATGGCGGCGACCGGCTCTTTACGTGGTACATGAGCGGCGACACCGAGGTTCCGATCTCGGATGGCAACATGGTACTCAAGGTCTCAGCGCAGAGCGCCGAAATCCTTAAGGAGGCGATCGGAACATACGGGGCAGGGGTGTGGGGACGCAGAACCTTTGATATCGCCAGAGCCTGGGGCGGCCATCCCCCCGGGTCACCTTGTTTTATTGTCACCCATAAGGTTCCGCCGGAATGGGCCAAGGAAGGATCGCCGTTCACCTTTGTCACCGATGGGGTTGAAAGCGCCATTCGTCAGGCCAAGCAAGCCGCAGGGGACAAGGATGTCGTCGTATGCACCGCCAGTATCCTACAGCAGTGTCTCAACGCGGGCCTGATGGACGAGATCCATATTGACGTGGTGCCACTCCTGCTCGGAAACGGTGTCCGGTTGTTCGATCATCTGAATATAGAGCCAATCGAACTGGAAAGTATACGTGTGATCGAGGCCCCCGGCGTAACACACCTTGGATTCCGCGTTGTAAAGTAACAATAAGGTGAGTCAGCCAGCGGATAGCTTAACGGATAAGCGGATAGCGCCAGCATCGATCGCGCCGCTGGATTATCCGCTAATCCGCTATCATATCCGCTGGCCGATCTCTCCCGCCCGCAGCGACTTACGCTGTCGCGCCGCTACCCCGCGCCCGCCCCGCCACCACCTCGCCAGGCAACCTGGCTTGCAGTGCTTCTTTGAAGCGCTCACGCGCCACATGGCCGATTTGACCCTACGACTTACCTTTGCCGAAGCGATCCTGTTCAGAGAATGGATTCAAGCTGCGCCGGTACCACTGTGATCTCTGTGCCCTCTGTGGCGAAACCCTCGTTGACCTGGCTTGGAACAGCACGAGATCGAATTGTAGGCCTATCCTTGCTGAATGACGAGACTATAAAGTTATGTGTAACGACTCGTCGGTTTTGCCCATACTGCGCGGTATGGTGTACAATAGGCCGCATGCGAACGAGAGAGAGCGAGTGCGGTAGATGAGGCACTTAGTCACAACCGCTGAAATGCGCGCACTCGAACAGGCGGCTGTCGATGCCGGCGCGACATGGGCGGGGCTGATGGAACAAGCCGGCTGGGGTGTAGCGCAAATAGCGATGCGATTGCTCGGCCATGTGCAGGGCAAGCGCGTGCTGGTCCTCGTCGGCCCAGGCAATAACGGCGGCGATGGCCTGGTGGTCGCGCGGCACCTGTATGATGCCGGCGCGCGCGTCGCGCTGTATCTATGGCGCCGGCGCGATACGCCCGACGACGCCAACTGGCAGCGCTGCCGCGAACGCGATCTGGCGGCATACCTGGCGAACGACGATCCACAGCGCGCCGAACTGCGCCGCCTGCTGGCCGATTGTGATCTAGTCGTCGACGCGCTGCTGGGCATGGGCATCAGCCGCCCGGTGGAGGGCGACCTAGCGGAAATTGTCGCCGCAGTGAATGATGGTTATCACGACAAGGTGACAAGGTGGCAAGGTGACAAGGTGATAGATACAGGCGACAATCGTCACCCGATCACCCCGTCACCGCGTCACCCCGTCATTCTGGCCGTAGATATGCCGACCGGCATCGACTCCGATACCGGCGCGGTGATGGGCGTGGCGCTGCAGGCGGATCTGACCGCGGCGACTGGTTTGGCAAAACGTGGCTTACTGCAGTATCCTGGACGATCGTACGCCGGGGCGATTCAGGTGGTTGAAATAGGAATAGCGCCGGCACAGTTGGAGGGACTGATGAGCGAGATGATTGACGCGACGTTGGCGCGTAAACTGTTGCCACCCCGCCCCGCCGACGCGCATAAAGGCACATTTGGCAAAGTGATGGTGATTGCCGGCTCGCCGCTGTACCCCGGCGCAGCTAGCTTGGCCACCGGCGGGGCCGCGCGCGTTGGCGCCGGCCTGGTGACACTCGCGACCGGCCGTAGCGGCCTGGGTGGCCCTGGGCGCTTGCCTGAGGTTACCCTTCAGTTCCTGCCCGAAGCCGACTGGAACACGCTGGGCGAGGCCGCCGCCGAGGAGGCGCTCAAGCAGTTGGAAGGTTTCCAGGCGCTGCTGGTCGGGCCGGGACTCGGGCGCGAGGAGCCGACGCGCACATTCCTGGAAAACCTGCTTGGTATCGACTCGCCGCGCCATCGCGGGCAAATTGGCTTCCGAATCAGCGCGCCTGACGATCGATCGGCCGATCGCTTACGCCCCGAGCTGCCGCCGACCGTGATTGATGCCGACGGACTGACGCTGCTCAGCCAGATCGAACACTGGTGGGAGCGCCTGCCGCGCGGCCGCTGCGTGCTGACGCCGCACCCCGGCGAGATGAAGCGCTTGCTCGGCGTGGAAGAGCTGGATGCAGATCGCGTGAAGGTTGCCGAGCAGGCCGCGAATACTTGGGGCCAGGTGGTGGTGCTGAAGGGCGCAACGACCATCGTTGCGGAGCCTGAAGGCCACAGCGCGGTCAACGACGGCGGTAACGCCGCCCTGGCCACCGCCGGAACTGGCGATGTGCTGGCCGGCGCGATTGCCGGGCTGTTGGCGCAGGGTCTCGCCCCGTTCGACGCAGCCGCGCTGGGCGTGTACCTGCATAGCGCGGCCGGGCGCCTGGTGCGCGACGATCTGGGCGACATGGGTGCACTTGCGAGCGATCTGCTGCCGCGGCTGCCGCTGGCGATCAAGGCGCTAAAACGTACAACGTAATGCGTCAGGATCACGCATTACGTTGTACGTTGTACGTTTTACGAGAGTAGCTATGCCAATTTACGAATATCTCTGCCCCAACTGCAGCGGCCACTTTCAAAAGCTGGTCCAAGGGTTTAGCGACCCGATCGGGCTGGCCTGCCCGCGCTGCGGCAGCGGCGATGTGCGCCGGGCGATCTCGCGCGTCGCGGTTGTCAAATCCGAGGATTCGCGCTTCGAGTCGCTGGCCGATCCGTCCAAGCTCGCCGGCCTCGACGAGAACGACCCGCGCTCGATCGCCCGCTGGGCCAAGAACCTTGGCAAAGAGCTTGGCGAAGAGGCCGGCGACGATTGGGACGAGCTCGTCGATCAGATGATGGAGGAAGAACTGAGCGGCGAGGGCGAGGGCGACGAACCGAATGGCAAGCGCGCCAAAAAGACCGATGATCTGGGCTGGGGCTAGCTTCCCTGGTTGGGACGATGTGATGTTAATGGCTGATAATAAAACTATCGTATTCCTCCAGTTCGTCGTCAATAATCTGAAACGTGCGATGGGGAAACTTGAGCTTCGGCTTATAGCAGCCGATTGCAGTATCAATCTGGGCACGCCGTCGTTCACTCATCAATGAATGCAGTAGCTTCATAAGCGATAAGCCGCACCTCCGAAAAGCCTCGTACTATATCGTGGCTGCAAATCACCCTCTAGTACCAACCTATCTACACCTACGCCAAAAATATCTGCTACTCGTCCGATTATGTCATTGTCCACCATTCCTAGCTGTATGCTCGGTTGGTTTGGAGCACGGCGTCCTCCCACCAGGAAGGTTCCTTCGCCCTCTAGTAGACCTGCCAACCAACGCAGTTGATTACCCCTAAGCGACACATTACCGCCGCGCATATGCCAATCCTTTCATATAAAAAGCTATTATCTGGAGGGGAATATCGCACATATATTCTAACATGATTTACACGATTCCGTAAATCTTGTACAAATTCACCGCGAACGGCTATAATAGAGGCTACTGTTCATCATGTAGATACATGCATACACGAGGTTGATAGATGTTCCGTCGCTTATTCGGCCACGGCCAGGACGCGCCCCGCACCGAAGAAGAAGCCCAGCAGGAAGAGCAGAAGATCGATCAGGCGACCGCCAAGGCCCGCCAAGGCTTCTTTGGCCAGATCTCAAGCCTGTTCACGGTCGACGACCCGATCACCGACGAGTTTTGGGATGATCTTGAGGCGCTGTTAATACAGGCTGATGTGGGTGTCGAAACCTCAACCTACTTAGTTAACAGAACAAAAGATCGTACCATCCGTCATGGCGTCAAGCGCATACGCGAGGCGAAGGACATGCTCAAGGCCGAGATGGTTCGCACGCTGCAAGAACAGGCTGGTCGACGCGATCCTGTTGCCCACCCCTACGTGCTGCTGGTCGTCGGCGTGAATGGCGGGGGCAAGACCACTCTGATCGCCAAGCTGGCACACCGGCTCAGGATGCAATATGGCAAGAACGTGCTGCTGGCGGCCGCCGATACCTTTCGCGCCGCCGCCACCGAGCAGCTCGAAACCTGGGCCGAGCGCGCAGGCGTGCCGGTGATCACGCGCGGCCAAGGCGCCGACCCTGGCGCGGTGGTGTACGACGCAGTCGAGGCCGCGCTGGCGCAAGATGTCGACGTGCTGATCGTCGATACAGCCGGGCGCCTGCACGCCAAAGCCAACCTGATGCGCGAGCTCGAAAAGCTGCGCAATATCATTCGCCGCCGCATCCCTGATGCCCCGCACGAGGTGCTGCTGGTCATCGACGCCACCACCGGGCAGAATGGCGTGCTGCAGGCCAAATCGTTTATGCAGGCGGTCGACGTGACCGATGTGGCCGTGACCAAGCTCGATGGTACCGCCAAAGGTGGCATTGCGTTCGCGATTGCGCAGGATATCGAGCGACCGATCCGCTACATCGGCACCGGCGAGAAACTGACCGATCTGGCGATGTTCGACTCGCAGGCATTTGTCGACTCGCTCTTTGCGTAATTGTAAATTGTATATTGCATATTGCATATTCGTTTCTCAATTTACAATATGCAATCTACAATCTGCAATCTGCAATCCCATAGGAGGTTCCCTGTGGCCCCCGAATTTGCTACCTGCCCTGTCTGCAAGCAAAAGCTAGCCCTTCAGGACTATCTCGTCGTCGGCGCTGAGGTGGTTTGCACCAATTGTGAGACCAACTTACGCGTCGAAAAGCGCCGGCCGCTGCGACTCGTGCAGATTCCAATCGAGGACACCTTTAATATGGACAGCCGGCCGGAGTCGTACGGCTAGCGTCATTACCATGGAAATAGACCACGGATGCGATACCTGACACGAATTGGCGGTACCCTGCTGTGTGCCCTGCTCCTCAACGGCTGCATGCTCATGTCGGGCGGACGCACTTCCGCAGATACACTCCCGGATGGCGGTAATGTGAGCGCCAGCTTTGTTGGCGCCGATGGGCGGCAAGAGCAGACAGTCGATACTGGCGCCGCCCGCGCTGCATTCAATACAATCGTGATCGTGCAAGCCGAGCGCGGCGAGCTGCAGGTCGAACTGCTCAACGCCGACGGCAGCATCGCGTTCGCGGTGAAAGGCCGGCCCGATGAAGCGGTGACGCGCTCGGGCAGCGTGACGACCGATGAAAATGGGCGGCTGCGCTACCGCATCACCGCCACCGGCGCGCGCAACGGCAGCTACCAACTGCTCTATCAGCGGCCAACCCAGTAGAACATTGCAAATTGTAATTTGTAAATTGTAAATTGAGATTCCGAATATACAATTTGCAATTTACAATTTACAATGAAGGATAGATATATGGCCCGTACCAACGACGATATTCTCGCGGTAGTTGCCGATCAGCGCATTGAGTTCATTAATTTGCAGTTTACCGACATTGTCGGCATGGTCAAGAATGTGACCATCCCAGTGGCGCAGCTGCCCGATTGTCTCGACCATGGCGTGTGGTTCGACGGCTCCTCGATCGAAGGCTTCGCGCGCATCGCCGAAAGCGATATGTTCCTGGTGCCAGATCTCGAGAGCTACGCGCCGATCCCCTGGGACAATGGCGCCGGCTTCCCGACCGCCCGAATGATCTGCGATGTCTACACGCCCGATGGCAAGCCGTTCGCCGGCGATCCGCGGCATATTCTCAAGCTGGCGAACGACGCGGCCGCGCAGATGGGAATGGGCTATAATGTTGGGCCGGAGCTGGAATTTTTCCTGTTCAATACCGACGCCTCCGGCCGGCCGGCCCCTGACCCACACGATGTGGCCGGTTATTTCGACGTCTCGACCGACCTGGCCACGCACATCCGCCGCCAGATGGTCCGCGCGCTCTCGACCTTCGGTATCGAGGTCGAGGCGACGCACCACGAGGTCGCGATCGGGCAGCACGAGATCGATTTCAAGTACGGCCCCGCGCTGCGCACTGCCGATCACGCGGTAACCTTCCGCACCACGCTTAAGGCGGTTGCCCAACAGCAAGGGCTGCACGCGACGTTTATGCCCAAGCCGATCGCCGGGATCAACGGCAGCGGCATGCATGTACACCAGAGCCTCAGCGATATCAAGAGCGGCCGCAACTTGTTCTACGACGCCAGTGATTCCTACGGGCTATCGGCGACCGCCCGGCACTTCATCGCCGGGCTGCTGGCGCATGCCAAAGGCATGATCGCGATCCTGGCGCCGCTGGTGAATTCGTACAAGCGGCTGGTGCCCGGCTACGAGGCGCCGGTGTATCTGAGTTGGGGGCGTACAAATCGCTCGGCGCTCGTGCGGGTGCCGCGGATCAGCCCGCGCCGCAGCCACGCCACGCGCGTAGAATTGCGCTGTCCCGACCCGTCGTGCAACCCGTATCTGGCCTTCGCCGTGATGCTCAAAGCCGGGCTAGATGGCATCAAGCGCCAGCTGCCGCTGCCCGAGGCCGCCGAAGAAGATCTGTATCATGTCGACCCGCGCGCGCGCAACCTAGAGACCCTGCCCGGCTCGCTTGGCGATGCGCTGATCGAGCTCCAGCGCGACGATGTGATCGCCGAAGCATTGGGGCCGCATGTGCTCGAGCGCTTCGTCGAGGCCAAAACGCAAGAGTGGGACTCATATCGTATCGCCGTGAGCCAGTGGGAGCTCGATCGCTACCTGGCCGTCTATTAAGTATTGCATATTGCGTATTGCGTATCGGCACTGTGCTTACGCAATACGCAATATGCAATACGCAATACGCAATGGCAGAAACCTCGCCGACAATCGAGCGATCGCGCCGCCGTACGCGGCCCGAGACGAACGCATGGATGATCCTGGTCGCTTTCTTCCTGCTCTTCTGCATGGTGGTGGCTGGGTTGTGTATTATGAGCTGGCGCTACTACACCACGGCCATGACTCCAGTGGACGGCACGATGCTGCGCATACACGTGCCGACCGGAGTTTATTATCAGCAGAAACGCAGCACGCGGCGCGATACGCCGGTGAAGCCCTGCGACATCCCGCCACAGACCGATATGTGCCAACCTCTCGAGGAGGACGATCGGGTGATCGCGGTGCCGCAGGCCGGCTATGGCCCGGTGTCGTCGATCACACTGCCCGATGGCGTGCAACTTGACTTATTCCCATACCCTTCGGGTGCCGATCTGATATTGAAAACCTACCGCGTCTCGCGCTGGACGATGCGGCGCCACGAGGTACGGTTTATGCAGACCGCCGGGTATGCGCGCTACGATATTCCCGATAAAGAGCGCCAGCCATATGCCGAGCTGGTGTACACCGTCGACATCACCAAAGAGTTGAGCGTGGCGATGCAGCCGGGCGGCAGCTACAGCATTGATGTACCGCAAAAGCTGCCAAAGCGCCCATTACGCCTCACCGATTCCGGCCAGCCGCTGTTGGCCGAAATTGCCGTACGCGCGGGCAGCGCTGAATTGCAAGGCCCCAACGGAACGGTGGTGATTTTTCCCAATCAGAAGCTCCAGATCGATACTGACGGGCAGGTGAGCCAAATTCTACCAGCGCAGTGGAATCTGATTCGTGACGGAAATTTTGAACAGTATGCGAACGGCGGCTATCCAAAGGGGTTGGAAGCCTGGCTGCCGGATGTGTATTTGTTTGATCAAAGCGTCACCGACGCGGAACAAAAAAGTGCCGAGACCCGAATCTACAATGGCTGCCCGCCGGCGACGCCCTCGTTCTGTAGCGATAATCCGGCATACCTGGCGCAGTTTCAGCGGCAGGGCAACCAGTCGAAGTCGTTCGGCACCGGCATCAAGCAAGTTCTCGATCTCGATGTCTCGGAATACCGCACGCTGCGCTTCACCATGTGGGCGCGGGTCGTTCGGCAGAGTGTGCCCAACGCCGGCATCACGAATGTCGAATGCCCCGTCACCGTACGGATTGAGTTCAGGCAGAATAGCCCGACTGATGAGCGCCAACAGCGCTTTATCTGCTTTTACCGCAACAGTACTGGAAAACTCATTCCTCCGAGCGGCGAATTCGTCTATCAGGCGGTCGATGATCTACCGTCGTGGTATAAGGTAACATTCGATCTACGCGATCCAAGACTCAATCTGCTTCAATCGGCGCGCTATATCGACACAATCTTCATTTATGGCAATGGGCACGACTATATCTCAGAAGTCACCGATATCTCGCTGATCGCAGTGCAAACACACTAACCGATTCCAGATTGCATATTCATAACTCATAACTCTCAACTTCTGATGCTGTATACAGGCGTTGATCTGATCGAAATTATGCGCATCGAGCGAGCGGTGGCGCGCTGGGGCGATCGCTTTCTGCTGCGGATCTTCACGACGGCAGAGTTAGCGGTCTATCGCGGACGGCTGCCCTCGCTGGCGGCGCGTTGGGCGGCAAAAGAGGCCGCCGCCAAGCTGCTGGGTGTTGGGCTGCGCGGGTTGGGCGCGGCCGAGAAGCCGATAGAGGCGGTGGGCTGGACCGAGATTGAGATTCTTGGCGATGCCCAAGGCCGGCCGGCGCTGAGATTGTATGGCCGCGCGGAGGCACGCGCACGCGCATTGCGCCTCGGCGAGATCGCCCTCAGCCTCGCGCACACCCGCGAGCACGCGATCGCCAGCGCCGTTGCGCTGAGGATGGAGGATGGCGGATAGAGGATGGACCGATCCTGCGACAACCGCTATCTTCCATTCTCTATCTTCTATCCTCTATCTTCGGCACGCCTGTGGTACAATAAAGCCGATCTTTTGCCGTTGGAAGAAAGGCAGCCTCCGTGAGCGATATACAGTATGATGTGATAGTGCTTGGCGCCGGCCCTGGTGGCTATGTCGCCGCAATTCGCGCCGCCCAACTAGGCCTGAAGACCGCGGTGGTCGAGCGCCAGTATTGGGGCGGGGTATGTCTCAATATTGGCTGTATTCCAGCCAAGGCGCTGCTCCACACCGCCGACCTGCTGGAGGAGGCGCGCGAGAGCAAACGTTTTGGCGTGGTGATTCCGCAGGTTTCGCTCGATTTTGAAGCCGTGATGAAATATAAAGATCAGGTGGTCAAGCAGATGACCGGCGGCGTCAGCTTTTTGATGAAGAAGAATAAGATCGACACGCATAACGGCACCGGCAAGCTGATCGACCGCAACACCCTGCAGGTCACTGGCGCCGATGGCAAGCAGACCAACCTGACCGCCAAGAATATTATCGTCGCGACCGGCGCGCACCCACGCGAGCTGCCGCAGGTCGGCGCGACGTTCGACGAAGATCGCATCCTTTCGTCGACTGGGATGCTGAATGTGAAGGAAGTGCCCAAAAGCCTGCTGATCATTGGCGCCAGCGCGATTGGCTGTGAGTTCGCCTCGGCGTTCCGCGCGTTTGGCTCCGAGGTAACACTGGTCGAGGCGCTACCACGAATCGTTCCGGTCGAAGACGAGGAGATCAGCGCCGAGCTGACCAAGGCGTTTGTCAAGCGCGGCATCAAGGTGATGGCTGGCGCGAAGTTCACCAGCGTGGACCGCTCGGAGACTCAGGTCGTCGCCACGATTGTCGACTCCGACGGCAAGGAGCAGAAGGTCCAGGCCGAGCGCATGCTGCTGGGCATCGGCATTGCGCCGAACACCAAAGACGTTGGCCTGGAGGCGGTGGGCGTCGAGCTCGATCAGAAGGGCTTTATCAAGGTCAATGACATGCTGCAGACCAATGTGCCGGGGATCTATGCGATCGGCGATTGCTGCATGATGGCCCCCTGGCTGGCGCACAAGGCCTCGGCCGAGGGCATCGTGGCCGTCGAGCATATCGCGGGCCACAATCCGCAGCCGATCGACTATCGCAAGGTGCCCGGATGCACCTACTGCAGCCCCGAGATCGCTAGTATCGGGCTGACCGAGGCCAAGGCGCGCGAGCAGGGCTACGACGTGAAGATCGGCAAATTCCCGTTCTCGGCTAATGGCAAGGCGTCGATACTGGGCCAGCGCAATGGCTTCGTCAAGATCGTCGCCGACAAAAAGTACGACGAGGTGTTAGGCATCCATATCATCGGCCCGCATGCCACCGAGCTGATCGCTGAGGGCGGTGTGGCGCTCTCGCACGAGGCGACCTCCGAGTCGCTGATGCGCACGATCCACGCCCACCCGACGCTCTACGAGGCGCTGGGCGAGGCCGAGCACGCCGCGGCTGAGGGTGCGGCGATCCACATCTGAATTGCAGATTGTAGATTGTAGATTGCAGATTAAGATAGTTAATTGGCAATCTGCAATCTGCAATCTGAAATGGTATTGTTATGCCTGTGATGATAAACCTGACCACCGCCGAGCATGGCGGCACGAGCCTGCAGTGCGGCACGCACGAGGGCTGCGGGGTCGACTGCAACTGCGGCTGCCCGTACACTGGAATGGAGGAGAAGGGCCACGTCGAGCTGATCGCCGATGTCGAGCGGTGCTACCCCGAGGAGTGGCTCGGCTTTGTCATCCCGCCCGGCGAGGATGAGTTCGCGCCCGAGCGCGGTATGCTGGTGGTGCATAGCACCGACGACGCCGAGGTGTGGGACGCGATTACCCGCGTGACACATAACCAAGTCGTCCATGTCTACTACAACGGCAAGCTCGATCGTTATATGGAATGGCTCCAGCAGGCGGTGTAGCGGGTGTGGTTCTAATGCAAGCGAGGTGGCAGTGAGCTGTCATCTCGTTTTGAGTCTCAGGACTTGGCAGTGAAGTTAGAAATCTCACCTATGGACAGTAACAGCGATCGACGCGCGCGGCTGAGCCACATCCTGCGCATTCTGATCGGCGGGTTGAGCGCGGCCGTGGCGTTGCTGGCGGTGATCGAGCCGCGCAGTTGGGAGATGCTGGTGTTGAAGATCGGTGTCACCGAGTGGGGCCATGTGTTCGCGCTGCCGGCGGCGGTGGCGCTGCTGCCCAAGCGTCAGCGCGACCGAATGGCCTGGATCGGGCATGCGCTGGGGTTCCTGGCCGCGCTGTTGTCGCTGTCGTCGCTCGGGCGAGCCCGCCATCTTGCGCGTCGGCTGCCCGGCCAATTCAGGGGAGTTTTTGGCGATGCCGAGCCGCGTGCCATGCCCGCGGCTCCACCGCGACCCGCGCCGCTGGTGCTGGCGGATGTGCTGCGCGGCGTGCGGCTTGGGCCATCCCGCAAACGCCGGCTGGCGTATATCCAACGCGGCGAACGCGCGCTGGAACTGGATCTGTACCAGCCAATGCATGCCACGGAGGCCGCCCTGTGCCTGGTCGTCGTCCACGGAGGCTCGTGGCAGAGCGGCGACAGCAATCAGATCCCCGAGCTGAACAGCTACCTGGCCGCGCGCGGCTATATCGTGGCGGCGCTCAACTACCGGCTCTTGCCGGAGCACCCTTTCCCGGCGGCACGCGACGATCTGCTGGCAGCGATCGGCTACCTTAAAACCAACGCAGCAGATCTGGGCATCGATCCGCGGCAATTCGTTCTGCTCGGTCGCTCGGCGGGCGGCCAGCTAGCGCTGCTGGTCGCGTATACCGCGACTGATCCGGCGATTCGCGGCGTGATCGCATTCTACCCGCCGAGCGATCTGGTGTACGGCTACGACCATCCGGCTCGAAAAGCGGTGCACGATGGCATCCCGGTGATCGAGCGCTACCTGGGCGGCAGTCCCACCAATATGCCGGAGATCTATGCTGCGGCGGCGCCGATTACCCATGCTGGGCCAGAATGCCCGCCCACGCTGCTGATCCACGGCGGGCGCGACAACCTGGTGTCGCCGGTGCAGAGCGAGCGATTAGCGCGGCGACTGGCCGCGGCCAGCTGCCAGCACTTCTACCTCAATCTCCCATGGGCCACCCACGGCTGTGATGTCAATTTCAGCGGACCGAGCGGCCAGATTAGCACCTATACGATCGAGCGCTTTCTAGCGGCGGTGACTTCCGATCCGCGAAGTGAGGCGAAGATACGCGAATAAGACTTCTATTTTCGCGTGTCTTCGCGTGTCTTTGCGGATTATTGACCGAGGCTCTAGCGCCGCACCAATGGCAGATAGATCGGCCAGCTTGGCGCCGAGGCGGCGTCGTCGTCGACAATCGTCAGCGTCGCGCTGGCCGGCGTGCCGAGCGTGGCGTTGGTTGGAGCGCTCAGCGTTATAGTAAGCGCCTCGTCGGCCTCGTCAATACTGTCGTTAACGATCGTTATGTCAAATGTTTTGCTCGTCAGCCCAGCGTCGATCATCAGTGTGCCACTCGTAGCAGCGTAGTCGCTCGGTGCGACTGCCGTGCCGTTGGAAGTGGCGTACTGCATCGTGACCGGCTGCGCCGACGTAGCGCTCAGTTGTACCGTGATGGTCGCCTTGCCGGCGCCCTCAATGACGCTGGCGCTCGCGGCGGCAAACCGCACGCTTGGCAGCGGCCGTGTCACCAAATTGCGCTCGACCAGCGTTTGTGTCACGCTGCTGTTGGTGGTGTCGGTCCCGGCCGCCCAGGTTTCGCCACTCGACATTATGTCGAGCGCGTTCAACGTGCCGGCGCCCAAATCCGGCCGCGCGACAGTCTTCCAGGCCGCGCCATCCCAATGCAGCGTCAGTGTCTGGCCATCGTCGGCGCTGATCCCAGCGTAGCCAACCGCCCAGATATCGTTGGCCGCGGCGGCGGCGACCGCCAGGAGTTCGTTATTTGGGCTCCCATGGCTGGGGGTAGTGACGGTCTACCAATTTTGATTCTTGACAACTCACGCTCGACGTACTATATTATCAGCATGTGCTAAACTTACAGCACATGCTGCGATTCTGGCACTACTTACGCGATCGCTCACAAAACACGGATTTTTGTTGTCCGTATCGAAGGTTTTTCGTTCGCAGAACGAAAAACCTTCGATACGAGAGATTTTTAATCCGTGGTGGTCCAATCTTCGCGTCCACGGCGTAAGTCCCGTGACGAAGGAAGAGAGCATCTATGGCCGACACGGATAAGGACGCGCGCGATGCTATCCCGGTTCTGCCGGATAGTGTTCCTGTCACAATGCCCGACCTGCCGCTGCGACGGATCATCTCCACCGAGCAGCAGCTCAAAGCGATCGGCGACGCGACTCGATCGCGAATCTTAGGCATTATCCAAAACCAGCCCGCTACGGCCAAGCAGATTGCCGATCGGCTGGCGGCGACGCCTGGCGCGATCGGCCACCATCTGCACATCCTTGAGGCGGCCGGGCTGGCGCAAGTTGTCGCGCGCCGCCTGTCGCGGGGTATCGTCGCGAATTACTACACCCGCACGGCGCGGATCTTCGTCTACGACCTGCCACACGAGATCGCCGGCGCTGGATCGGTCGATCTCGACATCATCACTACCGCGCGCGACGAGCTGGCCGATGCACTGGTAAGCATAGCAGATGACCCATTTTGCGACAACGCATTTCCGCATGTGCGCCTCTCACCCGAGCGCGCGAAGATCTACCAGGAGCGTATCCGCGCGCTCGTCGACGATATCCTCGCCGAGCCATACGACCCCACCGGGGCGGTCTATGGCATCCTGGTGGCCATGTTCAAGTCGCCGGCCTACATGCAGACTACGGGCGATAGGTAATAGGCGATAGGCGATAGGAATATGGCTATTTCCTATAGTTCCTCCAGTTCCCTTGAGCGGGAACGCAAGGAACTGGAGGAACTATAGGAATTTTCGACGAGTTGTAATAGGGAGGTGACGCTTGCAATCAAGCATAACACAGACCGACCAACCCGAGGCTCGCCGCATCCCGCTCTGGCGCAACCGCGACTACATTCTCTTGTGGAGCGGCCAGGCGATCTCGTCGGCCGGCACCGGCATCTCGCAGACTGCCCTGCCACTATTGGTATGGGACCTGACTCATTCCGCCGCGCAGGTCGGGTTTATTGGCGGGCTGGGAACACTGCCGTACGTGTTCCTCAGCCTGGTAGTCGGCGCCCTGATCGACCGCTGGAACCGCAAGCGAGTGATGATTCTGTGCGACATCGGTCGCGCGCTGAATTTATCTAGCGTGTTGATCGCCCTGATCCTCGGGCAACTGACAGTGTTCCAATTATACTTCAACGCGCTGATCGAGGGCACACTCTATGTCTTCTTCAACCTTGCCGAGGTGGCTTGCCTGCCGCGCGTCGTTGCCAAGGAGCAATTGCCCGCCGCCACGGCGCAGAACGAGGCGACCATGGGGATCACCGCGCTGCTCAGCCCGCTGCTTGGCGCCGCGCTGTACAGCCTGCGCCGCGCGCTCCCGTTCTTGGCCGATGCGGTATCCTATGTGGCGTCGGTGATCTCGCTGTTGTTTATCAGAGCTGAGTTCCAGGGCACGCGTGCACCTGTGCGCCGTAAGCTTCGCCACGAGATCGGTGAAGGGCTTGCCTGGCTCTGGCGCCAGCCACTGATCCGCTATATGGCGTTCCTAACGGGTGGGAACAACTTCGTCAGCGCGGGTCTCATTCCGATCTTGCTGGTGCTGGTAAAGCAGCAGGAAGCCTCCTCATTCGCCTTTGGCGCTATTCTGACGATTGGCGGTATTGGCGGCATCTTCGGCGCGCTGCTCGGCCCCACCATCCAGAAACGGTTCGGCTTTGGTCAGGTAATCGTCACGACAATGTGGAGCCAGGTGCTCCTCTGGCCACTCTACGCCATCGCGCCGAACCCCATCTTCCTGGGAATCATCACCGCGCTAATCTTTACAACCGGCCCGATCTATAACGTCGTGCAGTTCAGCTACCGGCTCGCGCTGATCCCCGACGAACTGCAAGGGCGCGTCAACAGTGTCTTCCGGCTGCTCGCATTCGGGTTCCAGCCGCTCGGTTGGGCCCTGACGGGCGTACTGATCGAGACAATCCAGGTCGTCCCGACGATCCTTTTGCTGTTCGTCTGTCTTTTAGCGCTCGCAGTGCTCACGACCTTCAATCGGCACGTACGCCATGCGGCCCCACTCGCACAAGCGCCCGCGGAAATGTGAAACTCCAATCTAGTGCGTAGTGCGTAGTGCGTAGCCAGAACGCCTACGCACTACGCACTATAGGTTGATACATGGCCTTCGGGATGTCAAACGATCCGCTACCGCACGACCTCCACCGGCTGATGGCCATTCATCGCGATCATCGTCTCGATCCCATTGCGCTGCTCGTCGCCGCCGATGAACTCTTCGACCAACCGATGGGCCACGTCGTCGGTGTACTGCTTAGGCGGCGTCTTCATCAGATACGACGACGGGCCGTCGAGCTGGCCGCCAATGCCGCGATCGAGCGCCAGTTTGGACAGCCGCACCGCATCGATCACTACGCCGGCGCTGTTCGGGCTATCCCAGACCTCAAGCTTCACCTCGACATTCAGCGGCACGTTGCCGAAGGTCGTGCCTTCCATGCGGATGTAGCACCACTTGCGGTCGGTCAGCCACGGCACGTAGTCGCTCGGCCCAACATGCACGTCGTCGGCGGGCATTGGGTGCCCAAGCTGGCTGGTGACCGCGCCAGTCTTGGAGATCTTCTTCGACTCGAGCCGTTCGCGCTCGAGCATATTGTAGAAGTCCATGTTACCACCGAAGTTCAGCTGGTAGGTGCGATCGAGCCGCACGCCGCGATCGCGGAACAGGTTGGTCAGCACGCGGTGCGTAATCGTCGCACCAACCTGGCTCTTGATGTCGTCGCCGATGATCGGCAGGCGGCGGTCGGCGAAGCGCTTCTGCCAGTACGGCTGCGAGGCGATGAACACCGGGATGCAGTTGACAAACGCGCAGCCGGCCTCCAACACCTGCTCGACATACCACTTGGTCGCCATCTCGGAGCCGACCGGCAGATAGTTGACCACCACATCGGTGCGGGTATCCTTGAGGATCTTGACGATATCGGAGGTCGCGCCGCGGCTCTTCTTCACTCTGGTGCTAAGATACTTGCCGACGCCGTCGTGGGTCATGCCGCGGCTGACCGGTACGCCCAGGCGCGGCACATCGGCAAACTTGATCGTGTTGTTCGGGTCGGCGAAAATCGCCTCCGATAGATCCAGCCCGACCTTGCTGTCGACGACGTCGAAGGCCGCCGAGAACTCGATATCGCGAATATGGTAGCCGCCTAGGTCGACGTGCATCAAGCCTGGTACGAATGTGTCCGGCTCGGCATTGCGGTAAAACTCAACTCCTTGGACCAGCGACGAGGCGCAGTTTCCAACACCGATGATCGCGACACGAACCTTCTTATTGGTATGCATGGCCAGGTTCCTCCATTTGATTAGGGCTGTTAAGCCTTAATGCTTCAGATTATTGCGTTGCTTGCAAGAGGTATGATAGAGGAACAGACCATAAAACGTAATGATAGTGCGCGATCTGTTTGTTATCGGAAGATTGAGCCGGTGATCTAAAAGTTATCCAATATTGTTAACGATGTAAAGAATCAATGAAAACTTCATCATAATCATTGCCATTCGGCGGCGACTACCTGTGGATCACCTCGCGCGGCGACTTCGCCTTCGGCACATGGACCGATTGGCGCAATACCAGGCAAGGCACCGACCCACGCGAAGTGACGGAAGATGAGGACGACGTGACCGCCGACGTCTACCAATGCCGAACGTTCAACTCGGCGACTGGCGCATGGAGCGGCGATCAGTGCCCGCACGACGGTGGCCTCGACCAGGACATCTACGGTGATCTGATGCCATAGCGACTCGCCGTTTTTACCGCCAGCCCAGCCTCGATAGTGCGTAGTGCGTAGTATGTAAGTCCTGCGACTACGCACTACGCACTACAATCATTAACGAGACTTGATCGCACCGATTACGCTCGCCCGATCACCCGCTGGATGTGCGCCTCATAGTCGGGCGTGAGATGTTCGTATTCGCCCGACATCAATGGCGACGAGATCATGAAATCGGCCGACGCACGATTGCAAGCCACCGGAATATTCCAGACCACTGCGATACGGATGAGCGCTTTCACATCCGGGTCGTGCGGCTGCGGCTCAAGTGGGTCCCAGAAAAAGATCAGGAAGTCGATCTCGCTCTCGGCGATCTTTGCGCCAATCTGTTGGTCGCCGCCAAGCGGCCCGCTCTTGAGCTTCAGAATGTCGAACCCCAACTCCTGCTCCAGCAGCTTGCCGGTCGTTCCAGTCGCATAGACGATATGCTGCGACAAAATCTCGCGATTCCAGGTTGCCCACTCTAAGAGGTCGTGCTTCTTATTGTCGTGCGCGACGAGCGCGATCCGTTTCTTTGATTCGAGAATATGATCCATCGTATTTTTACCTCCTGCGGTACTTTATCATCTTTCGGTTGTTCATTTTTCGCTCTACGAGCGAAAAATGAACAACCGCCAAAGCAGCATACCACAGATTTATGAAGAAACTTCGACGATTTGTATAAATATGCACAATCCAGGTTGGATAAAATTTCATTGACAACCCGCGAACCTATGGTATCATGCCAATTCGTTAGTTCTTCTAACTAAATATATGACCGAGTTTTCAAAGAATGCACAGCGCCTGTTGCAGTTATTCGACCAGATGCGCGACAGGCGCCTCGGGACGACATTTCTGCGCCTGAGCGACTTAAACCTGTCGTTCACGCATGTGCGGGCGCTGCGCTTGCTCACAACCACCAATGCAATGGCGATGAAGGATCTGGCGGAGCAGCTCCACCTCACCCCTCCCTCGGTCACCGCACTGACGCGGCGGCTGGTCCAAACCGGGTTGATCCACCGCGAGGCGCACAGCGAAGACAGCCGGGTGGCGCTCGTTTCGCTCACAAGCGCGGGACAGGACCTTCTGCAAGACATCTCGCACGATCAGCTTGGCCAAATGGAACTGCTATTGCGCGGGCTGACACCTGAAGAACAAGAGCTGTTTTTGGACCTTCTGGAACGGGCCGTGCGAGCAATACGCGCATGTCCCGAGCGATCGTCGTAAGGCCTAAGAAATACGTTTCGATCCGCTCGGAGATGGGAGATTCGAAATCGATTCGCGGCGTCGCAATCTTGAATCTTTAATCTCCAATTATCAAATAGGTCTTTGGTCGTATTGACGATATATCGCTATAGTGCTAACATTCGATATGTCACGATATATCGGTATCTCAATTGTGTTTTATGTTCGCATAGTTTATATAGAGTTAAAACGACCGATGAATAATCTCGCGTATCGAACATTTTACGTTCGTAGAACGAAAAATGTTCGATACGAAGAAGAAAAAATCCGTGTTTTGTGGGTCACCACGTGCGTCCTGTGAGGTAAAGGAGAAGATTGACGTGCAATCACAGCTTACCCAGCGCCCAGGTGCTGCGGCGCAAGGAAGCCCAAGCGGCGGCCTGGGCCGCGCGATACGTTACTTAGGAAACCAGCGACGCAGCGCCCTATTCGCGTATGGCGCGCTCGCCGTTGCGACGCTTGCGCAGTTGGCGGTACCGCAGCTGGTTCAGAATATGATCGATGCCGTAACGCAAGGCACAACCGCCGCCAACCGCGCAAGCGGCGAGGGGCTGCTGATCAACGCGGCGCTGTTGATTGTGATCTTCGCGGCGCTGCGCGGTGTTTTTTCGTTCGTACAGGCATTCCAGGCCGAAAAAACATCGCAGGGGCTAGCGTTCGATCTGCGCAACGCCATCTTTGCCAAAGTGCAACGTCTATCGTTCAGCTATTACGACCAGAACCAGACCGGCCAGTTGATGATTCGTGCGACCGACGACGTCGAGAGACTGCGCATGTTCATCGCTCAGGGCCTGGTGCTAGCGGCGCAGGCATTCCTCTTGCTAATCGGCGCGCTGGTCATTCTCGCGCTGACGAACTGGTCGCTCACGCTGGTGGTCGTGCCGCTGCTGCCGATCGCGGTGCTTCTGTTCATGGCATTCGGCCGGATCAGCCAGCCGCTGTTCATGGCCGTGCAGATCAAACTCTCAACCCTTAATACGATCCTGCAAGAAAACCTGGCCGGTATCAAGGTGGTCAAGGCCTTCGCTCGCGAGAAATACGAAGAGCAGCGCTTCGACATTGCCGCTACGGCATTGATGGAGGAGCAGCTGCGCGTCAGCCGGGTGTTCTCGTTCTTATTCCCAGTGATCTTCCTGATCGCGCAGATCGGCCAGGCGGCGATCCTGTACTTTGGCGGGCGACAGATTCTGGGCGGCACGCTGAACCTCGGCGAATACCAGAAGTTCAGCTTATATCTGGTGTATGTCTTTTTTCCGTTGGGCCAGCTTGGCTTCATTATTTCGCTCATGTCGCAGGCGGCGGCGTCGGCAAGCCGGATATTCGAGATCTTGGACGCCAAGAGCGATATCACTGAAAAGCCGGGGGCGATCGTTCTGCCGCCAATCCAGGGCCGGGTCGAGTTCAAGCATGTGACCTTCCGCTACTTCAATAGCGGTAATGCGGTGCTGAGTGATGTAAGCTTCCTCGCCGAGCCGGGCCAAACAATCGCGCTGCTGGGCGCGACTGGTAGCGGCAAGAGTACGATTATCAACCTGATCCCGCGTTTCTACGACACCAGCGAAGGCGCGGTCCTGATCGACGACTACGACATCCGCGACGTCACAATCGACAGCTTGCGCTCGCAGATCGGCATTGTGCTGCAAGAAACCAATCTGTTCAGCGGTACGATCCGCGACAACATCGCCTTTGGGCGCCCAGACGCGACGATCAAGCAGATTCAGGCAGCCGCTAAGGCCGCTTCGGCGCACGATTTCATCATGAGCTTCAGCCAGGGGTACGACACCCCGGTCGGCGAGCGCGGCGCCACACTTTCGGGCGGCCAGAAACAGCGCATTGCAATCGCCCGTGCACTCTTGCTCGACCCGCGCCTGCTGATCCTCGACGACTCGACCAGCAGCGTGGACTTGGTGACTGAGCACAATATTCAAAAGGCGCTCGACAACTTGATGCATGGCCGCACCAGCTTTGTGATTGCCCAGCGCATCAGCACGGTACTCAACGCCGACCAGATTCTGGTGCTCGATAAAGGCCGGATCGCCGCGCAGGGCACGCATGAAGAGCTTTTGGAGACCAGCCCGATCTATGCCGAGATCTATCACTCGCAGCTGGTTGGCGACGCGGCGATCGAGATAGAAGATAGAAGATAGAAGATAGAGGATCGAAGATGGCGCTCTATCCTCCATCTTCTATCTTCTATCTTCGCACTTAGCGGAGTACACCATTATGATGGGAGGACCTGGCGGGCCCGCACGTCTGCTCAATACTGAAGTGCAGAAGCCTCAGAACATCGGCGCCACGCTCGCGCGCTTCTGGCACTATTTTCGGCCCTACTGGGGCGGCCTTGCGCTGGCGCTTGCGTTCATCCTGATTGGCACGCTGACCCAGGTGGCCTCGCCTGTGCTGTTTGGTGAGGTGGTCGACTGTTACCTGCTGCCGCGGCCCAGCGCCTGCTGGTACGCGACGGTCAGCGCCGATATGTCGTTCGATGCCCGGCTGGCGGGGCTGGCAGGCCTGATCGGGCTGCTGGTCGCGCTGTTCGTCGGCGGCTCGATCCTCAGCGGCCTGGCCTTCTACGCCATGAACTGGTCGGGCCAGCGTGCGCTGCGGCGGATTCGCGAGGATCTATTCGAGCAGATTCACCATTTGTCGCTCGGCTACTATGCCAGCAACGAGGCCGGCAATATCATGAGCCGGATCACCAGCGACACCGATACGATCCAGCAGGCGCTGGGCTTCGCACTATTGAATGTTCTCAGCGGCGTCCTGTTAATCGTTCTGATTGTCGTGGCCATGCTGGGGGCGAATGTGCCCTACGCGCTGCTCAGCCTAAGCGTGGTGCCATTCATGGCGCTAGCGACGTTCTATTTCTCGTCGCAGGCGCGCAAGGCCTTCCGCGCCAGCCGCCAGCAGATGGGCAGCGTCAATGCCGGCTTGCAGGAGAGCATCGCCGGCGCGCGTGAGGTGCAGGCCTTCAACCGCGAGGATCAGAGCATCGAACAGTTTCGGCGCACCAATGCCGCCAACCGCGATGCGAACGTGCGCGCGGCCAGCTTCACCAGCGCGCTCAACCCGGTGCTCGAGGCGCTCGGTTACGTTTCGATCGCGATCGTCGTGGTCGTCGGCGGGCTGGAGGTGCTGCGCAACCAGCCGCTGTTCGGTACGTCGGTGATCACCCTGGGTCTGGTGTTTACGTTCCTCCAGTATGTCCAGCGCTTCAATATGCCGATCCAGCAGATCGCGGTGATGTGGACCAACATCCAGAGCGCAATTGCCGGCGGCGAGCGGATCTTTGGCTTGCTCGATATCGTGCCGGATGTGGCCGATAAACCTGGCGCCCAAACCATGCCGACGATCCAGGGCAAGGTCGAATTTGTCGACGCCAAGGCGGAGTATCAGAAAGGCGTGCCGGTGCTGCATGGCATCTCATTCACCGCCGAGCCGGGTCAGACAATCGCGATTGTGGGGCCGACCGGCGCGGGCAAGACCACGATTATCAATCTGCTGCCGCGCTTCTACGATGTGTCGAGCGGCGCGGTGAAGATCGATGGCATCGACGTGCGCGATGTGACGCGCGAGAGCCTGCGCCGCCAGATCGGGATCGTGCTGCAGGACTCGTTCCTGTTCTCCGATACGGTGCTGAACAACATCCGCTACGGCCGGCTCGACGCGACCGACGAGGAGGTGATCGCCGCCGCCAGGCTGGCCTCGGCCGACACATTCATCGAGCGATTGCCAAACGGCTACCAGACCGTGTTGGGCGAGCGCGGCAGCGGCCTGAGCCAGGGCCAGCGCCAGCTGATCTCGATCGCCCGCGCCGCGCTGGCCAACCCGCGCATCCTGATCCTCGACGAAGCCACCAGCAGCGTCGACACGCGCACCGAGCGGCTGATCCAGCAGGCCTTCGACAAACTGCTCGAAGGGCGCACCTCCTTTGTGATCGCCCACCGCCTGAGCACGATTCGCCACGCCGACCAGGTGCTGATGCTCCAAGCTGGCCAGATCGTCGAGCGCGGCACCCACGACGAGCTGCTGGCCCTGCGCGGCGCGTACTACGAGCTGTATATGAGCCAGTTCCGGCGCGAAGAGGAACCGGTGGCGGCGGATTGAATGGGGAAGCGGCGGAGTAAGGGCAAAGCAACGGGAGGCTCAGTGTGAGCCTCCCGTTCTGCATCGCTTGACACTGCTATGCTCTCTGCCTATACTGCCTGCAACACCACAGGATTGGAGGTGCAATCGTGACAGCCCCGACCTTCGAAGAAGTCCTGCGCCTGGTCGAGCAGCTCTCACCGGATGACCAGCGCCGTCTTCAGACAGTGTTGACGACTGCGGCCGAATCGGTACGCGCGGCCCAACAGCAGCGTAACCAGGCCGCCATTGATCTCCTTAATGCCTGGGCTGCGGATGCTGAGGATACCGACGACAGTTGGTGGTTTGGCTTTGCCGAGGATCTGGACGCGCATCGAACCTCGGATCGCCCGCTGTATTCAGAGACAGCCGATGAGCCGCATCATCGTTCTTGATGCCGGCCCGTTGGGCCTGCTCGTGCGCTCACGGCGTGTGCCGATTGCCGACCAGTGTGCGGAGTGGTTGCGCGAGGAGGAGCCCAGGACGGTTTGAACGGGGAAGGGCGGAAGAGATGGAAGCAGAGGAATCTACGAGCCTCTTCCGCTGCTTCCATCTTCATTGTGATCGGCGAAGCCGCCGGCCAGGTGTCGCGGGATACACGGATCGCTATCGATCCAGCGCCCCACACAGCGCCCCAATCCCCTCGGCAACTACCTGATGCTTTCCATCCACGGTCACGCTGCCGTCCGGATGGAAAATGACGTTCCCAACATCGAGCACGGCCACTCCTTCGCCTGGAATGTTAATGCTGAACACCAGGCCGTGTATTGCTAGTGTGCCATTCAGATCATCAACGTATGTGCGCGCATCAGGCCCATCGGCCACAGTCTTACCGGTCACCGAATTGGTCATCGTCCCTCGGTAGGTAGCATAGATCTGGATACGTACAGGGGTGTCCGCATTGTCGAAGAAGGTCGTAACCCGGCCGGTGATGTCTGCGTTCTCGATGATGTCGAAGCCGTTGCAACTGCCGAGCAGATTGTCTGTGATCGTACTCTCGAACGTCTCAACGCTCGGCCGGGCGGCCAGCGCAGTGGCGCCGGTCGCGAGCGCCAGTATCAATGCCAGGCCAGCGAACAATTTCCTGGCCGGTTTCGGGCGTCGCCTTCGCGCCGGATCAGCGCTCATTTCTCAGCGCCGGAGTCGATCAAACTGTGCGCATATGGGATCTCCAAACTGGTCGAGAAATACGCCACCCGATCGGACATAGCGATGCTGTGTATAGCTGCATATTCTCACCCGATGGGCGTTTTATAGCTACAGCTAGCTTCGACAAAACCGCGCGGCTGTGGGATGCCGACTACCACGAGACCATTCGCTATCTCTGCGGCCGGCTGCTACGCGATTTCAGCGACGACGAGCGCGCGCAGTACGGCATCCCGAACGACGGGCCAACCTGCCCAAGGCCTTGAACGAGGAAACGGCGGAAGCGATCGAAGCAGCGGAACCTCTGAGTCCCTCCGCTTCATCCACGATTCTAATAGTCCGCGTTCAACATCCCGCGCCTCGCTCGAATCTCTTCATGGCCCTATCGATATCCTGATTCGTCCGCTCGAATATTAATGTAGACCAGTCAAGATTGAGAATCGACTGCTCGAATATCAATGTAGACCCGTCAAGATCGTGATTCGACGGCTTGTATCTCGATATAGGCTCATCAAAATAGAGAGTCGAACGCTCGAATCCGAGAGTTGACCCGCTGAAATCGAGACTCGATCGCCACTATAGCAAAGAGTAAAACGTTGAGCCAATTCATCAAGATGCGATGAGTTTCTAGCGCGATCTGTCCGACTGCCTCTTTTCACCTTTGGACACTGCCGTGAAATGCCTATGGTACAATAGCACATGCATCTACCGATCAATGTGCGCTTGACGGAGGCCACTTGCGAATCGTTGGGAAACACTTGATGTGATTGAGCGGGATCATCAGAAGGTCAGTGGCGCGTAGGTCTTCCGGGGCACACGCGTATCGGGTGCGTCGTTGTTCGAGAATCTCCGCGAGAGATACGAGGTACGTAATGTTATTCGATATTGAGTTGACACAAAAAGCTCCCGACCGTTATGTCGCGCGAGCACTGCTCTTGCCGGATGTCGTCGTCGAGGCAGCATCTCGGGCAGAGGCGCTGGATCGCGTACGCGAGGCAATCCGCGCGCGCAAGCAGGCTGGGGTCGAGATTGTGCAAGTCGTAGTAGATGATGAAGCGCGGTCTCCATCTTGGCGCAAGCACGCCGGCGCGTTTCCAGACGACGAGTTGTACAACCAGATGCTCGACGATGTAGAGCGATATCGGCACGAGCTTGACACGGATACCACGCCGTGATCTACTTGCTGGATACGGACCACGTCAGTCTCGACCAACGCGGCCATCCGGTCGTGAATGTGCGTATCTCGACCGCAGGGCCATCGCAAGTCGCTATCTGTATGATCACTGTCGAAGAGCAGTTGCGCGGCTGGCTCGCGGTGCTGCGCGCCGCAAAGAATGGTGACACGCGCTGTGCGGCCTACGGGCGCTTGCGTGCAGCCGTGGAGTACTTCGCCAGCAGCACGCTGGTAGATTACGATCGCGCGGCCGACGACCTGTTCGAAGACTTACGTCGCCAGGGTATTCGTATCGGCACTCAAGACTTACGAATTGCGGCTATCGCTCTGACCCACAATGCGATAGTGGTGACACGCAATGCCCGCGACTTTATCCTGGTGCCTGGACTCAAAACCGAAGATTGGTCTCTGCCTGCATCTTAATCCCCACGCTAATTTTACATTAGCAGAGCGAGTGGAATGCAACTTCCCTTCCGCTTCCTCCGACCCCCGCCGAAGAAACTCTTGACAAATGTACTTCGATTGTCGTATTCTGAAGCACAGGAATCTGGCTGCGATGGAATCTCTGAGTTTGTGCGGCCTCGCCCGAGCGCGAGGCACGCTCAGGAGGCTAGCATGGACCGCAGTTCGCCATTCAAAGGATGGGCCTGGCGCTTGCTCGCCGCAATTGCGCTAGCGCTGGGCGGGGCGTCCGCCACCCCAGCGCGCGCCGCGACCGCAGTGGCCTATGTGAGTGCGACTGGTCATTATATGCGCGGCGTCTTCCGCGATTTCTGGGATAAGAACGGCGCAGTCGCGAACTTTGGGTATCCGCTCACCGAAGAATATGTTGATCCCAAAACCAACCGTATCTACCAATATTACGAGCGCGCGCGGTTCGAGCGGGCCCAGCCGGAGGCCACGCTGGTTGATTTGGGGTTGATTGGGCGCGATATAGTGGGCAACCGCGTGTTCGCTACATCTCAGCCAGTGGCGAACACCAAGGATCGCCGTTACTTTCCCGAGACCAAACATGTGGTTCAATTTGGCTTCAAAGACACGTGGGAAGCACGGGGCGGTCTGAAAATCTTTGGCTTACCGCTCAGCGATGAGCTTGAAGAGCAGCTTGCCGATGGCAAAGTTCACACGGTACAGTATTTCGAGCGCGCTCGCTTCGAATACTGGTCGGATCTGCCGGCCGGCCAGCGCGTGTTGCTGAGCTTGCTCGGCCGCCAGCTTGCGCCAAAGGAGCTCACGGCGCCGCTCGCGCCGAATGCCCCGCCGCCCGGGCCAATCACTCCGAAGCCGTCGACGCCATCGGGTCCCTCATTGGTGCGCCCGGTACTGCCACCTAGTAAGAACGCCCAAGTTATTCCACAGGCTGGCCAGCCCGGCGACACCTTTTTCTTCGACGCGATCGGCTTTAAGCCAGGTGAGAAGGTCGGCATCTGGGCGAACTCGCCGGATGGAGGGATCTTTGGGGCACGCTTCCAGGCAACTGCCGACGCGCGCGGTTCGATCGGCAATGCACAGATTAATTTCCAGACCGACGAAAGCACCCCACTCGGCGTCTGGTCGTTCGTGGCGCAGGGGATCACCAGCGGCAATCAAGCGGTTGGCTATTTCTTGCTGATCGGCGGCGCGCTCGGCCGCCTGCCCACGGCGGCGCCCCAGCCTGGCGTCCCGCCAAATGTCGATGCTCGGGTCGAGCCAAATGCCGGCCCGGCCGGCACGATCTTCTTCTTCGACGCGTTTGGCTTTAAGGCGGGCGAAGAAGTTACGCTGACGATTGTCGCCTCCGACGGTACCAAGATCGACGCCGGTTTCACCGTCACGGCCGACGGCCAGGGCTCGATCGGCTACGCCGGGTTGTACTACGTCACCGAGGTCTACTTCCCGCTTGGGCTGTGGAGCTTCGTCGCGCAAGGTAAAGACAGCCACAAGATCTCGACCGGCTACTTCGTGCTGACGCCCTAGTGCAAGCAATCACAAATCGGTTCCTAGTTCCCATAGTTCCCATAGTTCCCTTTGGCCTCGCCAGGGAAATGAAGGAACTATGGGAACTAGGATCGAACTTGCAATAAGGCTAGCCCGCCCCACCGCCGCCGCTGGTCGACTTGCGCCCGGCAAACAGTGCGGCCTTCAGCAGGTCGCGGTTCATCTGCGCGATGAAGTCCATACTGATCTCTTTCGGGCAGACCGCCGAGCACTCGCCGATGTTGGTGCAGCCGCCGAAGCCTTCTGCATCCATCTGCTCGACCATGCGAATGACGCGCATGTTGCGCTCGGGCTGGCCTTGCGGCAGCAAACCAAGGTGTGCGACTTTCGCCGCGGTGAAGAGCATGGCCGAGGCATTCGGGCAGGCCGCCACGCACGCGCCGCAGCCGATGCACGCGGCCGCATCCATCGCTAGGTCGGCGTTGTCCTTCGGCACCGGGATGGCGTTCGCATCAGGCGCGCTGCCAGTCGATGCCGAGATGAAGCCGCCGGCTTGGATGATCCGGTCGAAGGCGCTGCGGTCGACCACCAAGTCCTTGAGAATTGGGAACGCCTGCGCCCGCCACGGCTCGATATAGATCTCGTCGCCGTCGTGAAAGTGGCGCATATGCAACTGGCAGGTAGTCGTGGCCGCCTGCGGGCCGTGCGCGATGCCGTTGATCATCAGGCCACACGTGCCGCAGATGCCCTCGCGGCAGTCGTGGTCGAAGGCGATCGACTCCTCGGCCTTCAGAATCAGCTCTTCGTTGACGACATCGAGCATCTCAAGAAAAGACATATCCGGGCTGATGTCTTTGGCGTCGTAGCGCACCATCCGGCCCTCGGCCTTGGCATTCTTCTGCCGCCAGACATGTAAGGTCAGATTCATTCTTATCTCCACACCAGAGAACAAAGCACAGAGAACAAAGTTTGCCGAGAGAAGCTTTTGTTCTTTGTTCCTTGTTCTTTGTTCTACTTGTAACTCCGTTGGGCCAGGTGCACGTACTCGAAGTTCAGCGGCTCTCTGTTGAGCTTCGGCTGCTTGCCTTCGCCGGCGAACTCCCATGCGGCGACATACGAGAAGTGTTCGTCATCGCGCAGCGCCTCGCCCTCGGGCGTCTGGCTTTCTTCGCGGAAGTGCCCGCCGCACGACTCGCTGCGGTGCAGTGCATCCAGGCACAGCAACTCGGCGAGCTCCATGAAGTCGGCCACGCGCCCAGCTTTTTCCAGCGCCTGGTTGAGCTCGTCGGCGCTGCCGGGCACATTCACGTTCTCCCAGAACTCGGCACGAATCTCAGGAATGCGTGCCAGCGCCTCTTTTAGGCCAGCCTCGTTGCGCGCCATGCCGCACTTGTCCCACAGCAGCTTGCCGAGCTCGCGGTGGAACGAGTCGACCGTGCGCTTGCCATTGATGCCGAGCAGGCGCTTGGTGCGCTGCTTGACCTCGAACTCGACTTGGGTGCAGGCCGGGTGGTTCGCGTCGGCCTGGCCCGCCTTGGTCTGCGCCAGGTAATCGCCGATCGTGTAGGGCAGCACAAAGTAACCGTCTGCCAGGCCCTGCATCAGCGCGCTGGCGCCAAGCCGATTCGCGCCATGATCCGAGAAGTTGGCCTCGCCGATCACGAACAGGCCGGGAATCGTGCTTTGCAGATCGTAGTCGACCCACAGGCCACCCATGGTGTAGTGAATCGCCGGGTAGATCCGCATCGGCACTTCATATGGGTTCTCGGCGGTGATTCGCTCGTACATGTCGAACAGGTTGCCGTACTTCTCGCGAATGGCATTCATGCCCAGCCGCTTGATCGCGTCGCCGAAATCGAGATACACGCCCAGCCCACCTGGGCCAACGCCGCGGCCCTCGTCGCAGACCGCTTTGGCGTTGCGTGAGGCGACGTCGCGCGGCACCAGGTTGCCGAAGCTGGGGTATTTGCGCTCCAGATAGTAATCGCGCTCGCTCTCGGGGATCTGGTTCGGCGGGCGGGTGTCGCCCTGCTTCTTCGGCACCCAGATGCGCCCGTCGTTACGCAGCGACTCGCTCATCAGCGTGAGCTTCGATTGGTACTCGCCATGGACGGGGATACAGGTAGGGTGGATCTGCGTGAAGCAGGGGTTGGCGAAGAACGCGCCGCGGCGGTGCGCGCGCCAGATCGCGGTGGTGTTGCAGCCCTTGGCATTGGTTGAGAGATAGAAGACATTCCCATAGCCGCCGGTGGCCAGCACCACCGCGTCGCCAGTGTGCGACTCAATTTTGCCGCTCACCATATCGCGCGTCACAATGCCTTTGGCGTGGCCATCGATCAGAATCAGGTCGAGCATCTCGGTGCGCGGATACATCGCAACTTTGCCCAAGCCGATCTGGCGCGAGAGCGCCTGGTAGGCGCCAAGCAGCAGTTGCTGGCCGGTCTGCCCACGGGCGTAGAAGGTACGCGACACCTGCGCGCCGCCGAACGAGCGATTGTCGAGTAGGCCGCCATACTCGCGTGCGAACGGCACGCCCTGCGCCACGCACTGATCGATAATATTGAGGCTGATCTGCGCCAGCCGGTAGACATTCGCCTCGCGCGAGCGGTAGTCGCCACCTTTGATCGTGTCGTAGAACAGGCGGTAGATGCTATCGCCGTCGTTGCGGTAGTTCTTGGCCGCGTTGATGCCGCCCTGTGCCGCAATCGAGTGGGCTCGGCGCGGGCTATCCTGGTAGCAGAAACACTTCACGTTATAGCCCAGCTCGGCCATCGTCGCGGCCGCCGATGCGCCCGCCAGGCCCGAACCGACCACCAGAACCGTATATTTGCGCTTATTAGCGGGATTTACCAGCTTATATTCGAATTTGGCCAAATCCCATTTTTGCTCAAGCGGCCCCGCGGGCGCCTCTGCATCGAGCGCCACGGCAAACTCGGTATCGGGTCGTGTTGTGATCTCCGGTTTCGTCTCGATGGTCATGATCTATCTCCTGAATGCCAGAAGCCAGAGGATAGAGGGTAGAAGATAGAAGATAGCAGTCCATCAATCGATAATGCTTCTCTATTCTCTATCTTCCATCCTCTATCTTCGGTTCTCGGTTCTCCGCCTACTGAACAAACCCAAACAGCACCGCCAGCGGAACCGAAACAAACCCAACCAGTAGTATCAGCGCCACGGCGAGCGAGAGGCCGCGCAAGAGCAGGTTCGTGCGGTTGCTATTGAGTCCGAGTGTTTGAAACATGCTCCAGAAGCCGTGATAGATGTGCAGGCTGAGCGCTACCATCGCGATGATATAGAAGATCGTCGCCGGCCATACACGGAAGCCATTCACGACGTTCTGATAGGCATAGAACTGGCCGCCGGCCTCGCGTTGGTATTCGCCTGCGCCATAACCGACCAGGCCGAGCGTGAAGTGCATGATGTGAAAGACAATAAACAGCGCTAGAATGACGCCGCCCCAGCGCATGGTTCGCGATGCATAGGTCGACTGCACCGACCGCTTCTGCGCGTAGCGCATCCCGCGCGGCCGCCCCTCCCAATCCTGCCGCGTGAGCGAGTAGGCCGCCCAGACATGCGCGACCACCGCGCCGAGCAACACGACCCGCGCAACCCACAAGAGGTGGGTATGGCCGAACACCGGGCTGCCAAGCGATCGCAGGCCAGCAGCGTAGTCATTAAAATACTGCGGCCCCTCGAAAATCTTTAGATTGCCATACATGTGTACGAGCAGAAAGCCGATCCCGATCAAGCCGGTGACGGCCATGATCGCCTTTTTACCGATCGACGAGCGGTAGAGTGTGAGCGCTCCAGTCATATTGTCTCCTTCAAACATGGTGGGAGGGGAGGCTTGGAGGGGTCCCCCGCTTTCGCGGGGGTTACGCGGTGGGGACTCGCCCCATCCCCCAGCCCCATCCCCCACCAGTGGGGAAGGGGAGTAACTTCTCCTCCTCCCCGGCGTAGGGAAAAGGCGTAACTTCTCCCCCTCTCCCCGGCGTGGGAGAGGGGTCGGGGGGTGAGGGGGAGTGGTCACTCCAGGAAGGGTTCGACGTAATCCTCCTGCCTCGGCGCGAGTTTGTAGCGCATGATGGTGCGTGCGCAGGTGTTCCAGCGCAGGAGCGCATCGTCGTTTCCAGGCGGGCGGATGGCTTCGGCTTTCTCGAAAAGATCCATTGCATTGCGCAACCAATCGTACGCCTGAGATCCGCCGCCCGGCGTACCCCGTTTGAGAATCGTCTTCGCCTGACGTTCAAAGATAATCCCAGCGTAATACGTGCGTTCATACTCATCGTGCAGGCGCGGCAGCAGCTCGCGGGCATACCTGACTTCATCGCGAGCGCGCCGACCGAACTGGTCGGTTATGGACAGGATTAAGATAACGAGCGCCTTCTGGTTCTCGGCGTCAATTTCCAATATGTCGAGGCAGATGCTTTCGGCCTCTCTGGGTTCGTTGAGCAGCCGATACCTTTCCGCTTTGTCCAGGGCCGCGGCAATACCTTGCTCGGAAAGGGATTTGAGTTGAAACATATGTCCCTCCCGCCGTAAAGCGGTCATTTTTTTCCCATGAGTTTGCGACTCAACCACATCAGCGGATCAAAATAGATATCGGCGACCCGCTCCTTGAGCGGGATGATGCCATTGTCGGTCAAGTGGATATGTTCGGGGCAGACCTCGGTGCAGCATTTGGTGATGTTGCAGAAGCCGATGCCCGCCTCCTCGTGCATCATTTTGCGGCGTTCCAGGCTGTCATACGGATGCATGTCCAGGTTGGCCAGCTTGATCAGCTGGCGCGGCCCGTAGAACGAGTCCTTGCGGTTATGGTCGCGCAGGATGTGGCACACGTCCTGGCATAGGAAGCACTCGATGCACTTGCGAAACTCCTGAATGCGATCTACATCCATCTGCTGCATCACGAACGGTTTGGGCGCGTCGGCCGCCGGCGTAAACGGCGCGATCTTTTCTGAGACGCGGAAGTTCCACGATACATCGGTCACCAAATCTTTGATGAGCGGAAATGCTTTGAGCGGGTGGACGACAATCGGCGCGTTGTCGGTCGTGTAATCCCTGACGCGCGCCTTACACAGCAGGCGTGGTTTCCCATTGATCTCGGCGCTGCACGAGCCACACTTCCCGGCCTTGCAGTTCCAGCGGCACGAGAGCGTACTATCGTGGTGGGCCTGAATATAGTGGATGGCATCCAGCACCACCATGCCTGGAAACGTCGGCACCTCGTAGTCGTGCTCGGCGCCGCCGCTGGCGTCGCCCCGGAACACTCGTAGGGTCACGTTGTCCATTATTTTGCCCCCTCGAACAGCTGTGCCAGCTCTGCCGGAATCTGCGGAACCGGGCGCGTCGTGATCTTCACCGCATCGCCATCTTTGGTGGCGATCAGGTTCTTCCCGGCCCATTCCGGGTCGGGGTCGGGGTAGTCGGTGCGCCACTGCGCGCCGCGGCTTTCCCGGCGTTCCAGCGCACACCGCACGATGATCTCCGAGATCTTCAGCATAAATCGGATCTCGCGCGCGGTATGCCAGCCCGGATTAAACAGGCGTGACCCGTCGATATGCAGATTCTTCGCGCGCCGCTGAAGCTCCAGCACCTGGCTCAGGCACTGCGACAGCCCTTCTTCGGTGCGCGCGATCATCGCGCCCTCCTGCATGGCGGCCTGGAGTTCCTGAGTGAGCAGGTAGGGGTTTTCGGTTCCTGAGGACTCGAACGGCGCCAGCAGAATCTCGCTCTCCTCGCGAATCTGTGTTTCGTCGATCGTGCCGTGCGTCGCCGTTTGCGCGTATTGTGCCGCCGCTTCGCCCGCGCGCTTGCCGAAGACCAGCAGGTCGCACAGCGCGTTGCCGCCCAGGCGGTTCGCGCCATGCACGCCGCACGCCACCTCGCCGGCCGTAAAGAGGCCGGGCACCGTCGTCGCGCAAGTGTCCGGTTCGGCCCGGACGCCGCCCATCGTGTAGTGGATGGTCGGGCCAACCTCCATCGCCTGTTTGGTGATGTCGACATCGCCAAGCGCGTGGAATTGTTCGTACATGCTCGGCAGTTTCCGCTTGACCAGCTCAGGGTCGCGGTGGGTTATATCGAGGTAGACCCCGCCGTGTTCCGTGCCGTTGCCGGCCAGCACCTCGCGGTAAATGGCGCGCGACGTCACGTCGCGCGGCAGCAACTCTGGCGGCGGGCGGTTATTGTCCTTGTCTTCCAACCAGCGGGCAGCTTCCTCTTCGGTCTCCGCGTGGCGGCCTCTATAGGCCGGGGGCGTGTATTTAGGGTCGAACATGAACCGCTCGCCCTTGGCATTGCGGAGCACGCCGCCCTCGCCGCGCACCCCTTCGGTGACGAGGATGCCGCGCACGCCGGGCGGCCAGATCATGCCGGTCGGGTGGAACTGCACCATCTCCATGTCCATCAGCTCCGCTCCGGCATCGTAGGCCAAGATCGCTCCGTCGCCGACGGAATCGTGGGAGTTGGAGGTCACCTGGTACATCCGGCCCCAGCCGCCCGTCGCGAGTATCACCGCCCTGGCCTTGACGACCAGGAAGCGACCTGTCTCGCGGTAGTAGCCGAACGCGCCGACCACCCGGTCGCCATCCTTCAGCAGCCGGGTTATGGCTACTTCCATGTAACACTTCATACCAGTCGCGACGGCGCGGTCCTGCAAGGTGCGCAGCAGCTCCAGGCCGGTTCGGTCGCCGACGTGGTTCAGGCGGCGGTAGGTGTGGCCACCGAATGGGCGCTGCATGATCAGGCCACCGGGCGTGCGGTCGAAGACCGCGCCATAGCGCTCCAACTCCAGCACGCGCTCCGGCGCCTCTTTCGCCAGAAGCTCGACGGTACGCCAGTTGTTGAGGAATGCGCCGCCACGCATCGTGTCCATGAAGTGGACCTGCCAGGAGTCCTTTTTGTCAAGGTTCGCCAGCGCGCCGGCGATCCCGCCCTCGGCCATGACGGTATGCGCCTTGCCGAGCAGCGATTTACAGACAACGCCGACATTCAGCCCGGCCTCCGCGGCCGCGATCGTAGCCCGTAGCCCGGCACCGCCCGCGCCGATCACCAGGACATCGTGCTCGTAAGTGTCGTACGCCTCCATCTAAAACAACCTCACATCCTGAATCGTGCCCGATGCCACCAGCCGCACATATAGGTCGGTCAGCGCGACCGAGACGAGGCTGCACCAGGCGAAAAGCCCGTGGCGCGCGTTCAGCAAACTCACTCGATTCCAGAAGCCGTAGCGCGTGGTATTGGCGAGAGAACAAGAGTAGCAGTTAAGCCCGCCCCCTATCAGATGCCGAAACGAATGGCAGGAGAAGGTATACAGCACCAGCAGCACCACGTTTACGGCGAAGATAAGCGACCCCAGCGCAATGCCGAAGCGCCCATCGAAGAAGAACGCGCTAATGGCGTCGTACGACAGGATGAAAATGAAGATCACTGCCAAGTAGAAGGCGAAGCGGTGCAGATTCTGGAGAATGAATGGGAACTCGCGCTCGCCGGTATAACGCTTGCGTTGGAACGGTTCTTGGACGGCGCAGGCAGGTGGATCCCAAAAGAACGCTCGGTAGTAGGCCAGCCGGTAATAATAGCAGGTCAGCCGGAAGAGCAGCGGAAACGCGATAATGTACGCCGCCGGCGAAACGTTCCAACCGCCGATGCGCAGATCGATCGGCAGCAGCGGCGAGTAGAAGGGCGAAAGATATGGCCCGACTTCAAAAAACTGGTTTTCCAACCCGCGCCATGTCGCGTAGATCACGAACGAGCCAAGCACAAGCACAGTGAGCAGTGGTCTGATCCACCAGGTATCGCGGCGGCTGTTGAGCGGCAGCGGCACGCGCCCGGCTTCCTTACTTTGCGCGGTAGGTAAAGCCATATGCTCCCCCCAGAAGTGGAGAAAGGTCGCGACGGCCGAGCGAGCAACTATTCAGGAACGTGCAGCGGGAAAGCGCGGGGAGCTCGTCGCGATAGGTAGTCCAATTGACTCCGGTGTATGCGGTAGTCATGGGAACATTTCTAGCGCTAGGGCCCAGTCTCACCATGATGTGAGAAGAGTTTCACGATCAGGCGTATTATAGCGCAAACACATAAGGTTGTCTAACGGTTTCGCCGTAAGGCAAAGTGTAGCACGGCCCAATTGAGATGTCCAAGATATATTTTGTATCGATTGTATAATTTGTCGGTATGATTTTCCATTGCTATGGTGATGAAGCATGCGCGCTCGATGTTGCGGTAGTCGTAGCCCGCGAGGCGCATCGGTTTGCGGTAGTGTAGTGGCAAGGGAAGCTGTGTTTGATTGGGAGTTGGGCGTCGATAGGGCGTGGACACGAAGGAGCCGCCCTACAGGGCATCGGGCCTGTAGGGCGGCTCCTCCGTGTCCGCCGGGGAATAGCCGGCGCGCTTTACAAATCCAACCGCACCTTTGCACCGAAGTTTTTCTTCTCTTTGCTGGTGAAATAGGTCGCGCAGGCGGCGTCGAGCAAATCGGCGCTGAGGGTCACCGTTTCCATGTTGTACTTGGCAATTGACATTGCTTGGAGTAGGATGTCGCGCGGTTGGCACATGCTCTCGCGCCACTGCTCTTCGGTTGGATCAATAATTTCAATCTTGAATTTGATGCGCCGTAGCAGCGCGTCGTCGCCAAGATCATTCGGATCAAGATTGGTCGAGAACATGATCAACTGATCGAACGGGATTTGTAGCTTCTTTCCTGTGACAGTAGTGAGGAAATCATACCGCTTTTCCAATGGCACGATCCAGCGGTTCAGCAGATCGAACACGCGCACCTGCTGGCGCCCGAAGTCGTCGATCAGGAAGATGCCGCAATTCGCTTTCATTTGGAATGGCGCTTCGTAGATGCGCGAGTCCTTGTTGTACGTCAGATTAAGCCCATCCAACGTTAACTCGCCGCCGGTGATCACGACGGGACGACTAACGCGAATCCAACGTTGGTCATACTCGATTGTGTCGGACAACGCTTTCTTCGGTGGCTCATGCACGATCGAGTCATACATTTTGATGATCGCGCCATCGGCATATATAGCATAAGGGATGAAGATGTCATCACCCATCAGATGAGTGATGCGTTCGGCGATCGTGGTCTTGCCGTTGCCAGGGAAGCCGAACAACATCACGGATGATGCCGAGTTAACCATTGGTCCGACTTGATTCAAGATCGACTCATCGATCACCAGGCCCTGAAACGCCTCACGGATGTTGCGGCGCGTCACTACTACATCTTTGACCGTCTGAGCCTTAACCGAGGCAATCCACTCATTCAAATCAATCGGACAGGGGCCGGAGTACATGGTCTTAAGCAGTGCGTCTTGCGCGCTACGGTTACCGGCTATAGTGAGCACGTATTCGTAGTTGACATCGCCGTAGCCGCGCTGCCCGGCGATATCGATCATCTCCTGGCCGCGCAGCTCTTTCAGCAGCACGTCGATGATCTGGTAGGGCAGCTTCATTTCGTCGACCAACTCCATGCCGGTCACGCGCCCTTTGTTATAGATAATGCGGGTCAGGTGCTCGTAGAGAAATGTGCGGTTGAGTTTGGTCTCTTCGATCGTTTGCGGCTGCGCGGGCGTGAATTTGTTCGAGAGCTTGGGCATCGCCACATCGTCGGTCGGCGCCGGGTCGCCGATTGCGCGGGTGGTGGCCAGGTTGGTGCCTTTGGCGCGGGCTTCGGCGACGGCTCGTTCGAGTTCGTCTTTATGGAACAGCAGGTGCAGCAGCGCATCCTGATCGTCGGCTTCTTGGGCGCGCTTGATGCAGTCGTAGACCGCGCGCGCGACCAGATATTTCACTCCATCGACATACAGGTGGTGCAGGTATTCGGCTTTGCGCACGTAGCAGTCGCGCGGGTGCGAGGTTTTGCTCAGCATCTCGTCGTATGAGCGTTGGTCGATCAGCAGGCGCATGTGTCATCCTTTGGCAAAAACGTAGTTGTGCGATGTCCCGCTGTAGTATATGCCGAGCGCATCAGAATGGACAATAGGCCGATAGTCATCTTGCAGTCTATGACTGGCTACGCCCTACCCAAGGGGGTAGCGCATTCGCGAGCATGTTCAGCCTTCGGCAGAGTGGTACTTTATCGTTTAATTGTTTTTCGTTTTTGCGCTCTGCGAGCGCAAAAACGAAAAACAGAAAATCAAGGAGTACCATGTTCTTTGTTCCGCTTAGGCCGGTGATCGGCCGATCCGGATGCGGCAGAACTGCGCGCCGGCGGCAATGCACTCGATCTCATCGACCGGGTAGGTGTCGCCGGTAGCCCAGCGCAGCGCCTCGCCGTAGAAGCCAATTGGAAAGTAGCAGATGCCATGCTCGGCCTGGTTGCCCGCACAATATGGGCAGCCGCCGATCTCGACAAAGAAACCCTGGTCGTTGTCGAAGGTGCGGTGGGGTGCGTGCAGCAATTCCTCGGCGATCTTGGCCGAGCGCGCGAGCACCAGCTTGATCTTGGCGTCGGTGGGCAGCACCTTGAACGCCGCACCGGCGAGCGCCGAGAGTGTTTTGTTGGTCTGGCGGAAGTGCTTGAGTGAGTTGCGCCCAGCCCGTAGGAGGATCGGCTTGACACCTCGATCGCCGAAGATCCGGAAGGCAGTGGCGAACAAGTGACTGAGCTCATCTACCGTTGCCGAGGGCGTGTCATCGTCCGGCGGCAGCGCGCCGCCGCTGTAAAATCGCTGCAATCCGGATTGAGCAAACAACAGGCGCAGGCTCTTTTCGCCGAGGTTGTCGATGATGCTATCGCAGACCTGCCGGATGACCTGAGAGGGGACTTGTTGTTGGTTAGCCATGGCGTGTTTCCTCACTCACGATGCGCAATTACGGCAAGCCGACGTTGCGACGGACGTAACTGTTCATTCTTGGGCTGATCGGACGCGGACGAACGCGGATAAAGAAGTTTCATTTCTGTGTTTGTCCGCGGCCATCTACATCCAATCCCAGGCAAATGTGAATAGTACCGACGGGCTGCGCGCTGCGCAGAGTATAGCATAACTCCGTTGGCGAATCATCAATGATTTTCGCACTGCGCCGCATTCGAGGAGGCGCAGCCTAAAGAAACGACGATACCAGATCGTACGCCGCAATATCGTTCTTATACCACTCGCGCTGGCAAGGCCATTGACGCAATTGGTCTTTTGCTCTACCATACTGCCACACGGCTCCACAGACGTTCTACGATCGCGGGATGACTCGCGCCGACCAGTATATTGGTCGGCGCTTATGCACTCCAGTGTCATTGCAAATTGCAGGCGGCTGGCGACTGGCTACTCGCGTAAGGAGGATCGGCTATGTTGAACCTGCGTAAGCTCACGATCGACCATTTTGTCGAGCAGCTCAGGGCGGCATATCGACGCACCTACGGCGATATGGAGCCTTCGTATGGGAACATCATCGCCTGGTCGGGCCGGCTGGCGCTCGAGAATATCGCGAACTCCGACGCGCTGTACCATAATGTTGAGCACACCATGTTGGTCACAACGGTCGGCCAGGCAATTCTCGAAGGCAAGCACCTGTGCGAGGGCGGCGTGGCGCCGCGCGACTGGCTGCACTTCACGATTGCGCTGCTCTGCCACGACATTGGCTATGTGCGCGGCGTGTGCCGGCGCGATACCGACAGCGTGATCGCCACTGGCATCGGCGAGGCGACGATTGAGCTTGCGCCGCACGGCACCGATGCCGCTCTGACACCGTATCATGTCGATCGGAGCAAGCAGTTCATCTACGAGCGCTTCGGCGGCGAGATGCTGGCCGGCGCCAACGTTGTCGATACCGATCTGCTTGCGGCGTACATCGAGATGACGCGCTTCCCGGCGCCCGACGACAAACGCTACCAGGACACGAAAGGCTACGGCGGCCTGGCGCGCGCGGCCGATTACATTGGGCAGCTCGGCGACCCCGATTACGTGCGCAAAGCGCCGGCGCTGTTCTATGAATTCGAGGAGACCGGTACGAATGCGCGCTATGGTTATGCGAGTCCCGGCGATTTACGGGCGACATTCACCGGGTTCTATTGGAACGTAGTCAACCCGTATATTCAGGACGCGCTGCGTTATTTATATCAGACACAAGAGGGCAAAGAGTGGATCGCCAACCTCTTCTCGCTGGTGTTTGCAGCGGAACATAACAGTAAGCGGTGAACGCAAGCCGAACGAGTGTAGCTTGATGGAAGTTTCTATCGATTTCCTTCAGTTCCTGCAGTTCCCGCGCAAAGGAAATCAAGGAACTGAAGGAAATCGGAATGGCGCTAGCCTGCATTTAGCACGCCAATACCCTATTGCCCATTACCCGGCTGGGAAAGGTGCGGAGCGCATGAGCGCGCGGATTCTGGTGGTCGACGATGAGCCGCAGATTGGGCGCTTGCTGAAGACCAGCCTCGGCGTGCGCGGCTACGACGTCACGGTCGCGGAGGATGGCCGGTCGGCGCTGGAACTGGCGACGAGCTGGCGCCCGGATATCATCTTGCTCGATCTGGGATTGCCGGAGATGGATGGGCTGGACGTCTGCCGCCACATCCGCACATGGTCGCAGGTGCCGATTATCATTCTGACGGTGCGCGACGCCGAGCTCGACAAGGTGACCGCGCTGGATCTCGGGGCCGATGATTACCTGACCAAGCCATTCGGCATGAATGAACTGCTGGCGCGCGTCCGCGTAGCGCTTCGTCACGCGACCCGCGGGGCATCCAGCGAGGAACCGGTCCTGCAATTCGGCGATCTCACGATTGACCTAGCGCATCGGCAGGTGACACTTGGTGGGCAGGCGGTCCACCTTACGCCCACCGAGTATGATCTGCTGCGAACGCTCGCCACGCAGGCCGGCAAGGTGCTGACACATAGCATGCTCTTGCAGTCGGTTTGGGGCAGCGCCTACCAGCAAGATGTGCCGACCTTGCGCGTCTTCATCACCCAGCTTCGCCACAAGCTCGAGGCCGACCCGGCCCATCCAACCTACCTGCTCACCGAGCCAGGCATTGGGTACCGTTTTCAGGGCGGCGGGTAATCTGCAATCAGTTTTTGAAGATGGAGGATAGAGGATAGAAGATGGAAGGGCCACATTGCAGCATGCTGCATCGCGATTTTCCATCTCTATCTTCTATCTTCAAAACCGTAGGCATCTCCATCCGGTTTGGACAAATGGTAGGGCACGCTAATGACCACGACGCCCTTGCGAAAGAGCAGCGCCGCCTTGATCGCCAGCGCCGTCTGGTTGTGCAGCAGGTGCTGCCACCATTTCGACGGGATAAACTCCGGCAGAATGACTGAGAGCACATCGTCGTCGTAGCGCGAGTCAAGTTCGTCGACATAGCGCAGGATCGGCCGGACTAAACTGCGATATGGCGAGTGCAGCACCTCCAGCGGCACGCCACTACTCCACTGCGCCCATTTCGCGCGCACTTTGAGCGACTCCTCTGGATCGAGCTCGACATACAGCGCGGTCGTGTTATCCGGAGCGATCGAGCAGGCAAACTCCAGCGCTGGAATAACCCCGCGATGAATGCCCGAGACCAGCACGAGCGCGGTATGCCGCTTGACAGCCCCAATCGGCTTCGCCGCCATCAGCGAGAGCTGGCGCGCGACGTCGAGGTAGTGCCTATGGATCGCGCGGAATAGGAGCACGATGATTGGGATGGCGACGAGTACTACCCAGCCGCCGCGCGTAAAACGAGTGACGATGATCACCATAAATACGATCGCCGTCAGCGTCGCACCAATCCCATTAATCACAACGCTGCGCTGCCAGCCCGGCTCGCGAAAGCGCAGCCAATGGCGAACCATGCCACCTTGTGAGAGTGTAAACGAGATGAACACGCCAATCGCGTAGAGCGGCAGCATCGCCTGCTCGCGAGCGTCGAAGATCACAATCAGCAGCGCCGCCAGCAACCCCAGGACCAAAATGCCATTCGAGAAGACCAAGCGATCCCCGCGGCTGGAGAACTGACGCGGCAGAAAGCGGTCGCGGGATAGAATCGACGATAGGCGCGGAAAGTCGGCGTAGCTGGTATTCGCCGCCAGCACCAGGATCAGCGCCGTCGCCACCTGAATAATGAAGTAGAACGGTCCTGTACCAATCACCGCGCGCGCGACCTGCGAGACGAGGCTCTCTTCCTCGCGTGGGACAGCGCCTGTGAAATGCGCCAGCACGGTGATTCCCAGGAAGATCGTGCCTAAGATCGTGAGCATCGCCAGGAGCGTCGTCGCGGCATTCTTGGACTCGGGCTTCTGAAAGGCCGGCACGCCGTTGGAGATCGCCTCGACGCCAGTCAGCGCGGTGCAGCCGGCCGAGAAGGCTTGCAACACCAGGAAGAGTGTCAGCGTGTGCGTTGGCGGCGGCAGTTCGGCCGGCGCGGGCAGCTGCGGCATGCTACCGGTCAGCACCAATTGGGCAGTGCCGATACCGATGCAGGCGAGCATGCTGATCACAAACAGATAGGTCGGCGCGGCGAAGATCGCGCCGCTCTCCTTGACGCCGCGCAGGTTGACGATCGTGATAATCGCGATACACACGAGCGAGATCTCGACTCGGTAGTCGGCTAACCCAGGGTACCCCCATGTCGACGCGAGCGAAGTAATCGCGAAGACACCGGCGGCGACCGAGACGGCCACGGTGAGCACATAGTCGATCAGCAGCGCCCCGGCCGCGACTAGGCCGGGCAGCTCGCCCAGGTTCTCGTGCGCGACGATATAGGCGCCGCCGCCGCTCGGGTAGGCATAGATCGTCTGGCGGTAGGAGAATCCGACGATCAACAGCAGGGTGATGATCGCGATGCAGATCGGAATCGACAATGTCAGCGCACCGCTGCCTACGGTGATCAGCACCAGCATGATCGCTTCGGTGGCATAGGCGGTCGAGCTGATTGGGTCGGAGGCGAAGACGGCCAGTGCGACGATCTTGCGGATGCGTTGATGCTGTTGCGCGGCGGTATCTAGCGGCTGGCCGACCAGGATGCGTTTGAGCGTATCAATCATTGTTCGTTCTTGTTTCGGATCGATAGTGGAACGGCTGCATCTGGCACCTTCGGTTTGACACAAACGTCAATTCGACGCAAGTGGGTATCATGTTAGCGCAGATCGCTCTATATCCGCGTCAAAGAAGGCACCTGGAGGTGTTAGGATAGTATAAGGGTTTGGTTAAAAAGAGTGACAGCAGCAGGCAAATATCATACGATTTTTTTATGTGTTTGGCGGGAACCCGAACACTCTCTATTCTGCCTCGCCGCGAAAACGATATCCAATCCCTGTCTCGGTAATAATATACTGTGGCTGAGCTGGATCATCCTCGATCTTACGCCGGAGTTGATTGATGAACACCCGCAGCTTCGCTGGATCCTGCTGCTGGTCGAGGCCCCACACTTTCTGTAATAGCACCCCATGCGTCATCACTTTGCCGCTATACATTGCAAGGGTTTTGAGGATTTCGTACTCCGTGGGGGTGAGATGGACGTCTTGATCGTGAAGGCTCACGCGGTGCGCGGCAAGATCGATGCGCAGGTCTCCTGCGACAATCATGGGCTCCGGTGATGTATGCCTGCGTGCGGCATGGCGCAGCGCGACCTGGATTCGCGCCAGCAGTTCATTGGTGCCGAACGGTTTGGTCAGGTAATCGTCCGCGCCCAGGTTGAGCGCGGTCACCTTCTCGTCTTCACGGTCGCGGACCGACAGCACAATGATCGGCATGTCGGACCATTCACGCACGCGGCGGAGGACTTCAAGTCCGTCGATTTCTGGCATCCCCAGATCGAGTAAGACGACATCGGGATGCCAGGTCGTCACTTGCTCCAGCGCGGATCGACCGTTTTCGGCTAGCGCGACCTCGTTACCATGCACTTCCAGCGTGGCCTTCAAAAAGCGCCGAATTTGCGGCTCATCGTCCACAACCAGTATCCGTGGCTTCATCTGCGTTCCTTCTGCGCTTCGTCGAACGGCAAGGTAAACACGAAGCGCGCTCCGCCAGTTGGTTGATTCTCCGCCCAGATCCGGCCACCGTGCGCCTCGATAATGCCTTTGCAGATCGCTAGTCCTAATCCAGTGCCGTCGGCATGCCGTTCCGGCCCCACAACCCGATAGAACTTATCGAAGATATGCGGTAGCGCCTCAGCGGCAATGCCTGGTCCCTGGTCCAGCACCTGTATCCAAACATCCGCATCGTGGACTTCGGCCATGATAGTAATCGCTGTCGCGTCTGGCGTGTACTTGATGGCATTTTCGATCAGGTTCGTCAGCACCTGATCGATCAACGCGGCATTCACCCACACCAGCGGCACATCAGCCGGGATGCTCACGTGGAGCTTGCGCCCGTGAAGCCGTGGGCGCAACCGCGACAACACGCCGCCGACGATGTCGCCAATATCTTCCCACTGGCGCGCTGGGTTGAGCGCGCCGCCTTCGATCCGCGACATATCCAGCAGATTGCCGACCAGCCGGTTCAGGCGATCGGCTTCATCGGCGAGCGTATCGAGCATCTGCTCGCCCACGGCGCTATTCCACTCCACATCCCGCTGGCGCAGCGCGGTGGCAATTCCTTTGACTGCCACCAGCGGGGTGCGTAGATCATGGGAGACTGAGGAAAGTAAGGCCGATTTCAGGCGATCGGACTCGGCGAGCGCCCACGTTTCAGCCGCCTGGGCCGCCACACGACCGCGATGATTGGCAACTTCTGGGTGGACTTGACCCGCACGACACTGTATATCTTCTTGCCGCTCGCGCTTGTGCTCGCGCTGATCCAGGTCTCGCAGGGCGTGGTGCAGAACTTCACCGCCTACCAGACGGTGCCGCTGGTTCAGCCGACCAGCTACGAGCAAACCAAGCTCGACGCCGACGGCAACCCGGTCAAGGATGCCAATGGCAA
>WNFZ01000446.1_pt1 | contig 74552 bp, 72 predicted proteins | sample 5400081 | NCBI WGS metagenome assembly WNFZ01 (sample SAMN13153365, study PRJNA577476) | soil metagenome | isolation source: 80 cm soil or saprolite under grassland replicate 1 | place: USA:California | collected 2016-06-15
AATGGGATAGATCTCGTCGAGAATATTATTAACGAGATTATTGTAAATATACGTAATCAGCAAGATACCACGATTGTAAAAAATGAAATTGAATTAATATCAAAATCAGATCAAAGAACGAGAACCACAAAAGCTTGGGATTATGTGAATGTGAGACCGGAACTTTTTATAAGCGTTGGTGAGAAGGTACTTAAACTATTTCTCAGTGCAGGATATTAGGGATTTGAAAAATAGAATATTACAAAAAAGAAGATTGCTTACTGAGGATCTAGTCACGGTTAATACAGTATTAGATAAATTGCAATCACTATAATACCGTAATTGAGAATCAGGATTAGTCCGAAAATTTTTTATGGTATTTTTCAGAAGGTATTGTCAGTGTACACACTGGTGGGAGGATAAGTTTCTGGCTACTTGGCATAGTCCTGTCCTTTTCTTTGACCTCCCATCAGCCTTTAAACTCTTATAATTTGTTGGACATAATATTTAACACAACGTCAACTCCAAATGCAGAATTCATGCTGATGGGTTCGTCCGCTTGTCTGCATTCATTAATCTGGGCGCATCGGTTTAACTCTATTTTTTATCGACAATTATCTAATAGCGGCGAATTAAGTAGTATCAAAAATTTTATAATTATTGGATATCAGTGAAGAAAGTGAGATTTTAACTTATAAAATATTATTTCTTTATCTGACATTCCGATTAATCTTAATCCTTTATTAAGTAACTTGTGCTTTATTTCCTGTGTTATCTTGTCCTTCTCTAATATTATTATCATTTTGAAGATTCTCTTACTACCACTATTAATACCCAATAAACCTTAAACAATTATAGTATCTGATATGCCACACAGGACTGACAGATGCAAAATGGGCTCATTGAATAAATTGTGTGATATTGAATCAATTCCATCAGTGACCCATCAAATTCTAAATTCTTCAGTAAGAATCCTTGAAAACTCATTTATTTTTTATCCCGGGTTAATATTCAAATGCGTTCTTACGACTGAAAGGAGGGTTCATTATTAATTCCTAGCCGGCCCTCATTTTTCCGTATCAGTTGAAATTTATTTATAATTTATTGAACATAATATTTGACAAGAACGAATTCCAAACACGCTGGTGGGCCTGTTCTTCACCAATCTTATGGGCTTGGGTTTCAATGGTCCACCAGTTCTAGTATTGGATTGCAGACTCGTTAAATATTTGTAAATTAGTCGTAATACGCTTAAGCACAAACTTATGGATTCAATATGCAGGCTTTCCACTTGAAATGGACCCATTAGTTTTTAATAATCAAACCCATCTTCTATGTTTATAATATTTTCTCTTTTCCCAAAGTCACTAAAGACTTAACTAGATGGCGATCCTATCACAATTAAAGGCATAGGTGGATTGATACGGGGTTTAGATTGTATTGGAGTGTAATATTTGTCTAACAACAAGAGGATTGTTAGCATAGTAGATGATGAAATCCATACTGCTAAACTCTTTCATGAGGCTTTGCACGAAAATATTGATGGAATTTCAGTGTTCTCTTTCAACGATCCCATCACGGCATTCAAGCATTTTACAGAGAACAAAGATCACTTCGCCTTAGTAATTTCTGATCTAAGAATGCCAGGACTAAATGGCTTAGAATTACTCAAAAAAGTAAAGACTTCGAATCCTAAAGTAAGAACGATATTGATGAGCGCTTATAATTTTGAGGAAGAAGAATTGTACCAGCAATATATGAAAGAAGCAGTGATTAACTCAACTATTGAAAAACCTATCACGATGAATATACTATACAAAAGAGTAAGAGATGAATTGAATGCTTATCAAATAGGTAAAAACGAAAAATCGTAAAATTTTTGTCCCCTACTTAATCAATTTTGAACTGATTAATTGCATTCTAATCTCAGGTGTGGACCTTGAAACTTTTTTAATCTTTAATGTCCATATGTACTCTTTTACTTTCATCTATGTATTTCATCAAATATTTCCTTGAATGCACGCTCCTATTTACCGATTTTAAGAAAATAAAGATTTGTGTTTCATTTATGTCCATCTTCAATTAATGATTTTATAATATAGCGGTGACACTGCTCTCCTTTCTTACAGAAGCAAAGAAGTGTGATTGTCTCTCCAGATGATGATCTTCGACGTAATTCTGCGATTGCTTCCATTGCAGCTAGATCTTTCATCTGGGGATGGAATTTTTCTTCAAATGTTTTCCAATCCTCCTCAGTCTTTTGATTATGTTTCCATTTACGCAACTTGTCACGATCTGGAGATAATACTAGCATCCTTTCATCAAAATGCTGCTTCTTAATAAAGCGAGGATAAATTCTAGTAATTAAAATTCTAGTGCCGTCTGATTCATCTCTATCATCGTAAATAGACTTGGTTTTAATCATACCATTTCAGCCCCTTTACTTTAATCTGAAGACTATCGTGATAATGATATTTATCATAGCTGCGCTTTGAATAAACGCTAAAATAAATTCTCCCGTCATAAATCTCTTCAGTGTAAAATTTTCTATCTTTATTAATTCATTATCAGGTAATAGATAAATAACAAAACAGCCTTTTAATTAAATACGAAATGGAATTAAATGCTATGATACTTGCTATATTTGCAATCGTTGCAATAACTGGTTCAATATGGACGCTAACTGCATCTGAGTCAGCAAATGCTTGGCATTCAATGTTTGCAAGCAAGAAGGCGTGCGTAAACTGGTTTAAAGCGCTTGGTAACACCACGTCGGAAGGAGAGTTTGCATGTGATAAGGTAGTTCCACATCAACCAGCCAACTCTACAGCCAACTCTACAACCAACTCTACGCGATGCTGTTACCCAAATCTATCAGGTAAAAAATTTCCACTCCCGTCTTAATGATTGTTATCGCTAGGAACTTAGTTTAAAAGGATGTAATATGACGTAGGATAGAAATATCGAATATCAAAGTATATCCGCGCGATTAACATGAAAGCTTCCCAACAACATACCCCGGGCATGGTTGTCCTTTTCTTTAAGCTCCCATCAAGCATTAAACTTCCTTATAATTTGTTGGGAATGCTAATATTACAAATCGACACCAATGCCGAACTCATTCTGATGGGTCCCTTTCCCTGAATCGGTGACTGATGGACCCATCGGTTTAAACTATTATATTTTTTATCGAACATTATTTAATAGGCGTCAAGTCAAAAACTGTGCTGGCCATCATTACTCTATCGCTTGGTTTCATGGCCCGCCCAGTAATTACAAAAATTGCAAAATGGAATTATAAACGTGGAAATTTTTACCCTTTTCGTTTGTTATTTATTGTCTGTACGATATAATTATTAATGCAACTGATGGGTGCGTTGGTCTTCTTACTTGTCGCCAATGTAGAGATCACCTTTCCCATCAGTTGGCAAGTAGGTATGCGTCTGGTGGGCCTCAACTTACCAATCTACAATTCATTATAATAGGCCCATCAGATTTTAATAAGACGACGCAAACTCTAGATAATTATTTATTTCCCACTTAATCATAGTTATATCCCTTCTTTTAATAGGCCTATGGGAGGGAAGGATTGTTTTTTCTTGTCCCAATTTATCCTTCCCATTAGGCTTTAACTGTTTTATAGTTTGTTGACTAAAAATAACCATAAATCCGTAACACCCTCTTACCTGGTGGGTCATCCTTTTAGCCTCCATAAATGATACTAAGAGAAGTAATTTGATTTACTTCTGATACATTAATTCGATTTTCTTCATTTTTTCCTTGATTCTGTCAAGCCTGGATTTTTCAACAGTGAGGGTCTCGATCTTTCTTTGTAATCTGTTTGCTGGATCTATAGTCAGGTTGTCTATTGCTTTACTATACTCTTTATACATCTCCTCAAATGTTGGCCTATAATTTGCAGAAGCCAAACCTATCTTGTGTCCAAGTAACATCTCTAATTTCCGGATTTGCTTTTGAACTAACCAATTGGGTCGTAAAGAATTTTCGGAATGCGTACAATCGAGGAACTTCTTTCCTTTAAAACTGATTAACATGATCAATTTCTCTTAAACCACTATTATTAATACAATGTCCTAGCATTCCTTGTATACCTAAAGGACTGAATTGCTTTCCTGTTATCATCGTTTCAACCATTAAATGTAGATCAAACTTTTTTACTATTAGATAGGAATTTTCACTAATCCTCTCTCCGTGTCTTTTTCTGAAATCTAGATAATCATCAATCTGTTTTGCAGTTTCTCGAGTGCAAAATGTAAAATACTCTTCTTTATTTCCGACATAAAACTTAGAATCTTTCATATTTCCTCATGAACGTAGCTCTATCCTTTCCATCTTATTGATTATCTGTTTTCTCACTGTTGACAGACTTTTTGACATTATTCCCATTTAATATGACAGAATCGCAGGGATTCTCTTGTTAATTTCGAATGCAGTGAATTTATGAAAATGAAATAGACTTTGCTGTCTTCGTGTAAGCGCATCACCGTTAAGATATTTATTAATAACTTGTTATTAAATTAGATATATAGATAATTTAATATGAATTAAGTTGTATTTTTCCAAAAGGATAAATCTAGTTAGATTAAGTCTGATAAATCATGGCCACGGAGGAACTATTCATCAGTGTAGTTATCATTTTGGTAGCTACACGGTTACTAGGTGAGTTTTCTCAAAGACTTCGTATGCCTCCACTAGTTGGCGAACTAGCTGCAGGTATAATAATTGGCCCTTATGTTTTAAAATTGGTAACTCCCAGTGACAGTCTGAATGTTATTTCAGACTTAGCTGTTTTCTTTCTCATGCTATTAGCAGGATTACAGATGGACCCTAGAGAAATAAGAAAAGCGGGACTCCGTGCAGGAATTTTGTCAGCCATAGCATTTTCAATACCTTACGTAAGTGGCTTTGCAATAGCCTCTCTCTTTAGCCTCGGTTTAGTCCAATCTATGTTCGTTGGATTGTTATTATCGATAACTGCTGTTCCAGTCACCACAATTGTTCTAATGCAATTCGGACTATTGGAAACTAAGCTAGGTAATACTATTATTACTGCAGCTGTAATCAACGATATTTTTTCCCTTGTACTCTTATCAATTGTGTTATCCCTGAATGAAGCCAGTGGTGTACCTGTGAATATTATGGAGCAGACCATAAATACTATAATTAAGATTTCGCTATTTATCGGTGCAATATTTCTTGTAGATATACTATTTAGAAGAGCGAACGTCTGGTTTCAACGCAGAGGCGCTTACTTTTTTGAAAAACTGCAAACAAAGGAAGCAGCCTTTGGCATATTATTAATTTCCACTATTCTGGTATCTGTTATAGCCCAGGTAGTAATTGGTTTACATTTTATAATAGGTACTTTTTTTTCAGGACTGATAGTATACAAGGAAATTATAAGGAAAGAAAATTTTGAAAGAGTTTACGGAATAATTTCTGCAATAACATTCGGATTTTTCGCACCCATATTCTTTGCCGTAATAGGAATCAATATCAATATCGATTCGATCATCCACAACCTTCCGTTTTTCATTATTCTTGGAATTGTAGCCGTTCTCACCAAAGTAGGTGGGGGTTATATTGGTTCAAGGTTAATTAAATTCTCAAAGGAAGAAAGTTTAGCCATTGCTTTTATTATGAACGGAAGAGGAATGGTTGAATTAGTCATAGCATCTATAGGGTTTTCTTCCGGCATTATTGATTCAACTATATTCTCCATTACAGTAACAATTGGTTGGATTACAACAATCATGGCGCCAATTTTGTCAAGACCTTACGTCATGAAAATTAAATCTCAAACAACAAACAAGCCCAGTCTATAATTTTGAACTTTGTTGGTTGCTACTATCGTCAGACAAACCTATCCATCCGTATCCTTTAACTTCAAGTTCTTCGGATAGCTCCTTTCCTCCAGATTTTATAATCTGTCCTTTAGACATGACGTGAACCTTATCAAGTTTTGACAAATACCTTAAAATTCTTGCATAGTGTGTGATAATCAATATTCCTGCACCAGTCGATATTAGTATGTTTATGGCCTCTGCGACTGCTTGTATTGCATCAATATCCAATCCAGAATCTGGTTCGTCAAGTATTGCAATTATTGGTTTCAGTACAAGCATCTGCATAACTTCAGATCTTTTTTTCTCTCCTCCAGAAAAGCCTTCATTCAAATATCTGCTTAAAAATGTTGTTTGAAGACCAACATTATCTAGATTCTTTTTCAGATACTCATGAAATTCCCTTACAGTCAAAAATACCTCTCTATTTTCCTGTTTTCCACTTAGACTTTTATTCAGTATATTGTATGCATTCCTCAAAAAATGACTATATCCGACACCTGGAATTTCTGTGGGATATTGAAAACCTAAGAACAAGCCCCTTTTAGCTCTCTCCTCAGTACTCAATTCAAGTATTTTCTCGCCATCTACCAGAATACTTCCGGATGTAACAGAATACTTTGGATGACCCATTATTACATTTGCTAAAGTGCTTTTACCAGAGCCGTTTGGACCCATTATCGCATGAACCTGACCTCTGTCCATTCCAAAGCAAAGATCATTAAGTATCTCTTTACCATTTATGTTAGCCGACAGATTATGTACCTCTAAAAAAACCACAATTCCTTTGTTTTTCAAACATAATATAAATATTGAGTCACCTTGTTCAAAATTTAAATTATTCTTGTTATATTTTATAACAATTTGACAAAGGGCTTGTTCATAGGCAGGTTTCAACCCTTCCATTTGGGTCATATTGCAGCAATTAAATTTGCCTTCTCATATGTTGACGAACTAGTAATCGCTATTGGTAGTTCTCAGACAAGTTATGAACCCGACAATCCATTTACTGCCGGAGAAAGAATTTCTATGATAAAAGATTCGCTGAATGTTGACCCCAAAATAGATTGCAAAAAAACCTTGATAATTCCGATTCCTGATTCAAACGTCCATTCAGCATGGACTCATAGTGTTGATATCTTAGTACCACAATATGAAGCTGTGTTTACAAATAATGCATTCACGGGTTACCTTTTTAGTCAAAGAAATATCGCTGTAAAAGAACCAAAACTACTAAATCGAAATGATCTTTCAGGAACCGAAATTCGGAGGAGAATGGTGAAAGATATTAAGTGGATGCATCTTGTTACTGAACAGACGTTAAAGGTAATCGAAAGAATTAATGGAGTAGAACGTGTGAAAAAAATATCAAATCTATCACATCATCATAAAATCTGAAGCTCTAGACGCATAGCAAACTTTTTGAATCAGTTATTATCGAGGGTAAGGAAATCAAAAAAACGGATATTGATAATTATATTTCTTCTCGCACTTCGCAAAATCATCTCTTCGATTGTACCTCTGCAAAGTAACCCAAAATGATTATTTATGTAAGAACCCTAAAGCTCCAAATCTAATAAAGCGGAGAGCAATGTCAAATTTAGGTTCTTGGTTGTTCGAGAAATTACCAAAAAGAATTTTTGATTCCCGATGACTCCTATGATTTCACTATCTCAAACGAATTCTTAGCCGACGTAGACGGGTATCCTTCACTTGACACCTCTACGTCTATGACAAGTGGTCCTACGTCACCTTTCTTGCCGACGGTCCAAGAATAAACAAATTTCCCCTGATAATCGGTTATTCCTTTAAATTGCTTCTCAAAATTATCTCCTGGATAAATCAATTTTCCATCAATTTGCGCATTAGCAATTCCCCTATGGTTTGAGTCGGTAACAGATATTGTAGTATTTTGGGTATCTCCTCTTGCCACACGATCTTTTTGCGGCAAAATTGCAACAAGCAATTGATTATTGTTAGTTTCTACCTTTTTAATATCAGACGAACTCGTCTCAGATACATTGGATTGTTGACTAGACTCTACTGGAGATGACGTCTCAGATACATTGGATTGTTGACTAGACTCTACTGGAGATGACGTCTCAGATACATTGGATTGTTGACTAGATTCTACTGGAGATGACGTCTCAGATACATTGGATTGTTGACTAGATTCTACTGGAGATAACGCCTCAGATACATTGGATTGTTGACTAGATTCTACTGGAGATGACGCCTCAGATACATTGGATTGTTGATTGGGAACACCATTGACAACTACGCTAGACCATCGTGTAGGTGCTGTATTACAAAGTAATTTTGCTGTTATCTTATTGTTACCCTCGTTTAGATGTGCATATGCTTCATGTAATACAAACTTCCACTCAGAAAAATCATTTGCTCCTCCTGTACCACCTGCAACTGCGCTTTGGTAAGGTCGTACATCGTTAACTATAACGTAAACCGAACAATCCTTGGCAATAGTATCTGATGATTGACCTGATATTACCAGCTCTTTTTCTAAATCCACCTGTTGGTAGGGCATAAGATTAACTATCTTAATCCATTCTATTTGCGTTTGCAGTGGTACTACTCCTTCTGAACTCTGGCTAGAAACCTGTTGATTTGAAGGACATATCAAAACAATAAGCAAGACAGGAATAAAACTTATAATCAGTAGAAATGGTATTTTCGACTTACCTAACATCACAAAATATTCATTTTGCAGATATATATTCCAAAGACAAATCCTTTGTAGAGCGACACTACTGTCATAAAAGATTTAGGAAGACGGACAATAAATTGGGAAAAAATTTGTTAAACTATCAATATCTGCCGATGTAAGCAATTCCCATCTTATTACTCTATTTTGCAAATAGTAAACATTAAGACCATTTTTCAAGTTGTTTCCTTGATTTTTTTATAATTTTTAAAGACTCAAGATTTAATTAAGTGTATAACCACTTGTGATATTAGAATTTCTTCTAACTTAACTAATTTCTCGATTAACTATACTCAACTAGCCCAGGTATTGATAAATAACTGAAAAACGAGAACAAAATAATTGAAGGTACATTCTTTATCAAAGAGGGAAATACATGACATCACAAACCAAATTAATAAAACTTGGCCAACAAATTCCATCGGTGCTGTTAAGAATCTGCAGGCCTACGTCATAGATGTGAATAAAAGGCTTCTTGTGGGAAACAACTTACTAGCAATACAATTGGCACCTCATATCATCATTCCACATTTGACACACCATGAATTATTGAATCACTTTCCATCAGTAGAAGTCGATATGAATGCAGTGAAATTTGTATGCAATGGCGCCAATATCATGAGGCCTGGCATCACTGATTTTACTCCATTTAATGAATCTGAAATAGTATTGGTAAAAGATCAAACTCACAAAAAAGAACTTGCCGTATGTCTATCTCTGGTTGATGATGTGAATGCAAGAAAAATGGAGAAGGGCGTTGTCTTGAACAATATACATCATATTGGGGATATCTATTGGGAAATGAAAAAAACTATCCGGACCTGACGATTTTGACGATATCAAAGAAGTGGTAATTTTAAGAATCGAACTCTTTAGTTAGAGATTAATAGATTCCTCTTTAGTTCCCTTACTGGTTATCGCCAGTATATCAATACCATCGCCACTTGCCGAATCTCTTTGTACTGACGATTTAATTGCCTTAATAGCGAGCTTCTTCGATGCATCTTCTGTCATATTTTTGTTATACTCAGAATCTATTAGTCCCAAAGCTAATTCTGCACCAGTGCCCACTGCTGCATAATTGTCAGGTAGAAGCGAACCTAACGGATCTAGGGTATAAATCTCGGGCACAATGTGTACTCCTCCAACAATTACCTGCGTCAGCAAAGGGAAGTACCTTCTTTCAAACATAATGACCGACATTAATTTGGCAGCGGAATTGGTAGCCATCTCTCTCCTAGTTTCCAATTTTCTAATTTTCGCGAGTGCTCCCACCTGTCTTGTCAAAACCTGCATATCGGCAACCATTCCTGCACACGCGCTAGCAATTTGATCTGTTATCGAGAATATTTTCCTCGTATTTTTATTTACAACAAAATTTCCATACGAGATACGCTTATCAGCTGCAAGAATAACGCCATCTTGATAAGTTAAACCTATAGCGGTAGCACCAGGCATAAATTGAAACGCCATATGATTGGATAGTAGTGAATGTAGTTAGATTTAGTCGTTTCGTCGGTTTCTTAAACGGTGTAAGTTGCAATAAATCAGGGTGTTTTAGATAAGAATGTGTCATGAATCCTTATTGCCTCTGAAACTAGCCTGTTCTGCAATTCTAATGCCTCCTTTCCTTCAGGATGTCTTGACTCAGCCACAGCTTGTGCTACTATATTCATAATATGTCTTAAAAGGAACTCATCACCCCTTGATGATTCCGCCATATACGTTGGATTTGCCTTGTTTACAAATACTACATTTTCATTTATGAAGCTATATCTGGAATCAGTTTCATCTTCATAAGGAATGATCTTATATCCGATTTTTTTCAATGCGAATGTTTTCTTAATCAGCGGCTTTCTTATTTGAGTTGTAACTGTTACATTTTCGTAATTTCTATTATCTATATTTTCTGCACTAGACAGATAATTAGGTATGGTATTATCTTCAATTCCCGCAGTCTGCAGATTTCCCCCTTTATCACTTATAGTATCTCTAGATCTTTTGATTTCATCCCTAGTAATGTCTTTGTATTCATCTTCTATTGATTTATCAAACAAATTATCTTCCGCAGGTATAGCTGACGTTTTATTACCAGGTTTTGATACTATTTTCTTGGTTTCTACTATCTCGTACCCTTCTATCTCTTCATATGACTCAAGCGTGTCAATTACTGCCTGACCAAGAACTTTATCTATTTGTTTGTAAATTTTTGATTCTTCCCGAGTGACAAGAACATCTTCATAGAGTGTTAGACTTGGTATGACCGTATCAATTATGAACTTTTTCATTAGGCTTGAAAATGTCTCAAACTCATTATCTTCTATTATTGCGGATTTATCAGCGAATCTTGATGTCAGTGAATCACATCTTACAAATCCTGTCACTCTCGGTATCTTGGTATCAAAACCAAATAAAGTCCTCATAACTATATGGCCACCTACCATAACTGCAATTCCTCTCTCATCCTCAGTTAAAGGTCTACGAGCTACAGTTATTTCACCAACTATGTTCCCCTTATCCAGACTTAACGGTATTTTGTGGCCCTGTATCTCAGGGACCTTTATCAGTTCAGCATCAGAAAAGTTCCATTCTTCAAAGTTGGCTGACTTTTTAATATATACCTCAAAAAGAGGGTGTCTGAGTACTGCCAATTTTCTAATTTCCTTTATCAATCTTAATACATCTACAAGCGATTTGGCATCACTGACTATTATCTCAGTTCCATCTCTGGATAAGCGTGGTTCCCTAATCTCACGTAAATTTGATTCACCTGTAAATAGTCCATCAAGAGATTTTGTATCGATTAAAAATGATTTGTTGTAGTTACCCTTTCGCGTTCTAATTTTCATCTTTTCAAATGACGTAAGAAATGAAAGTCTGCCTGTCCCATACCTACCTGTCCTAACCCTTTTTAATTTGGGTGAAATAGAATCAACTTTCTTATGGGGTGAGCCAAGTAACAAGAACTTTTGAATTTCGCTTTCATCCATTCCTGCATTATCCTCAATGGAAATGGAATAATCATTTAGAATAGTTATCAGAACTCTTGTTGCGTCTTCGTCAAAGGCATTTTCAATCAGTTCCTTAATTACGTCAGCAGGAGAAACCCATGTCTTTGTAGCAAATTCTCTAAAGAATGATGGATGCACCTTTAAAGCAACTGTCATGATTACTATGTTTTAATCTCTCTCCTTTATCTATTACTCGCTTCTACTTTTTCTATTCTCATAAAATCTGTTCTTAATCTGTCAGATACAAATTATCAAAAAAAAGCTGTCAGAAATACTTTGAAACAATATATCACGTAATGGAAGAAAAGTTGACTTAATAGTTAAACAAACTATTTCCAGATGGCAGAAATTCAATTATACCCAGTATTAAATGAGGCTTGGGTGCAGTGGGTGTTGTTGTCAACCATATCATGACAGCAGGTATTGTAGCACATGCAATTATCGTCAAAATGATAAGCCAGACTGCTGTCATTGTTTCAGCCATAGAATACGGATTTAATAGTAGATATATAAATTTTCAAAATGATTCATTCGCTTAAATAGGATTATAAGTCACCACATAGGCTTCACATTCTTGCTGAATGAAATTATTAGAATACCAGGGCAAAGAATTATTTACTGAGTACGATATTGCTATTCCAAAATCATATCTTGCCAAAAACCATTCGGAGTTAAGTCAAGTTGCAGACAAACTCAAGTTCCCTGTTGTACTTAAATCACAGTTAACTGTTGGCGGTAGAGGTAAAGCTGGCGCTATATTAAAATGCATGAAAAAGGAAGAGCTTGAACCAAAGTTTACAGAATTATTAAATAAAGAAGTAAAGGGGGAATATCCAAGTGTAATCTTAATTGAAGAGGCTGTAGATATAGATAAGGAACTTTATCTTTCACTGTTCCTGAATACAGGAAAAAGGACTTATTCATTAATTTCTTCTGCAGAGGGAGGAATGGATATTGAAAGTGTTGAAAATAAAGTAATCCAAGACATTTCTATTACCGGATTAACTCAAGCTATTGCAGAAAGCATCGGAAAAAATCTGGGCATAAGCAGTGTAACTGCTGAATCATTTTCAAATATAGTCATAAAGCTGGCGAAACTAGTTAGAGAAAAGGAGGCTGAGTTGGCAGAAATAAATCCTGTAGCCATACTAAGAGATGGAACATGTCTGGCACTGGATGCAAAAATAATTATTGATGATAATTCAATATTTAGACATCCTGAATTAAGAAAATATATTCAAATTTCTGAATTGCAGGAACAAGCGGAAAAAAGCGGCTTTTCCTTCGTGGAATTAAATGGAAACATTGCAATAATAGGTAATGGAGCAGGTCTTGTCATGTCAACATTGGACATCGTTAATGATGCTGGTGGAATACCGGGTGCCTTTTTGGATTTTGGTGGAAGGGCTACTACTGAAACAATTTACAAGGCGTTAGAGGTCATAAGCAAATTAAAAAAAGTCAAGGCGATTTTGGTAAATTTGTTCGGTGGTATTGTTAGAACTGATTTGGTAGCTCAAGCTATCCTTGATGCATACAAAGATGGTATGATTAGTGTACCAATTTACGCTAGAATTTCAGGTGCAGAATCAGACAAAGCTAAACAAATGCTATCTAGCAGTAATGCAGAATTATATGACACAGTAGAAGAAGCTATTTCATCATTAGTCCAGTATATAGGGTTGAGCAAATAGATGTATAAAAAATTTGATATTTTTGATATTCTAGTAGGTAAACCCGAAGATCCTGACTATGGTAATAAACCCGTGGTAATACAGGGAATAACAGGAAATTTTGGCTCTGTTCACACTAGGTTGATGAGAGAATACGGAACAAATATTGTGGCTGGTGTAACACCCAATAAGGGCGGTCAGTCATTTGAAGGAATACCTGTCTTTGATTCTGTAAAGGATGCAAGCAAGAGTTTCAATGTACAGATATCCGGAATATTTGTTCCTGCCCAATTCTTTCTTTCTGCTATAAAAGATGCAGTGAATAGTGGAATAAAATTACTTGTAGCAATTCCAGAACACGTTCCAGTACGTGATGCAATGGAATCTTTGGAGTACGCACAGACCAGTAATGCAAGAATAATAGGGCCAAATACCCCGGGGGTAATTGTTCCCTCAGTAAATAAAATCGGAATTATGCCGTCCCAACCATTTAAGAAGGGTAATACTGCAGTTTTCTCTAGGAGTGGGACGCTAATGTATGAAGTTTCGTTTCATTTGTCGAGAGCAGGAATAGGACAAAAAATAGCTCTAGGAATAGGAGGCGATCCAATCAATGGGACTAATTTGATAGAAGCTTTTGATCTCATAAGTGATCGAGATGAGGTAGACTCAATTGTGGTAGTTGGCGAAATAGGAGGAGATGCTGAGGAATCCCTTGTTCAGTATATCGAAAAAACAGGTTTCAGTAAACCCGTTGTAGCATACGTCGCAGGACGATCTGCACCAAAGGAAAAAAGAATGGGACATGCAGGGGCAATTGTTTATGGAAATTATGGCTCCGCAGAATCAAAAATTTCCAGTTTCTCAAGAGTGAATATTCCTGTGGCAAAAAGACCTGCCGAAATCCCTAGTATTCTGTTGAAATTGATGAAATGAATATTTATCAATTAGATGTTCCATACTGGTCCACTATATCTTCGTTACTTCAATTAAAATGATGTTTATACAAGTAACTATAATAATATTAAATTTAATCGATTGCAATAGAATAAACAAGTATATGAATTGGAATTACTCAGACAATTTCAAATTATTCGCAACATTTAGACTATAAATATGCTAAGAATACTAATAGGGAACTCCCACTTTCAATTAAAATATCCCAATGTGAGTATTAATTGGAACTCAACGATTTAGCACAGTACTTGGTTAAACTTAAGAACGAATATCTTGATGAATTTCATTCGTACAATCACATCAGGGAATTTATCCCAGTTGCAAATCACCAAAGCCTATTTGACAAGAGAATATTGGAAAAACTACATACTTTCTTTAACTATAACAAAATATACTATAAACAACAAGGTCTAACACTCTCTAATATCCCGTGCATATCTTATGAAGGAGATGTAAATCAATTTTGGCTGAGTTCCAAAAAATATGATACGAGTTATCAACCATTTCTTCCAACATGGGGACTCTCAGCTCTTGTAATGATTCTAGTTGCAAAGGATTTGGGATTTGAAAATATCATAGATATCGGATCGGGTGATGGAAGATTGATATTTTGTGGGAGTATACTTGGTCTTTATTCTATTGGAATAGAGATTGATAAAGATCTGTGTGACCTACAAAATAAAATATCTTTATCTAGTAACGTAAAATATAAAGTCATAAACTGCGATTCGAATTCGATTGACTACTCACAATTCAAGCTAGAAAATACCATTATATTCATTTCTGCATTACCTGACTCAGGAGAAATATTATCTTACAGCATTCTAAATCACTTGAAAAAATATAAAGCGAAATTGCACAATGTAGGTATTACGCTAATGGGGAGTCATACCCATAGACGATATTCGCGAGATAAATCTATGTGGGGATGGGGAAAATTCATAGATGACTCTGGACTGAAAATAGTGAAGTGTATAAGTTTACCAAGTTCCTGGACACTTGATGAAAAAAAGGAAACACCATATCTGTTCACGCTTTTCAAATATTGATTATTTACAGTTAAGACTCTTGATATTGCCGTGTGATTTTATCATTATTATCAACTTGGAGGAATCTGAGTTTGTATACCTCAGTACTATTGTCGTTGTGCACAACCAGAATCCTAACGCCATGTCATGTCATGGGATTCCTTAAATAACAATCTATTTTGGTATGTGGCACGTAAAGACTATATAATGAATGGATTTGGTGAATAAGCTGTCAAGATACATGGTATATCTTAAGAATGAGAAATACCTTCCAAAAGACGCAACGTCGATCCTTTCTATATCTCGAAATATTTTACATGATGACAAAATTATAATTAGGGATGTTAGGGTCGCAAGTGACTTTCTTGAACTTGATATGAGCATAGCTACCTCATCTGGAATAGGAAAAATAAAATCCAAACTTTCACAGATAGCTCCACTTATAGATATTGATAGAATTATTGAAAAGGAACTTGATAAAAAAGAATCTATAAAATTGGCCCGTGAACTTTTCAACAATGAAAAATATTGGAAAACGCATGAAGTTCTTGAAGGTATATGGAAACATACCCAGGGTGATGAAAGAGACCTGTTGAATGGTATCATTCTTGTTGCCGCTGCTTTAGTACATTACCAAAAAGAGGAACTAGCAATTTGTATTTCTATTATGAAGAGAGCACTGGTTAAATTGAATAACTCGCATGGCAAATATGATGACGTAGATATTGATTCATTAAAAAGAGAAGTTACAAATATGGTTAAATCAAGTAAGGTTTCAAACTTTAGAATTTAATATAATAAACATTTAAAATGCAATTATCAATAGATGAACGCTGAAACTGTTCGAATGATAACTTGGCTTATTGAATTTGTCTATTTCTTCTCAATCTCATTATGTATGCGACTACAACTAATGCAACAAGAATCGAAACCAGTATGAAAAAAGTACTCTCATCTCTTACTGTCCCCTTGGGTAATATTGCAGACAATATAGGGGAAAGATGAGCTATCATTTTAAATCATGGATATAGATCTAAGTCATGAAATTAAAGATTTCTTGGCGATTTGTAAATAATAATAACAAGTTTCTGTTCTATTATTTGCATATTGGTTAAAAACGAAGCCTCTATTCCAGATAAACTAAAGGTTGGACTTGAAATCCATCAACAGCTAAATTCAAAAAATAAACTATTTTGCAATTGCAAAATAACTGATTCTACTCAATATGATTTTACTTTTAACAGGAGCCTGCGTCCGACTCAAAGCGAGATGGGATCTTATGATCAAGCGGCCCTTTTCGAATCTAAGAAAATTAAGGCGGTAAAATATCAATCTTCTAAGAATTCAAACTGCTTGATAGAATCTGATGAGGAACCTCCCCTGATGGAAAACAGGGAGGCACTAGAAATAGTATTAACCGTATCTCTGGCACTCCACTGTACCATTGAAGATGAATTACATGTAATGAGAAAGATAGTAATTGACGGTTCAAATACGACTGGATTTCAAAGAACAATACTAGTAGGCAGAAACGGTTTTTTGGATGTTGATGGCGTTAGAGTAGGTGTCCAGAGTATATGCCTAGAAGAGGATGCCGCTAGAATAATTAATGAACAAGACAGATATGATGATGAAAAAGAAAACAAGATTTATTCTCTGGATAGACTAGGCATACCTCTTATCGAAATTGCCCTTGAGCCAATTTCCAATTCTCCAGCTTTTGTAACAAATGTAGCGCTGACTGTGGGGCGACTACTAAGATCCACAAAAAAAGTGTCAAGAGGACTTGGAAGCATAAGACAGGATGTTAATATCTCAATGAACGACGGATCAGTTGTAGAAGTTAAAGGTGTCCAACAACTATCACAGCTTGCACTTGTTATTGAATACGAAACAAAAAGACAGGATGGGTTAAATCAGATTGCGAAAGAATTAAAGGGACGTAACATCGATGAATCAAGAATCATGGACAACGCTACAGATGTTACCTATTTAATAAAAAGATCATCCTCAAAAGTGGTAAAGAAAATCCTCAGTGATGATTCTAGGTTTATGGCATTCGTTTTGCGAGGTTTTAGAGGTATTTTATCTTTTGAACCATATCCAGGAATTAGGTTGGGAAGAGAGTTGGGGGACCTTGTAAAATCCTATGGAATAGGTGGAATATTTCACTCCGATGAATTACCGAACTATGGCATTAGTAGTGAGGATGTCCAATCAATATCTTCTGAATTAAAAATGGAGAAGAATGACGCTTTTGTATTAATAGGTGGATCAACAAAATCACTAAATACGATATTAATTGAAGTATCAGATAGAATCAAAAGATCATTTTCAGGCGTTGTTCCTGAAACACGTTCTGCAAGACTAGATGGTGTTACGGTATTTAGTAGACCCAGACCTGGATCAGCAAGGATGTATCCCGAAACAGATATCCCATACATTTCAATAGATGATAACAGGGTAAAGGAATTATCTAAAAACCTACCTAAACCATGGAACCTGGTCGTAGATCAAATTTGCAAGAAGTACGGCATTAACAAGACATTGGCTGAAAATATTTTTGATTCCCGATATTTTTCTCTTTTTGAAAAGATAATCTCAAAGACCTCAATCAACCCGTCATTTGTTATATCTAAACTTACGGAGGATTTAGTTAGTTTGGAGAGAGAAGGATATGATACTTCAATTCTCACTGACGAAGTATTATTTTATCTGTTTATGCAATTAAATAATTCCAGAATATCCAAAGAATCTATTCCAATAATAATTGAAAAACTGTTGAAAAAAGAAGTTAATGATGTAGATGAAGTAATTAGGGCTTTTGGAACTGAAAGGGTAACTGAAGAGTATGTGGATAAGACCATAAGCAGGATAATAGATGAAAATGATACGGTAATTTCTGAGAAAGGATTGGATGCAATTGGGCTTTTGATGGGTAGGTGCATGGAAATTCTAAGAGGCAAAATTGACGGTCAGAAAGTTAATAAAAAACTCATGACGAAATTAACTGAACACATCCAAAGATCCAAGGGAAAGAATATCAAAAAGAATTGAAATCATTGCACTAATAATTTAATTATTCAGAACACCAAATGTACTCTAGTAAAAATTTGAAAGTATTATAAAATTTTGTTGCTAATAATACTACAGGTAATTCTAAGATTTGCTGTCAGAATAACCTAACTTGCTTATAGTCTATACTTTCTGGTATTGAATGTACCAATTCTAAGATACCTATTTGTATCCTGTTCTTCTTTTTAACCTTTTAAAGGATTCTGAGATTATCCAATAAATGCAAGTAGCAATACCTATAAGTATAATAATCACGCCTATTTGAATTGTGTGAATTTCAATTTTTAGATTTCTATTACTATCAAAAAGAATCGAACTTCCAATCATACTATTTGTGTAGATGTCCTTTTTATTGATATTAGTTAAAACTGCTGAATAGTTACCACTTATTGGTGGCACAATTGTAGTAAAGAACGGTTGTGAAGAATTATGATCAAACAATAACGTTCCTTTTGGATTTAAAATCCTTATATTAAGTAATTCTAAAGAATTGTGGGGGGTAATGGATAACGATATGTTTCTTCCTTTTTGTACATCTTCCAGTGATAGAATGGCATGACTTTCATTACTTATTTTCCCGTTAAACACAGTACTTGTGGAGTGAAGAGGGTCCGGCACACGGATCGAAGAAATAGAAATTATTGTTACGCCAATTAATAATGATATCAATCCAATAGCTAAAACATTCCACTTCATTAATTATCACCTACCAGAAATGCCATCCAATTGCTTAACCTCATTTAAAGAATTACAATTACGTATTCTTAAGGTATTATTATATTCCCAAATAATAGTTTTAGGGTTGGTGTTAACCGCTTATTACTTTGGAGGAATGATAATTCATAATATATATATAAACTAAATTTCGATATACTTGCCATGAGTAGTTTAAGGCACTCAAAATCTATCTTGTTTGGTTTAACTTTTGTATTGATAATGTCCATGGCAATTGGAGTAATTGCTGCTTTTGCCCAACCATCCTCCCTCGACAGTCCTTTGGCCGGAGTTGTAATGAAGGGTGGAGTTACAGATCAAAAACAAGTCAGAAACGATACATCATTACCTCCTGCGAATTATTTTGATGAAAGCTTCAAGTTAATAAAAGATGCAGGACTAAATCATGTCAGGTTCTTATTATATTGGGAAGCATATGAGAAAAATCCACAAGCATTCATGAATGAGTTAGAGCAGGTAGCAAATCTCGCAGATAAATATGGCATTAAAGTTATTTATGATAATCATCAGTGGCATACCTCCTCGTGGCTTGAAAAGAGGGGAACAGGTTTTCCAGCGTCCCTTTTTGAGAATAATTCACAAAAATATCCAAAGGACAGTGGGGGTAAAGAGGGAGAACCTGTAGCAAAGCTGTGGTGGTCTGATTTTTGGGATGGATCTATCAAGGATGCTCAAGGAAAGGATGCATGGACATCGTTCGCTGACTTTTGGAAAAAGGTAGTTACAAAGCTAGATGGGCATCCCAGTACTTTCGGATATGAAATTCTTAGCGAACCTCATGTAGAAAGTTCAGATCAATGGGAAAAAATTGGAGATTTCAATTCATTCATAACTGATGAATTACGATCATTAACTAATAAGACAATTGTTTATAGTATGAATGTTCCCGTAGACGTTAAAGGACCGATACAATTAACGCCAGAAAATCTTGCCAAGATGGCTCCTACAAATAAAGAAAATGTAATGTTTAAAATAAGCGTCTATGGAATTCCAGACAGAGATCAATATCAAAAACAAAGATTTGACATGTTCTTAAAAACTAGTGAACTGACAGGTGACCCACTCTATGTCGGTGAATGGAACAATGTCGTAAGAACTCAAGTTAACGGAGTATTTCAGCTAGATCCTGCAAAGAGCGGTCTTGACCAGCAAACCACAGATGCCATGCTGCAAGCATTTAAAAGTAGCTAAAGTCTATCCTGACCTTAATGCTCAGAAGTAAACCCTATGTGTAACCCCCAGAATTACTAGCCTCGGTTCCTACCATAGACACAAACACGTCATCTAACGTAATAGGCGACACCTTGAAGAAAAAATTTTTCTTTATTGCAATTGCTGATAATTCCTGAATGTTGGATTCAAAAGTGAATAGTTTTAGTATATCGGTTCCAGTATCAACTACAGTGCCATATGATTTTAGAACCTCACCATCAACGCCAGATTTTGAAATCTCTATTTTAATATTTTCTTTAATATTCTTCCTGATGTCCGAAAGTGTTCCTTGTGAGATAACGACTCCCTTATCTATAATGACTATATCATCGGACAACACTTCTGCCTCGTCCATATAATGTGTTGTAAGCAGGATAGTTGTTCCACTATCTTTTTTTTCTTTGATTGCTTTCCAAATTTGACGCCTGGACACAGGATCAAGCCCAATCGTGGGTTCATCTAGAAATAGTAACTTCGATTCTGTAGCCATTGCCATCGCTACTAGTATTTTTTGTTTCATTCCTCCTGAAAGATACATGGCAAGTTTATTTCTTACATCATACAATTCAAACTCTTGAAGGATCTTTTTTGCTCTTATTGACGATTCGTATTTATTTACTCCTCTAATTCTTAGCCAATAATAGACATGATCCCATGGCGTAAGAGCACGTAGGGGCCTTCCTTCTTGTGGCACAATAGAAATATAATTTCTTATTTTTTCTGTATCTTTAATGAGATCATTATCAAATATTTTTACAGTACCCGACGTTGGTAATAACTGTGTTGCACAGATTCTGACAAATGTAGTTTTTCCCGCTCCATTTCTTCCAAGGAGAGTGAAAATTCTTCCTGGTTCAATATCTAATGAAATATTCTTTATGGCATAGGATAATGATCCCTTATATTTTTTAGTAACTTCAACGGCTTCTACTGCACTCATAAAGATATAATTTCAATATATTCAATTATAGGATGTATGCTATTAAATTAATTTTAAAACAGGAAGGTGCGTGGAAGACGAAAATTATAATAACCTAACTTATTCGACATTGATAGAAACACCATGGCCCTTTGAGTCCTTTATCTTAAAGGTTACTTCTAAAATTCCATTCTTGTATGTTGATTTACCTGAGGATGGATCAATTTTATCAGGAAGTTCTATATTCTTGTTATATTTTCTTTCTCCTGAAACAGATTCTATGGTTAAAGAATTTTCATTAGCAGTTATCCTTAAATCACCTTTTGTTACCCCAGGTAGCTCTGCAATAACTTTCAATTTGTCAACATCCTTTATGATATCCACGACAGGTTCCCTCTGATCACTGACTGAAAACCTGGCACTTAGGGAGCTTGGGAAAGTGTTTAGGTTTCCAAATTTTCTGACAATTGGTTTGCCATCTTCGCCAATTTTAAATGAATATCCATAAACGATTGGCCCCAGTTCACGTACAGTAGACCCGTCATCAAGCTTACGTTCTCTTATGAGATTCTTTGGAACGTTTTGATCCATATTTTTGACAGCTTCTTGCATCAACTTTTCCATTTCTTTCATCATGGTGTCTACGTCAGGGAACCATGAATTTGCTCTTCGTCGCCCAAACCACTCATCAAACGGAGTTGACATACACATTATCTTGATTTATTTAAATATAAATATTATAGGCTCTGCAAATTAAACATTTTTCGTATCATCCAATTCTTTAATTAACCATTTTTGTCTTTCACTAAGTTTTATGGGTATGTCAAGTTTTACATTTACAATTTGATCACCCTTAGAATGCCGCCCGGATATTGGTATTCCTTTTCCTCTTAATCTAAAAATTGAATCAATTTGCGTCCCTGCGGGAATTTTCAACTTTTCGCTTCCATATAATGTCGGTATTATTATCTCTGTTCCTAATACTAACTCTGGATATTTGAGTTTCAGAGAATAAAGTATATTTCCATTCTCAAGTTTCTCAAACTTTTGATGAGGTTTAATATGAATTCGAATAAATAAATCTCCTGGAATTTCATTTTCATAAGAAATTCCTCTGCCATGTAATTGTAGTGTCATACCATCTTCGATACCCGGTGGTATTTCAATCTGAATTTTTTTTCTAGCTGAAACCTTACCAGACGCCTTACAATTTCGGCATGGCTTTTCTATAATCTCCCCCATTCCTCTGCAAGTTCTACACGTTTCCACAGTAACAAAAGTTGAAAATCTATTTTCATTAATTACTCTCTTTGTTTGTCCAACACCATTGCACGACGCGCATTTCTTAGGTTTCGTACCAGGATAACAACCACTTCCATTGCAAACTGAACATTTTTCTAATGATGGAACTTCAATAGTTTCATTCTTTCCGCTTATTACTTCCTCAAGGGTGAGTGATAAATCAATTACTGTGTCTTCGCCCCTGTTGGTCCTTCCAAAATTAAACCCAAACCCAAATGGATCACCTCTATTTCTGGTAGAAAATCCACCTCCAAATAATTGTTCAAATATATCTCTAATTCCACCAAATCCCATATCTCTGAAGATTTCGTCAAAATTAGATTCTGATCCTCTGAAGACTTCCTCGGACCCTAGGTGGCCATATCTATCATATTTTTTTCTTTTTTCATCGTCCGATAGTACAGCATATGCTTCTGAAATTTCCTTGAATTTCTCTTCTGCACCTGCGCTCTTATTTCTGTCAGGATGGTATTGGAGAGCTAATTTCCTATAATTATTCTTGATCTCTTCTTTAGTAGCATTCTTGTCAACATTCAATACTTCGTAATAGTCGCGATTTGTTGTCATGGTAAGATACCATTGGTTGAAAATAAGCGATTCAATTCAGGTTTGCCTTTTCAGACCGATCAAGTTATGGTTGAGTATTAGACTGATTCGCAGTATCTGAACTTTGATTCGCAGTATCTGAACTTTGATTCGCAGTATCTGAACTTTGATTCGCAGTATCTGAACTTTGATTCGCACTTTCTGAATTCTGAGATGATGTAGTTTGTTGGGATGCTGCAGCTCCAGCAGCCCTGTAAGCTTCGGTACTTATTTCACCTACGATATTTTTTAGGCCTTCTATTTTCTTTTTAATCTCTTCGATATTATTTGATGTAACAGATTCCCTTAGTTCCTTGACTGCGTTATTCACTTTTTCTATTTGTTCGGGTTTAATTTTGTCTTTTAAATCCTGTTGAGTTAATTTCTCTGCAGTATAAATTAGATTATCTGCTTCATTTTTTACTTCTGCTTCATCCTTCTTCTTTTTATCCTGTTCTGCAAATTGCTCTGATTCTTTCTTAAGCCTTTCAATATCGTCTTTAGATAATTTAGTATTTGCAGAAATTGTTATTTTTGATTCCTTAGATGTGGCTAGGTCTTTTGCGGTAACATTAAGAATTCCATTTGCGTCAATGTCAAAAGTAACTTCTACCTGCGGGATTCCTCTGGGCGCCGGTGGTATTCCTGATAAATTAAACATACCTAGCGAAACACAATCGGCTGCCATTGATCTTTCTCCTTGTACTACATGTACAGTAACTGCGTTTTGATAGTCTGCAGCAGTAGTAAAGACTTTGCTTTTCTTTGTCGGAATGGTTGTATTCCTATCGATGAGTGGTTCTTTTAATCCTCCAAGTACTTCAACTCCTAACGTGAGGGGAGTCACGTCTACTAGAAGAATATCTGTGGTTACATCACCAGCAATGATCGCACCCTGGATAGCTGCTCCCATAGCCACAGCTTCCATTGGATCAATACCTCTTTCAGGCTCCTTTCCCATAACATTTGTAATGAATTGTCTTACAATGGGCATTCGTGTAGGACCTCCAATCAAAATTATTTTTTCAATGTCTGCGGGTTTTAGCTTTGCGTCCTCGATGGCTTGTAACATGGGCGCTTTACATCTTTCAACAATTGGTCTTAATAATTCTTCCAATTTTGATCTGGAAAGAGTCAAGACCAAATTTTTAGGACCAGTAGATGGATCATAAGACAAGAATGGTAGATTTATTTCAGTGGTCATTACATTTGATAACTCAATTTTCGCCTTTTCAGCTGCTTCTTTGATTCTCATCATTGCAGCCTTATCATTACGAACATCACTAGAACTTTGGTTCTTAAATTCTTGTATGATATATTCTACTATAGAATTATCCATATCTGTTCCACCCAGCTGTGTATCGCCAGATGTACTCCTAACCTGAAATACTCCGCCACCCATTTCCATTATGGTAACGTCTAGAGTTCCTCCACCAAAATCGAATACCATTATCTTCAAGTCTTTGTTTACTTTATCTAGTCCGTATGCAAGCGACGCAGCAGTAGGTTCATTAATAATTCTTACGACTTCTAGACCGGCGATTTCTCCAGAGTCTTTGGTTGCTTGTCGTTGATTGTCATTAAAATATGCTGGAACTGTTATTACTGCTTTGTCTACAGTTTCACCTATATACGCCTCAGAGTCTCTTTTTATTTTTTGCAAAATAAATGACGATATTTGCTGAGGAGTGTACTGCTTGTCATACACTTTAAATTTGAAATCAGTTCCCATTTTGCGTTTGGCCGCCATTACAGTACCTTCAGGATTTGAAACCATCTGCCTTCTTGCAGGTTCGCCTACCAGCAGCTGGCCATCCTTAGTAAATGCTACATATGAGGGAAAAGCTTTTCCACCAACTGATGTTCCCTCAGCTGCCTGTATTATGGTAGGTTTTCCTCCAATCATAACCGAGGCTGCAGAATTGCTTGTTCCAAGGTCTATCCCAATAATTTTACCCATAATCTCTTTTCACTACTCCTTATCTTTTTCATTGATATCTTTATTTGTAACTGTTCTTTTAGATAAAATGACTGAAGAAGGCCTTAAAACTTTATTGTTTAACAAATATCCCTTTCTTACTACTTCCACTATTGTGTTATCGGGAGGCAATTCATTAGATACAAAACCTATAGCATCATGAACGTTTGGATCAAAGGGTGTGCCCATAGTTTCGATTTCTACCAATCCTTCGTCCCTCATAAAACCCTCAAAGTTAGTCAGAATCCCACGTATACCACTAATAACAGTAGAATCATATTGGCCATTTTTTAGGGTTTCGAGGGCCAGGATGCTATCATCATAAATCTTGAGTATTTTTATGAAAAGTTGAGACCTATCTTCTTGAATTCTTGATTCCATTTGTTTTTCTATTTGTTTGCGATAGTTGTCGAAATCTGCCATAAGATATCGAAGTTTTGACAAGTTTTTTTCCGAGACTTCTTTTTCCTTTTCAAGTTCCACCTTCAGGAATTCTATTTCTCTTTTTAATACCTCACTATCTTTAATTTCGGAATTGATTCCATCTTCACTATCGGCGTCCTGATTTAATACCTCACTATCTTTAATTTCCGAATTGATTCCATCCTCATCATCCTTCGTTATGTCGGCCAAGATTGAAAATGTTTTGAGTCATCTCAGATAATTAGCTATCGTTGGTGAATTATCAAATCAAAAAACATAATAAACCAAATCATGGCATCTTCTTAATATAACATAAATTGGAAGATGAAGAACTGAGAATCATAAACGAAAAAAGAATGAAAAAGTTACAACAAGTAATAAAAGATAAAGAACTCTTGAAAAATATAAAAGAGCCATTAAATCTTAATGACACCACGTTTTTTGAAACTATTAACAAATTCCCACTAATATTGGTAGATTTCTGGGCTCCTTGGTGTGGACCATGCAGGATGATGGCTCCCATCATTGATCAGAGTGGTAGAGATTATCAAGGGAAACTACTCGTAGGAAAGTTAAATGTTGACGAAAATCCATTAATTGCAAGTCAACTTGCTATATCCAGTATACCGACTTTAATCTTATTTAAGAAAGGTAAAGCTGTGAATAAGGTTATTGGATCCGTGTCTAGAAATAGAATAGATGAAATGGTAAAAATGCATCTAGAGTAGAATGATTTTTTGAAAAATCTATGATACTATTGTTTCACCTTTTAATAATCCTGAAATTAATAGAAGACTACTAATTAGAATTTTATGCCAGAATTTAGAATAGTAACAATAATTTTGGAATTGAGCCGCATATTTTGTAAGTTAAATATCAAATATCAATATTGAATAATTGCGGAGCATATATAGAACCTTCTCTTACTTTTTTCACTTTCGCCACAGACAGGTAATGCGGCCATATAGTAATAATGATTGAGCCTTCAGGAACTCCGTCTGGAGATTCAATAATTATTATGTCATTAGGATCCACACCATGTTCGTTCAGAACTATTTTACTTCTTTCTACAAGCTCTGAGGACATCCCACTACTATAAAGATAAACTTTATCAACGTAAGCTATCTTAGGTTCCATTTCTATCTATTGAGTTGCTTATCCGTTAAATCCTTATGTAAATTTTGTTAGTCCTATAATTCGTCAATGGGGAATTTGGATCTACAACCTATACATTCATAAATTTCACTTCCCACGGGCCCGCTTACATTAAATCTAACAATTGTGGTGCACTTGGGACATCTTCCCTCCACTGTTCTTCTAGTCTTATGCGGCCTTGAAGTACTCTTTCTTCTTCCCATGATCCACATTGAATAATAATTAACTGGTTTATAAATTACATTGACATTTACAAAATTTAGGTATAGTCTTGTTCGAGCGATCACATTCATAAAATGCTGGTATGCTTTCCCTTAGAAACAATCTTTTCGCAACATGCGTTTGTAACTGGAACTGGTGTTCAATTATGAACACTTTTTCCAACATTTGTTCATACCCACCAAGACAATATCCAACTTTTTTCATTTCAATCTTACATTGTTGCCATAAATTGCATAGCGAATAAGTTAAATCCTACAATTAAGTCAATGAATTATCTGTGAATGTTAGCCGATTACATCGAAGTATCAAAACCAAGGATAGTACTAGTATTGGTTATTTTAGCAATAACAAGCTCTTTAGCTGCAACCAGATTTGATTCAACTCCTACAGTAGCGTGGGATATACCTCTCTATAAACTTCTATTTCTCGGTATATGTGGTTGTTTAGCATCAATGGGGTCGAGCGCCCTAAACCACTATTTTGATCGTGATATTGATAAAATAATGTCCAGAACAATAAATAGACCTATACCATCAGGGAGATTAACTCCTAGAAGTGTGTTTATTTTCGGTAACATTCTGTGCGCTAGCTCTATCATAATATCCTTTTTGACTTTAAATTTGATGGCTACAGGGATGATTGCCCTTGGAATATTTTTTTATGTATTCATATACACTCTATGGCTTAAACGCTCAAATGCTTCTAATATTGTTGTGGGTGGTTTTGCGGGGAGTGCAGCATCAATGGCCGGATGGGCTACTACTACCGGATCGATAGATGCCTTGGGCTTTCTGATCGGATGCCTAGTGTTTTTATGGACCCCTCCTCATTTTTGGTCTTTCGCTATAAAATCAAGAGAGGAATACGAATCTGTAAAGGTTCCGATGTTGCCCGTTCTTATAGGCAACGAAAAGACAGCGGGATATATCTTCGCAAACACCGCAATTCTGTTACCATATTCATTATCATTATATTTTTTAGGTTTAGGTGTTTTGTACTTTATTACCGCAACGATTTCTGGAACCTTGATGCTCGCGTACCACTATAAGTTAACAAAATATCCAAATCCAGATTTTGCATGGAAAGCCTACAAGATTACGGCACCATATTTAGTCGTTATTTTTATTTCACTTGCATTAGATTCATTATTCTATTACAGATTTTAGTTCAATATGGAAAAATAACAAGCCTGCAATCCTTAACACTAGGACAATTACTTTAAGATTATTTTATCTTTACTGATTGTCTGCTCACGTTTACTACTTCTATTTCACCTACGGCTTCTATTTTTCTTATCGAGTGTTCTAATAATTCCATTTGGCCTTCTGAGTCATCTAATGTAAAATCAGCTAGAACGGAATACAAACCAAAGGCAATTGGTTCTTTTGTATGTGCTATTAGTTTGAACCCTTCTGGAAGAGATTCAATTAGACTTTTAGGAATTGAATCTACATCTGAGTCTGATTCGGAGGGTAGAATCTTTATCCTAGCAACTAATTTCGTCATTATTATGGACCTTCAAACCCACACCCAATACATTTGTATGACCGGGCAAATTGTCTGCAACTTTGACATCTCCAAATCAGTACGTAACCGCAATTAGGACAATAGTATTTTACGCATTCATCATTTGCAATTATTGGTCTACTGCAGGAGGTACAAACTGGCAATTGTAATGATTTTGACACAAAAAGCTCATTCTTTTAATCCGAATTTATATTTTGCTTGGAAGATTCGGTATGACAATCCAGCAGGTCCTCAATCAAAGTTTAGTTAGAGAATAAATTTATTTATGCTATGGACCCTCAATTGTCTTTCATGCCACTAAGAACCCTACGAACTTCATTTTCAATTAATATTTTTGTTAAATTAGTAGCTATTCTTGTTTTAAGAAAAAGATCCAGCGCACTAGAATGAAAGTCAAAATCTGAAAAATTAGATACATCCTTAATCGCTTTTTTTGACAATGAAGAGAAAATCTCGTCAATGGACTTATTATCTAATCTCTCTAATACTTTCCTTGCAAACAACATGGAGTTGAATTCTTTTTGAAACATAGATTTCCAGTTTTTTTCATATTCATATAGTAATCGATTATCATTTTTTTCGTTTGCCTGAGAAATTGCTTTACCTGCTAGAATACCTGCCATGCCGCAACTAAAAATTCCCCCAGCCGTTGTTGGCTTGGTTTGACCGGCAGAATCTCCGACTACCAAAGTTCTATCTACAACAAATGGTGGTCTTGGACCCCCAATCCAAATGGGCGCATAAATTTTCCTAATTATTGAGTATTTCGTGCTTCTGGAGTTTATGAATTCATTTAATGCCAGTGAAGTGTTTATCCCCTTTCCTGCAACCCCAACCTTGCCCGTACCTTCACCAGTTGGGATTATCCAGACAAAAAATCCAGGATACTTTTCAGAATCAAAAATTATCTCTACGGTTTTACCATCAATCCATTTTGCGTATATTTCAAACTGAGCAGATGCTAGAATCCCGTTCTGACTCGCATCCTTCAGAGAGCCTAACCCTTTAGCATCAACATAGTATTTGCATTCAATTTCTCCCTCTGAGGTTTTTACAATATATTTCGATTGATTCTTAGAAAGGGATTTGAAAGTACATCGTGTTCGAATTTCAGCACCGGCATCTTCTGCCTGTTTGGCAATTTGTTTGTCCAAGCCCCTACGATCAACGACTATAACGTTCTGCTTTTCAGCAGAAAGTTCAAAACTAGCCGATTTGGAACTAATTCTAGCCGTTGTCACGGCATTCTGAAAATTATTTGAATGAATTATGAGACCTAATTTCTGTAGTCCCGCAAGACTGACCATCCCTCCGCAATGTTCTGGAGTTCCAATTTCGTGATCCTCTTCTATCACAATTGTAGATGCTCCATTAGAAGAACATTCTCTAGCTGTTGTAAGTCCTGCTACACTCCCACCCGCAATTAATACATCATAGTATTCAATAACCAACAAGGAAACAATTAATTCATCATTTTTATTAACTAAACTAAAGTGGAAATTAAACAAGTCATTGTTGTAAGAAAAGATCTACGCATGGGCATAGGGAAAATAGCATCACAAGTTGGACACGCCGCGGTACTCGGAGTTGAACGGTCCAGAAAGTATAATAAATTATGGCTAAGGAATTGGTTCAATGAAGGCCAACCAAAGATAGTCGTAAAAGTAAACAGTTTTGAAGAATTACTTCAAGTACAGAGTGATGCTGAAAAACTCATGATGCCACTCGTCATAGTTCAAGATAGGGGCCTAACACAGATTCCAACGGGAACTGTGACTTGCATTGGAATTGGTCCTGCTCCATCCGACATTATTGATAAAGTGACCTCAAAACTCAAATTACTTTAATTAATTAGCCTCAAAATGCATTTTTAAATTGATTTGCGCTCACATTTGGTATTTTTTGAGTCAACTTGGCTTTTGTTCCAAACATGTATATATACTTGCATTTATAAAGCCAACCTAGTATGCCTGAAACCAAGCCCATTGTTAGTATCGAGAATGTTGTTGCTTCTGCGACTGTTAATCAAACTGTAAATCTTAATTTAATTACTCAGATATTTCCAGACGTCGAATACCACCCAGATCAGTTTCCAGGACTTGTGTTTAGACTAAAATCACCAAAGACTGCAACTCTGATTTTCAGTTCTGGAAAAATGGTCTGTACTGGTGCAAAATCTGAAGAACAGGCAATTAAGGCGGTAAAAAACGTGGTTCAAAAACTGAGAAAAGGCAGCATCCCTATTGAAAATGAACCACAAATAGAAATACAGAATATCGTAGCCTCAGCAAGTTTGGGTGGCAAAATTCATTTGGAATTGGCTGCAAGGGTCTTACCTCGCAGTATGTATGAACCGGAACAATTTCCTGGATTAATTCACAGGATGCTTGATCCAAAAACTGTTATTCTTCTTTTTGCGAGCGGGAAATTGGTTTGTACCGGGGCTAAAAAAGAGTCAGAAGTATATAGAGCAGTTCATAATTTGCATGATTTGCTTGAAGAAAAGAATTTAATGATCTATGAGGGTTAATCTATCCAGTAGTCATTTGAAAATTCTCATGCTTCGATTGGAACATGCCTGAATTATGGTTAAATTATGGGAGTACTGACGTCATAGTAGACCTCAGAATAGAGAACCTTTCAATTATTGAAAATTCAAAATTTGATATACGTAATGAAGAAAGTTTAGATCAAGAGATTGAGTCTATTCCCATCACTGAAAATACAATACTCGTTCCACTAGACGCCTCCAATTCTACAGTTCAGCTCACTTCTAGGTTAGTTTCTCTGGCAGAAAGTAGGGGGATTGCGTTACCTATTGAAACAATTCCTACAGCGCGCAGGGTATTGTCAAACAAAACACAAAGCCAAAATATATCTCTCATTGAAAAGAGTAATGATCATTTTCATAGGCGCACAAATGAGAGAGGCACTATTTTCATTTCTAAAGTAAACATTGACCCCTTTTTTGGTTATAGTGGCACTCCTACCAATCTTCTACGTGAATTTGAACATGATAAAATGAACCAAGCTTTTCATTCAAGAGTAGATGACCTCCCTCATCCCGGAGAAAAAGGTCCGCCGATTGAAACTGCAAACAGGTTCTGCGAAAATATGCAAGCAACGTCTATTGAAATTATTTCTAATAATTCTGGAATAAACAATTTTTTTTATGGTGAGATAATTCAATCATTTCAAAGCGCTACTAAAAAACTGGATGACCTTTCAATAGAAAATCAACAGGAATTAAAGTCTCTAATATTAGGAACAAATATTGACTCTAATTCAAGTTCAACCCTATCAAGTTCACTGGATTTACTATGGAATTCAACCAAGGTTCTTAAAAGAAACGCAATTGTTGTAATTATTTCTGAAAATAGCAAAGGCTTTGGAAGTAAAGCAATGGAGAAATTTGCTTATGGAGAAATAAAATTGGAAGATTATAGCAATACTAGCTATATTGAAGGATTGGAACATCTTATGTTTATCAATGAATTGAGAGAAAAGTACAATATGGCAATTCTTTCTTCGTTACCAAAGTATTACTTGAATGAAAAATTCGGATTTAAAATATTTTCCAATATTCAAGAAGCCGCTGAAAAAATACTTGGAATGAACGGAAAAAGTCATAGGATTTCAATTATCCAAGATCCAAACATCGCAATATTCAAAAAAGATAACTAGATTGGACAAATTGAGCAAATCATCTCTTTTGAAAACCCAAAGTTAAAATAATTAAACATCATTTATTTGATAATTTGCAAAGCTGCTTACGAAAAAATGGAGATTATATTTTCTATAGATGTGGACAAGAGAACCTACCCTCTGTTATAGAAATAAATTTAAACTCGCTTCCTGAACACTATACGGAGTATTTTTTTGAGTCAATTCTCAAAGAGTTACCTGAGGCATTTATTGTCGCAGAATTTGATGCAAAAATAGTTGGTTATGCTATGTGCAAGATTGAATTTGGATTCTCAAACTTCAGAAAGTTAGGTTTTGTAAAGAAGGGACATGTAGTTTCTGTTGCCCTCTTGGAGGAGCATAGAGGAAAGAAAGTTGGAACCATTCTAATGGAAGAAGCAATGAATGGACTTCTGTCAAGAAGAACTGAGGAGGTCTACCTAGAAGTAAGGGTAAGCAATTCTGCGGCAATAAAGATGTATGAAAAACTAAATTTTAAACTGAAATCAAGATTGAAATCATACTATAGAGATGGTGAAGATGCTTATTTGATGGCATTAGAGTTACTATGAGCGGAATTAGTGCGACCAATGGTATGAGACAGAATAAAACAATTGGGTTAATATTACTCGTAGTTCCGTCATTTTTTTTCATTTTTTTTTCATATTTATTGTTAATTACGGAGTGGGATATTCTTGCGATAAAAACAACCTTGATAATTATCGTAGGAATTCTGATGAGTGTGCTTATTTGGATGGGTTACACAATGGTTACGGCTCCTCGCGAAAAATGAATTCTTACTAAATTATTTCTACGTCAGAAACGACTTGATAAAATCGAGGCCCTACTTCTCTCACAACTCTAATATTTCTAATTTTGTGGTTGAATTTACCAAATGATTTCGACGTATCCTTAATTCCGTTCCGGATAGCAATTTTCTTATTATCTGCTCCCACATGTGAAAAATAGTGTACAATCCCTTTGTTATCTGCAAGGGAAGTTATTGCAGCGTCTACGAAATTTCTTGCCTTTTCTGGTAACGGCATTAAAACCCGCGTGGCAATGCCCCTAAGTTTATTGGATATTTCTACCTTTGCATCACCAAGAATTGGAAAAACATTACTCGTCAATTTATTGATCTCGATATTCTCTTTACATAAATCATAAGCTATCGGATTTGAATCTATTGAATAGATTACGGACGACTTGTTATTACGAGATATTATAATCGAAAATGTCCCGATACCTCCAAACATATTTACAATTACTTCATTAGGTCCAATCAGCTTCGATATCCTCAATCGTTCAGTTGATAGTCTTGGCGAAAAGTACGTATTAATTACATCTACTTTAAAAGCACATCCATGTTCCTTATAAACAGTAATTGCAGTATTTTCACCAGACAACAATTCCAACTTGCGCAATCTATAATCGCCTTCAACTCCTGATACTTGAGAGAATACTGTTTTTATTGATTTAATTTCTTCAATTAAAGTATCCGCAATCAGTTTCTTTTTCGCGTATAATGTTTCTGGAATTTTGATAATAGCAATAGTACCTATGATATCAAAAGAAGAACATAGCTTATCTAGTTCCTCCATTTCAAGTTTTTCTTCCAATGCTTCTTTCAGCATTTTTGTCATTTTCTGATTAATCTATCAAGTCCTCTTATAATAATCTCCAGAATTTTTTTGAGCTCTATCTAATCTACCACCCACTTTGTTTATTCTTGGGCGTCCTGTGTTCTCATCACGTCTGTATGTTATGGACAGGTTTTCAAGAAGCTTGTTGATTCCAATATCTTTCTTTATTGGTGAACCAGCAAATCCTTGTTCGCCTGGATTTCCTGAAAAGATCATTATAGAATCTGCAACCAAGTCTATTAACTGCATGTCATGATCAACTATTATTGCGGATTTTCCCTGTGATTTTACAAATCTGTGAAGAAATTTTGCAATGTTAATTCTATCCTCAACATCCAAGAATGCAGCCGGTTCATCTAATGCATAAATGTTTGCTGGTCTTATAAGAGAACAACAAACGGCTACTTTTTGCAGCTCCCCACCGCTCAATGTATCTACCTTCTTATCATAAAGTTTTTTGATACCCATTGGTGTCACAATTTGCTGTTCTATAGTAGAACCTTCAATTGGTCCCTGATATGCAACACTCAAAAGCGAATTAATGTTACCATCATAGTCATTTTGCAAGTATTGTGGTTTATAAGATAACGTCGCCTGAATATCTATTTGTCCGGTATCAGGTTTTTCTATGCCAGTGATCATTTTCATAAATGTGGTCTTTCCCAATGCATTGGCTCCCACCAATCCTACGATTTCTCCCTCTCTAATCTGTCCCGAAGAAACATTTAGCTTAAATGATGGAAATGATTTAGTTAACTTAGAAAACTTTGTCAATGGCTTGTCTGCTATTAGTTCTTCATTTTTATTTGAACCATCAAATTTGAAGGATTTTTCTCTAAATCTGATATTCTCTGTAGGAATAAAACCATCCAAAAAGGCGTTTATACCTACTCTTGTACCTTGGATTGGTGCAACAATTCCATATGCACCTGGTTCTCCATATAAAATATGGATATAGTCTGATAGATAGTCAAGAAGTGTTAGATCATGTTCAACGACCATTACACTTTTACCATCGCTAGCAAGTTGTTTTATTGTCCTCGCAACTGCCAGACGTTGATAAATATCATTATAAGATGAAGGTTCATCGAAGAAATAATAATCTGCGTCCTTATTGACCGCTATTGCAACTGCTAATCGTTGTAATTCTCCACCGCTGAGTTCACCTAGTGAACGATCTAAAGACTTGTTGAGGGATAGTTGATCTAATAATGAATCAACCATACCTCTTTCGTCGTACTTTTTCAATAGTTCTCGTGCTGTTCCTTTAAATGCCTTAGGAATTAATTGTACCATCTGAGGTTTGATTGAGGTCCGTAAATTACCCGAAGAAATTTTGTCAAAATGAGGCTTTAACTCTGTTCCTTGAAAATTCTTTATTATTTCATCCCATTGTAGGTCAGATTCATAATTTCCAAAATTTGGTTTAATATTTCCAGACAATATGTTCAAAAGTGTGGATTTTCCAATTCCATTTCGTCCCAAAAGTCCTACTACTGACCCTTTCTTGAGTAACGGAATATGGTAAAGTCTGAATGAATTTATACCATATTGGTGTATTTTGTGTTCTCCAATTTCTTTGGCTAGATTAACTATAACTATTGCATCAAATGGACATTTTTTAATACAAATTCCACATCCCGTGCATAATTCTTCAGAGATAACCGCCTTTCCATCTTCTGGCCTCTGAATAATGCATTCGCCACCTGTTTTGTTTACCGGACAGTACACAATACATTCCAATCCGCATTTCTTTGGTTGACAGAGTTCCTCGTCCAATACCGCCACTCTGTGAGTAGAACTAGAGTTCATATGTAACTGTACTAATAAATATGAAAGAATATATTATAACTGTTAAGGCTCAGGACACTTGAGTGCATATCTTATCGCTCATTAACTGATTTTTGCAAAGGTTAAATTATCCCTTAATGCTTTACATAGTTTAGCCGGCCATAGTAATAGGGTGCGACCCGGTCCCATTCCGAACCCGGAAGTCAAACCTGTTATCGCTGTTGTGTTACTGATCTACGTGAGTGGTTGGGAAGCAGCAGTGCTGGCATCTTGATATTAAACATAATTTTTGTCATTTATCTTACCAAACCTCAATTAGCGATTGATATTTTCTCCAACATGTAAATCCCCAAGCAAATCTTGTATATTCATAGCCATATTGTCCAAAAGTTCATAAACAAAGACAAATTCCCTAGGATGCCAGATTCGACATTCAATTAAACAGGCAAAGTTAACTACCCGAACCGATATGGTTCTTGTTACCTCTGATTTCAGGTTCTCAAATAAGAAATTACTAATACGCTGGTCATTGTTCAGTCTAGATGCTAGGATGCTACCACTCCATCCTGCTTCATTGACTATGCCATCGGTTAAACTATACCAGAGTTTGGAATTCAACAGATTCTGATGGTTAAGATCCTTTTCAACTAAATACTGATTTTGAACGAGACAATAGATATTGTGAAACGGTCCCATCCTTACAACGTCTTCTGAACCAACATAATCTATGCTTCCAGACAGCATCAGAATAAAACCATCTCTGTTTGCCAACCATTTTTCAAAGTACGGCCTGTACCGTGGAGGTATATCAGAATGAAACGATCCAATTCTACATTTGATATCATCTAGACCTAATAAATCAATTATTTCTTTAATTTGAAGAATTGGCAAGGTTACCAACAGCATTAGTTAAATGACTGTCTATAAACTTATTTTTATCCAGCGTTACCGCTCGAAATATATTTTACGATTGTTCTGATCCCAAAACCAGTAGCTCCTTTAGGATTGTATGATTTTTCCTTTGTTCCCTCTTGGGTCCAAGCTGTGCCTGCAATGTCTAAATGCACCCAAGGTGTATCCTCAACAAAGTTGGATAAGAATGCTGCAGCAGTAATAGCTCCTGCAGATCTACCTCCAATATTTTTCATATCCGCGTTTGAACTTTTCAACTGTTCTTTATATTCTTCAAATAGTGGCAGCTGCCAAATCTTTTCACCGGTTTGGTTTGAATACTCTAGAATTTTCGTTACCAAGTCATCATCATTACCTACCAGTGCCGCTACATTTGTACCTAGTGCAATTATTGCAGCTCCTGTTAAGGTCGCCATGTCAATGATAGCTTTGGGAGCAAAAGTTTTTACTGCAAATGAAAGTGCATCTCCCAGGATTATTCTTCCTTCTGCATCAGTATTTAACACTTCTACAGTTTTTCTGTTATACATCTTGATTATGTCGCCAGGTCTGTATGAAGTTCCTGACGGCATGTTTTCTACTGCCGGTATTATACCAATTACATTAGTATCAAGACCTAGATCAGATACAGCTTTCATGATTCCCAATACGTTGCATCCTCCACATTTGTCAAATTTCATTTCATCCATTTTTTCAGGAGGTTTGATAGAGATTCCTCCTGTGTCAAAGGTAACTGCCTTTCCAACAATTACTATTGGCCTATTTTTTGTTGAACCGGAATATTCTAGCACTATAAGTTTTGGAGAACTAGCACTACCCTTACCTACAGCCAAAATACCTTCAAATCCGTAAGATTTCATTTCCTCCTTCTCAATGACTCTAACCTTGACCTTTTGATTCTCTGATAGTTTCTTTGAAAGAGTAGCAAGGTCTTTGGGTGAACAATCATTTGGTGGCAAATTACTTATGTCGCGAGTAAATATTACTGCGTCAGACACTACAACTGAGTGTTGAATTATTTTCTGACTATTTTTCATATCATTTCTTATTAAGATTCTGACTTGATTTAGATCATTTCTATCTTCATCTCTCTTATAATTATTAAACGAGTAATCCGATAGTTTAATTCCCTCTACCATAGCCGAAAGATGCTCTTTATCCATATTTTTGAATGGAATTAATACGAATTCGCTTATTCCCAATTCTTTTGCTTTATTAACGACTTTTCCAGTCAAATTTCTGGTTTTTTCTGGATCTAAATTTTTCTTATCTCCCATTCCTAACAGTAAAGCCCGTTTTATACCAGATCCTACATTGTTATGAACAATACTTATTGTCCCATCCTTGGCTCTAAATTCGTTTGATTCAGTGATTTCTCGAATAATAGGATCAAAATCAGGGGTGATTTCTGATATCGACAAAGATGAAACTTCATCCGTAAAAACATAATTTACCAGTAGTTGAGTATTCAATGATGAAATATTGTTCTCAGACTCAATAAGCACCATGTTCAAAATGACCATTATACTTTAATTTAAAGTATTGAAGCATTTAGTGGAATATTTTCAAATCAGCTCTATGAATCCTTTGAACAATAAAGAAACATTAAACTGAAAGGCACAAGAAAAAAATATCAAAAAATTTGAAAGAAATCCTCTTGCAGTAAATATCATTATATGATAAAGATGTGAGATGAATTTTATCCTCATATCATATCGATCAATGTGTAAAAATCAAGAATAAGAATATACGAGATTTATTAAATATCTATAAGTGTGAGTAATGTCAAATCGATCAAGAACAGATATGGCTAATACAGTTAATAGAAGTAATCATAGTTTTCTAGATATACCATTTGAACTCAGAGAATTTATGAAGAATGACACTTATTCTTTACTTGTTAAGGGCCGGTCGGGTAGTGGAAAAACTACTCTAGCTCTAAGTATTTTGCATAGATTAAAAGAAAAAAATAATTTTTTCTATATTTCTACTAGGTCTTCTCCAAAACAGTTGTTTGACCACTATCCATGGTTGCGAAAAATCATTAAAGAGCCGAATAAAGATATTGACAGTCAGGAGGTTGGACAAAATCTTTCCACTTTTGAGGATGCACGTTTGGACGAACCTGAATCACTTTTTGAGAGAGTAACCAATCAGTTGATGGATGTTAAGAACCCTGTGATAATAATTGATAGCTGGGATTCTGTTGCTTCATTAATGGATAGAGAAGCACGATTAAACAACGAAAGAGTGCTCCAAACATGGAGAGAAAGAGCTAAGGCAAAATTGATTTTTACAAGTGAAGAAACTGTCGAATCTAGTCTAGAATATATCGTAGATGGAGTTGTTGAACTGAATTATCAACTAATGGACGAAATACGAATTAGGAACTTATTTCTCAAAAAACTAAGGGGAATTCCAATCAAGAGGTCACTATACTTCTTCACTCTGAAAGATAGAATTTTGCGATGTTTTGGTAGCTATGATCCAAGAGAATTCAAGATGAATAACACAAGGGAAAAAGATTCAAAAGAGGCAGATAATTCTAAACAAATATTACAAATAGGCTATCAAGATCTTGACAATTATATCGGAAGCTTACCACAAGGTGGATTGATAACAATTGAAAGAGATATCTCTTTGTCAAATGATATAATATTTTTATTCTTAAACGATGTATTGTATAATTTTTCAAGAAGGCATTATTGTTTACTTTTAGATTCATCTATAAAAGACGAATTGGTACTTACATACAATTTTAATATTCAAAATTATAGGAAGTTATTTGCATTAGATAGTCTTGGTTCAGCTGAAAATTCAATTCAAGATACGATAAAACAAAAAGATAGTTTTTACAAGCTTGTAGCCAAAATAGTATCAAGACTTGAAGGAAAAGAAAAAATAGTCACTATAATGGAATCAAATTCTTTGGATAATTTCATGTCGACTTGTTCCGACATTGAAGATTATTGTAGATTCATAAAGAAATTTGAGCTTTCTTTTTTGATTCTAAATTCAAATAACAATCCAGAAAAATATTACTCAGCATCGGATATTCATCTGAAATTTGTACTGATGTGTGGAACTCTTTTCTTGAAGTGCACAATACCTTCTTCAGCGTTATTTGGTATACGTGTTGTTAATTCTGTTCCACGGATCCAGTTAGATCATGTTTTGTAACTTCATAGTGTAGGCTTCAGAGTTCTCATTCTCGTCCAGTGACATTGGTAATAGATGCATCATTTGGTCATAGAAATCTAGAAAGATGGTGCCCTTGTTTGTAACTTTATACACCATCTTTGATCCGTTATTATGTTCCATGATCAGACCAAAATTCAAAAGGGAATCTATATAGTTTCTACATTGGTCATTACTTAGCATCGCTTTATACATGATTTTTGTCCTCGTCTCTTCTCTCATTGCAGATCGCAGTATGGCTGCTATGACTCCGTACTTACTCCTATTTTTCATCGTCCATTAAATGAAATTATGCAATATAACTGGAGTGAAGCTATTAAATAGAAACATACATGACAAGATTCGACTACAAAAATTAGAATACCTTTTTATTCTATTATTCTTCCCAATTCTTGTTCCATAAAATAAGATTAAGTAATGTTTGATTAAATTATGCTATAATAAGTTACTTCATTTTTATACTTGTAGACATTTATGGCCCTAATCGATATCTTTTAAATTAAGAACACAATCCGTCATGACGGGTTTTACCTTTTGGAATCTTATTTTTCCCTTGTTTATTTTTCCAGATTTCTGCATTGAAAGAGCTTTGGTCTTCATCAACAAAATATGATCGACGCAAACTAACCCTATCATATACTCTTCTTTTTCGGATAATATGGAAACAATACACGAGGGCGGTAGGGCACATACTTTCCCATTTACCATTATGGAACATCTTTCGGGCACCATTCTTAATCATGAATTCTGAACTAATTGATATTATAACATTTTTGTTTGTATATGAATTTTTATCTGCAAAATATTACTATGATACCTAAATAATATAACTAATTTTAGGTTTAAATAGAAATAAATTTTTGTTGTGCCTTATTGTTGATTGTTCAAAATTGTTTTTATCTCTTTGCATCTTTTCCTTAAGGAAACTGTAGAAATATCTGCTACTTGGCACACTTCTACTTGTCGCAAAAACTCATTGCAATCTTGTGATGCGATATAAATTATAGCTCCTGCAAAAGCACGTGGATTCTTTCCAATTGAAATTCTGCTATGTTGAACAAGTGAAAAAATTCTAAGTGCTTGTCTTTTCGTTTTTTCAGTAAGCTTTAACCTATTCGAAATAAGCGTTACATAATCAATCCCTTGAATAACGGGGATCTTTAACGACAGTTCTTTCAAGATCAATTTGTAATGTGACATGATTTCCTTACTTGGAATATTGCACACATAGGCAATATCTGATATTGTTTTTGGTATTGATATCTCCCTACATGCCGCATATATAGACGCTGCAACTAGTGAGACCGTAGATCTACCTTTTGCTAACTTTCTCATTGCAGCTTTACGATATATGTATGCGGCATTCTCCATAACTGGTGGACTCAGATATAGCTTGTCGCCAAAATTGTTGAGATATTTAAGGGCTTTATCCAAGTTTCTCGATATCGAATCGTTAAGCTGGGATCGATTGTTCCATGTTCTTAATCTCTGAATCGTTTCTTTTTGTACTGCACCTAACATTTTGCCTCTTCCGTCAGTGTCATTTAATCCAATTAAGGTAGACAGTCCCTTGTGACTTACTGTTAGCGATTCTGGCATGCCTATACGAGATTTATCCTTATATTCACCTTTTTCAAAATTTGTCAGCTCATTATTGTATATTTTTTCGTTAGAAACGCAACCACAAGTACTGCAAACATATTCACTTGTGAGTACATCTAAAACCAGAGTATAATTTTGACATTGATTGCATTGCACTCTGTCACCTACATTCGATTCCAAGGATCTACTATTTTGAATCTGTTTGCCATCTTCTAAGGTCATCTTACTCTTAATTTTAGCAGGTTCTTTTATTATCAATAGTTTTTCTAGAAATTAGAGATGTTATATTATATACCTTAAAGACTTAGAAAAACTTAATTTAATGCTTTACAATTAAGAATTACAAGGAAAAATACTCTTTTTATTTCTTAAATAAAAATCTATAAATGTTTTGTTTAATAAGATTACTCAATTCTTGCCTCTAATCGGTGGAATAATTATTAAATCTTGTAAGTTTATACTAATGCCACTAGTCATGTTGTGGATGATCTAGTGGGGGACAAGAAGTCATCTACCCAAATCATGAAAAAGCCCCCTGATTCTCTACCGGATTAGGACTCGGAATTTCATTTAACTTGGATAAATCGACGTTCCCATTCAATGCTATGTTTCAGGATAATAATGCTTCCAATATTATACGGTTCATATAATTGAATTAATATCATTTTGGCGAATTGAAAATTTTTAACAGCTCGTGATTTTTGTTCTGGTTACCTATTTTGCCCAAAAACTTTACCTACAATATAAACGTATGATAAAACAGAACGTTTATATCTTCATGATAGTAGAAATTTCTAAATACCTTCGGTGCCTAATTATGGTGGACAAGTTTCAAAGTCAAAGATATGGATATTTGTATCTAGTAAAGTGTAACAATTATATAATTAATATACATATTAATATGCGATGAAAGACACAAGACTGTTAAAAATCCTTGTTGAAGAAAAGGCACTAGTAAAGTTGCTGAAGACAATTGGTTCTGGAAGAGAATATCCAACTAGAGAACTCTTGACTAAATTGGGTGCATATGGTTATGGACATAAGCTGCTTCTTAAGGCACAAAAGCGTGGATTAGTAGACCGAAAGACTGTAAAGAATAAAGTGTTTAACAGATTAACTAACGACGGCAAGAAACTCGTAAAACTAGCAAGGGAAATAGGTGTGTAAAGGACCAAATCCTCCAAATTTTTATTTCCTACATTTATTTTAAAACTGAAGATAACTCTAAAATTTTATTATACCATGAAGAGGATTTTATCACTCCGCTAGAAATTAAGATACCTTCTGCCCCAAGTTCAAGGGCTTTCTCTACATCATATTTATCAACAATGCCAGCTCCACAAAGGACTTTGACTGTTGAAGAGATTCGCTTTACTGCTTGTACCGACTCCTTAATAATTGAAGGATTTGCCTTAGAAACGGCAACCCCTTTTCCTATAAGCTCAGGCGGTTCTATGGCCAGGAAATCCGGAGAAAATCGTGAGATTGCCTTCAGCTCATGTAAATCATCTGCACAAACAATCGAAATCATATCCAGCTCACGTAGGCGTTTTACTAGATTTTTGATTTGTGTATGTTCTATTTTGTGTTCGCTATGGTTTATTATAGAACCTACAGCACCGTATGATTTTACGATTTCAGGTACAATAAATCCAGTTGTCGCCCCAAGGGCTACATCGTCTACATGCTGACTTATAATGGGAATTTTTATTTTTGATAAGGCCAAAAGACTAGAAGGCGGAGGCGCAATAATAATATCTTTTTGATTTGAAAGTGAAGCGTTCTTTGCGTCCCGAACAATTTTTGTTGAATTATCTCCCGAAATCTCGTTGTAATTTTTGAGATTTATTACTAATGGCTTAACAAAGGTAATCATAACAAAATTTTAGGTGAGGTCTCGAAACTTATTATTTAGTTTTTCCATCCTTGCTTCATACCCTTTGTTATATTCAAGCTCTTCTGGCACGAGTGTGGCGGGGTGTATAAATCCCTGATTGCGCATAATCATCGCTCTTTCGGTAGCCCACAATCTTTGAAGGTCCCAGTCTGCCGTTCCAAAACCATCATGTGGACCAGTAAGAAGTCCGTTATGCATACTAAAAACGAGGCATGACACAATTGGTATTGCATAGTTTAAACTGGCTGGAGAATTGAGTTTAACTGGCATCAATGGCATATGATGACTTCCTCTTGTATTTCCTGCGACGTAATGTGGATTATTGAATGCGCTTCCTGCCTCTTCCGTTGCGGGAAAATTTTTCTGAGTTCTTACTATAGCTATCGGATCATCTTTACCAACATACGTCCCCGCTATGTTGTGCAATCTGTCAGTTGATGCAGAAACAATCTGTTCTCCATCAGATGATAAAATTGAGTGTACTACATATCGACCAGGATACATTAAAGCTGTTTCTAATTCTGGTTTATCTTCCCACAACTTTAGAGCTGCAACTTTTCCTGTCATAACATCCATAATCTGAAATTTAACACCCTCAGCCAACCTTTCATTTATCAATAAACCAGTACTACTTCTTGCATCTACAAACATTCTCCACAATGGGAAATTAAAAGCACCCGGTTCTGTCTTATCAGCAGCAAAAACACAAAATACTTCACTGGGCCTTTCCTCTATATCCATCTCAGCAACACCAGGACCCATACCTCTCACGTTTCCAGAAAAAGCATCTTTCAGCAAATCCTGTCCAGCTCCGTACAAACCCTGATCCTTTGCGATTTTGGTACCTTCGGTGAATGCATCCCATGCCATCTTGTGAATCTCTTTACTGTCCGTTCCTCTTGTGTGTGTCATAATAATATGTACATCGTCTCCCGTATATCCTATGTAGTAATCAAGTAATAATTTTGAGTTCTCCTTTACCACTTTATTAACTTCTTCTAGCAACTTATCACTTGGTCTGGTGTGGCCGCCAATGGCCCCAATATCGGCCTTTATTGCAGAAAGTGTAACTTTCATATTCCGTAGTCTATTAAATGAATGGAGTTTAAAATTCTTATGATTTAGGTTTTTGGATTAAACTCAAAAAGTCTAAGTCGAAGAAAATAACTAATAATTTATCGAATGCAAGTCACATCCTATTCATATAACCAACAACGAATGAATCCATTCTTGTAATTTATCACTGGTGGATCATTTCGACATTTCTCTTTTGCATAAGGACAACTATCATAGAATTTGCATCCTGTTTCTTTCCCCGACAGCTCTGATTTTTCGCCCAAATACTCAAACTTGTTTTCCTTCTTTTTTATACTTGGGATAGAAGAAACAAGTTTTTCGGTATAGGGATGTTTTGGGTTTTTATATATTTCATATGCTTTTCCCAATTCCACTATCTGGCCTCTGTACATTATGGCAATAATTTCTGATACTTCTGAGATGACTCCTAAATCATGGGAAATGAATACTATTGACATATGTCGATCTCTCTTTAGCTTTTTTAATAGGTTAATAATTTGAGACTGAACCATAACATCCAGAGAAGTGGTGGGTTCATCGGCAACCAATATCTTTGGATTCAGTAACAATGACATTGCTATTGAAACTCTTTGCTTCATACCACCACTCAATTCGTGAGGATATTTTTTCATAATACCTGGCTCTAATAGAACACTACTCAAAGAATCTGTGATTATTTCAATATGATCATTGGAATAACCATGTTGCTGAAGAACTTCCTTCATTTGGGACCCTATAGTAAAAACTGGATCTAAAGAATTGAGGGCTCCCTGAAAGATCATTGAAATTTTTTTCCATCTGACTTGGTTATTAAATTCATCGTCTGGCATTTTTGTAATATCTTGTCCATCTAGGATAATTTTACCACTAACTATTCTGCCAGGATAAGGAACTGATCGTAGAAGAGCTGTTCCTAAAGTACTTTTTCCACATCCAGACTCACCAACAATTCCTATTGATTCATTTTTTTTAATACTAAAACTAACATCATCAACGGCCTTAACTATCCCAAATTGGGAAAAATAGTAAACTCTTAAGCTATCTACAATAAGAGCGTTATCCAAACATGTCTTTATTGATCTCAACCGTATAAGTATCTATTTCAATTAATCTTATTTTCTCTACCTAAACCTAATGCACATATATATGGTAAAAATATTAGTCAGTCTGATGATTAGTTGAGATTACCCATTTGCATATTTGACGCCAAGACAGGTGTTTTATGTCCAAAATGTGAAAGTAGGCTGAAAAATGGGGAATTATCTAAAATTGATGTGGAGAGTTCGATCAAACTTATCAAACTTTCCAATAAGAATCAAGATATAGATAAATTGAATTTAATAGGATCTCAAAAGATAGACGAGGACTATGTACTTATTTTAAAGGATTCAAACGTAAGTCACATAAACTCGAATGATAAACTAATAAGTTTGATTGAAAAGGAATTTAACGGAAAAGTATGGTTTGTCGAAGCCAATAGCTCGGTAAGAAAGATTCTTGAAAATCTCTTCTTTCCTATAAGAATATTGAAAACTAATATGATTTGGCTACCAGATGGGAACCAGGTAACACAGGTTACTATAGAAAGTAAAGATTATGAAAAATTCTTTAGCAAAATTGAAAAAGTAAAGAAGATTGTCAATGTGGTAAGAAACATAGAACTTGTTGTTGAGATCTCTGGAAAGTGATACTGTCATAAAGGAAAATATTATGAACAGGATATTCGCTTCATCAATAAACAAAGACCATATTGGCCAAAATTTAACATTAGTTGGATGGCTTGAAGATTTCAGAGATATGGGAAAAATTGGTTTCATTAGCGCTAGAGATATGACTGGAAATTTTCAGGGAGTACTAACTGGAGAATTGTTAGCTGCCCTCAGAGAAGTACCAAGGCAAAGTATTATCATGGTAAAAGGAACTGTTCAAGAGACTAGAGCGGAGAATTTTCAAGTTGAAGTTAAAGTTGAAAAAGTAGAAGTTATGTCAAAAGCAGTAAACCCCCTTCCAATTGATCCTACCGGAAGGGTCAAATCATCAATGGACAAAAGACTAGATTCAAGAGCTCTAGATTTGAGGAACTCTAGGATTGCTAATATTTTTAGAATAAGATCATATGTACTTAATTTGGTTCGCAATTTCCTGTATTCGAGAATGTTTGTGGAGGTTAATACCCCAAAGATAATAGGAAGCGCCACTGAGGGTGGCGCGGATCTTTTTGGTTTTGAATATTTTTCAAGGAAGGCATATTTGGCTCAGAGTCCGCAGTTATACAAGGAACAGCTCACGTTGGGCCTAGAAAGGGTATTTGAAATTTCACCATATTTTAGAGCTGAACCCTCACATACAGTAAGACATCTTTCCGAATTTGTAAGCGTTGATTTAGAAGCAGCATTCCTTGATTATGGAAATATCATGGATATTGTACAAGATTTAGTAATCTCAACCATAAATGATCTATTTGTTCATCATAACAAAGAGATGACATACTTTGAAAATAAACAAGAAATTATGGTTGATAGGATTCCAAGAATTACGTATCAAAAATGTCTGGAGGATTTAAGAAGTTTAGGTGAAATGATAGAATTTGGGAACGATCTTTCTGATCCTGCATTAAAAAAGCTAGGAGAGATTTACCCAAGATTTTATTTTATAGTTGATTGGCCCACCAAACTAAAGCCATTCTACATACTTGAACATGAAAAGAAACATGAACTTTCAAAGTCTTTTGACTTACAGTATGGATATTTAGAAATTGTTTCTGGTGGAACCAGAGAGCACAATTCTGAGAGATTACGAAATAAATTACTAGAAAAGGGACTTGACCCAAATAGTTTTTCTGATCATTTGCAGACATTTGAATGGGGAATGCCTCCTCATTCCGGGTGTGGCATTGGATTTGACAGGTTCATGATGATCCTCACTAATACTACGAACATTAGGGAAGTTGTCCTTTATCCTAGAGATACTGAAAGGCTTAGCCCTTAGATATCCTAATTTCTACTTCTTTCAGGTTATCCTGCACTAGCATAAATGCCCTAAACCTTGAACTAGATAATTCATATATGAGCCAGATTACAGGATTAATTCGCATAAAACTTAAGTCGGTCGCCGATGGTCTTGCACCATCTAAATGCGAATGATAAACTCCAATAACATCCAGTTCCTTGCTGGATGCCCATTGATAAACTTTGATAAGTTCGTCGGGCTCCATGTTAAATGAATTTTCTGAATGAGCTATGTTATTCATTCTTTTTAATACTTTGACACGGTATTCGCAGTCGACTATATTTCCTAAAAGAAGAGAACATGACTCGTTAGGAAGATCGTCCTTAGTGGAACTTATTAAGGAATTGATTTGGTTCTCAGTAATTAGTAATGTTATTTCAGACATTTATTGATCAATTTTCAATACAAATATTTGATATTGATATTCATGGATATGACTTAGCCCTAAAAATTTTTGGTAACATTGGATCCAGTTTAGCCTACTGTTATTTTTCCTTTCATATATGGATGCAAAGTACAGAAATAGTCATATTGTCTCTGCTTAAGGGTCATGGTGTCAAGAACGAATGTGGCATTAGGTTTAATGGGCTTTGAATCAAACGTTTTACCATCATCAATTAAACTTGTAACGGTGTGAGGAACATTATCCTTGTTAGTCCATTCTACTCCTCCATCTTTTGGAGCTTTTATATTGGCCGGATCATAGCTGGGATTTCCCTGTGCAGACGCACCGGGAAGAATAGTGGCTTTAATGGGATTTGTAATGTTTCTAATTGGAGCAGTTTCATTATGTTTTACTTCGCTCTTAGTGTTTTCTTGTGGGGCCTTTGGTGTAACCAATCCAAATACATAAAATGTAGATCCACCAACTATTGCTGCGATTACAAATATTACTGTTATAGCCTTAAGGTAAGGTGTCCTTTTATACGACGCAACAGTAAGTACCGTAGCGGGTATTGAAATTATCAACATAAGTCCAATATAAGTAAAGATACTGGGTATAGTACTTCCAATAGTAACAGCGGCTGCAATTCCGAAGGTAACAAGGAAACCTAATGTAATGAATGTAGCAGATTTGGCTCTTCCTGACGTTGGGAATCCATCTTTAAATATACCAGCTGTCAGAAATATTAATCCAATGAACATTGTAAGAAGGCTAACGGCATGCATTCCCTCTACAAATGTATGTGCAATCCCAGCAAGTGAAATACCAACCCCGACAATACCGATAACCGTAAGTCCTATCCCTGGAGTTAAAAGGTCCCAATCAGACATTCTTTAGTACGTGAACTCAAACTCACATAATTAATCTTTTCTTGCAATAATGTTCAAATATTTCATAATTTTTTTGACATGAATTTCTAACAATCCAAACTTCTCTCAACGAATACTAGATCCATTGGAGTTTATGATTTACATTCGATAAATTTTTATTTGAATCACAAGTAGAACGAAATAATTCTAAACATTTCCGATTCTGATTTAAACACAAAAATGAGCTGAAGATTTATTAAAACATGTCAAAGCACTTATATTCAAGCAAGATAAGCTTACCATCGTATTTACAAATATGAGGGTTTGAAAATGCCTAATACTGGTATAGTAAAATATCATGTTAAACTTACATTTGAAGTTGATGGGATAGTAGAAAAGGCTGATATAATTGGCGCAATATTCGGCCAGACAGAGGGATTACTAGGCCCTGAGATGAACCTAAACGAGTTGCAGAAACTGTCAAAGGTTGGAAGAATTGAAGTAAATGTTGATACCAAATCTAATACAACTAAGGGCGACGCTTTGCTCCCTATGAGCACTGACATATCTACTGCTGCATTGATATCTGCCGCGATTGAAAGCATAGATAAAGTTGGACCCTTTCAGGGTAAGTTTCTCTTAGTCGGTATAGATGACATACGAGCTATCAAGAAAAAAGTTATTGTGGATAGAGCCAAAAAAATAATTCAAGAATGGGCGACAAAGACAATAAGTGAAGGAGAAGAAATGCTACGCGATGTATATGACGCAAGCAAACCAGGAAAACTAACTACATTTGGAAAGGCCCAGTTAGCCTGCGGTACTGGAGTATTTGATTCGCCGTACATTATTCTTGTTGAAGGTAGGGCCGACGTGATTAACCTTTTACGTGCAGGTTTTGATAACTCAATTGCTATTGAAGGAGCCAAAATTGATGAAACTATAACCAACCTCACATCAGGAAAGAAAGTTATAGCATTTCTAGACGGTGATAGGGCTGCTGACTTGATCTTAAAGGAATTGCAAGGTTTGGTTAAAATTGATAAAGTTTTGAGAGCACCAGCTGGCAAAGAAGTAGAGGAGTGCACTCCCTTGGAAATATCTGAGATTCTAAAAGACGTAATTGAACCTACAGGCGAGCAATACGAAGTTCCAGTTCGACATCAAAAGAACGTAAAGAAATCAAAAAATTATGAAAATAGCCATACATCGTATGAGGACTCTTCAAATTTTAATAATGCTGATAATGCGGTAGATGATCCACAAATCGCCTCAGTAATCAAAGAAGTATATCCACAAATCAATGAAACTTTGGAGGCAATGATATTGGATAATTCGATGCAGGTATTGTTGAAGATCCCAGTATCAGAAATAATCAAAAGATTGGACTCCTTAGAAGGCGCTAGATTTCTGGTTCTGGATGGAATTATTACACAACGACTTATTGATGCCGCGTACAGGGCAGGAGTTGAGTTTGTAGTAGGGCATAGAATGGCAGAATTAAAAAAATCACCAGAAATTACAGTAAGAACGTTTGATCAGATAGGTATTGGCAACTAAAGAACGATGCAAGATATTAAGTATGATTACGTCATAACGCTAGCTAAACTATTGCTTAAAGGTGCGAAGGATAATTTCATTGAATTTACTAGTACTGACATTGGAATAGAAATAAACAAGTCACAACAAGCGGCCTCAAAAATAATTCTGGAATTGCAAGAAATGAAATATGTAGAACGAGTCAAGAGAGGACACGGTTATGTGATCAGGGTAACAGAAGAAGGTCTTTCATTCGTTAAGAAAATGTCTGACTATCTTAACATGGCAGTATATACATCTCCTGGAAATATCCATTTTAATGGTATTTTGGTCTCTGGGATGGGAGAAGGAAAGTACTATATGAGTCTTGAAGGCTATCGTAATCAGTTTGAAAAAAAGATTGGGTATATCCCTTACCCAGGCACTTTGAATATTAAAATAATTGATTCGCTGTCGTTAGAAAATAGAGAAAAGATTGAATGTTTTCGTTATCAATTTATAGATGGTTTCAGTGATTCCGAACGAAGTTATGGTTGGGTCAAGTGTTACCCTACAACATTAAATGGTAATGAAAATATTCAATCAGACTTATTGATTCTTGAACGAACACACCATGATAAGAACATGTTGGAGATTATAGCTCCTGTTAATATCAAACAAGTACTGCATCTAAAGAACGGTGACAATGTTAAGGTTACCTTGCAGAATTCAAAAAGAAGAACAGAATCATATATCATAAATTGAATAGCCCAATTCTTCTTTGATTTGGGTACTTTTAGAGCCGGGAATTGGGGTGTTTAAGCGAATTATTCTGGTATTTATTCCCCTTTTCGAACAATTTACAGCAATTTCCTTTTCAGTATGTTTTTGATCATATCCTAATGCAATAATATCTGGCTTGACAAATTCTACAGTATCGTATAACGTACCTTCCCTTCCAATGATTGCATAATCAACATATCTAATGGACGCAACCAGCTCTCTTCTAAGTAACTCATCATGGTATATTTTTCTATTTTTGTTTATTTTAAGTGCAGTTGAACTCCTTGCCACCACAACAATCAATATGTCACCATGGCTTTTTGCATCCTTTAATGTATGAATGTGACCTGGATGAACAATATCAAACACTCCGCCAATCAATACAATTTTTAGTAAACCTCTGCCAAGGAAAGTTAATCTGAGAGGATTAGATCTTTCTACAAAACCATTTTCAATCATTTCGTCAATTTTAAGGTTAAACGTATCTTCCGAAATTATAGTTCTATTCTTCAGATATTCTAATGGCAAAATATCCGAATCGAGTGAAACAACATAGATAGCTGTCAGAATAGCTTTATCCAAAGGGTCTATCATAAATTCGACATTATTTAAGTAGCAATGTCTATTTAGTTCTATTCTCCAATTGCAATGTTCTTTAAACAAGAAACTTTTTGCCTCAGCCGACCAAAGGTTGGTTTTATGCGTTAGAATATCATTAATATATCAATTACAGAAGGATTTAGGATAGATGAGGAATGAAGGAGTAGAAATATGAGACTCAATTCTAAACCCAGGGCCTTTTATTTTGCAGCAAGACTAATACCTAAATAATGCAAATTAGAAAAAAATAGTAGATGACAATTTCGCAAGTGGGTGCATATCCATTATCCAAGGGTATTAAAATAACAACCATTGATAGAAAAGAAATTTCAAGCGGGACAGCATTGATAAAGCGTGGCTTTGCACACATGCAAAAGCATGGTGTAATAATGGACGTAACTAATGTAGAACAAGCTCAGGTAGCCGAAGATGCGGGAGCAGTTGCGGTCATGGTCTTGGATAAACTTCCTTATGATGTAAGACATGCAGGTGGAGTGGCTAGAACGGCAGGCGTTAAAGTAATTCAAGCAATATTAGATTCTGTGAGTATACCAATAATGGCAAAGTGCAGAATAGGACACTTATCTGAGGCTGGTATTCTTGAAGAAGTGAGAGTCGATATGATCGATGAGAGTGAAGTACTTAGTCCTGCTGATGAAAGTAGGCATATTTGGAAGTGGAATTACACAACACCCTTTGTGAACGGAGCTAAGAATTTGGGGGAAGCACTACGCAGGATAGAGGAAGGTGCTTCAATGATTAGAACAAAAGGTGAGCCAGGAACAGGGGATGTTTCACATGCAGTAACCCATATAAGAATGGTAAATAACGAAATCAAAAAGATAAAGGGAATTTACGATAATAACGATGATCAAGAACTAATTAAGATTTCAAGAGAGTTACAATCTTCCTTTGAGATAGTTAAAGAAACAGGGAAGCTTGGAAGATTGCCTGTTGTAAATTTTGCTGCAGGGGGAATATCTACACCAGCGGACGCTGCCCTGCTAATGAAGCTAGGTTGTGATGGAATTTTTGTAGGTTCAGGAATATTTAAAGCAGAAGATCCACTTGAAAGAGCGAAAGCTGTCGTTATAGCGACTACTTATTTTGACGATCCCAAGACAGTTCTAGAGGCACAGAAAATGATTGATGAAAAGAAGTCAATGCTTGGTCTTGATACCAAAAACTTGAACTTAAGAATGCAAGAAAGAGGACCTACAGTTTGAATGAGTTATTAATTGGAGTATTGGGTCTTCAAGGCGATATTGAAGAGAATATCAAAGCAACAACAGATGCATTTAAAGAAATGAAAATTAAAGGCAAAGTCATTCCTGTTCGTTACCCTGAAGAGATTATGAAAGTTGATGGTTTGATTATACCAGGTGGTGAGAGTACCGTAATGGGTTTACTTATTGCTATAAAGAATGGATTATTAGACGCAATTACAAGAATACTACAAGAAGGATTGCCTGTAATGGGAACATGTGCCGGTATGATTGTTTTGGCTAAAAAATCTTATGATAAGGTTGTTGGAAACAAGAAACAATTATTGCTAGGCGCTTTAGATATTGAAATTGAGAGGAATTCTTTTGGAAGACAGTATGATTCATTTGAATCAAACTTAGATATATCTGGTATAGGAAATGATTATAAGGGAATTTTTATACGTGCACCTACTGTAATTTCGATAGGTCCACATGTGCAAATTTTGAGCAAGTTTGATGGAAAAATAGTAGCCGTAAAGCAAGAAAATATAATTGGGACTTCTTTCCATCCGGAATTATCAGGTGATTACAGGATGCACAGATTTTTTATCGAGTTGGTAACAAATTGGAAGAAAACAAATAATTGAAAATAAAAATTTGAGTACGACAATCATTTACTACGCATTAAATTAAGCGCTGAACCAGCTTTGAACCATTCTATCTGCGACGAGTTGTATGAATGCTTTAACAAGATTTCATCATCAGTCGCGTTACTATGGTGGATAATGCATGTAAGATGTTTACCTTCCTGGAGATTTTTAAGACCTAATATGCTTAACCTATCATCCTCTAAAATCTTATCATAGTCATTTGGGTTTACAAAAGTAAGAGCAAGTATCCCTTGTTTTTTCAGGTTTGTTTCATGTATCCTTGCAAAACTCCTTGAAATGACTGCACAACAGCCCAGATAGCGTGGAGTCATTGCGGCGTGTTCTCGACTACTTCCTTCACCATAGTTACTATCACCAATAATTATCCACTTTATTTTTCTTGATTTGTATTCACGTGCTATATAGGGTAGTAATTCCATCTCATGATTGATGATGTTCTTACCCTTTCCAACTTGATCTTCATGAAACGCATTAACCGCACCAAGTAGAAGATTATCGCTAATTTTGTCTAGATGACCTCGATACATTAACCAGGGGCCGGCCGGTGAAATATGATCAGTGGTGCACTTACCTTTGATCTTAACCAGGATTGGTAACTTTTCAAAATCGTTCCCATCCCATTGAGGGAATGGTTCCAGCTTTTGTAGTCTGGAACTATTTGGATCGATTAGTACATCCACATTTTGAGATTCTTTGGTAGGTGGGAGGTAAACATCTTGATTGTATACAAAACCATTTGAAGGGATCTCTGGCGCCACCTTGGGGGGAATTAGCTTGAATTTAGTACCATCATTTGCGGTCAATTCGTCAATTAAAGGATTAAACGAAAGCCTACCACCTAAAGCTAATGCTATTACCAATTCCGGGCTACCAATGAAGTTCATTGTTTCCCTACTCCCATCATTTCGACCCGGAAAATTTCTATTATAAGATGTTACTATGGTATTAGGTTCACCTTTCTTAAGCTCGGGTCTATTCCACTGTCCAATACAAGGACCACAAGCATTTGCTAGTACATTCGCTCCGATATCCTTTAGTGCTTTCATCTGTCCGTCCCTTTCGATTGTGCCGCGAATCATTTGAGATCCTGGGGTAATTTGGAGAGGAACCTTTACCTTTACTCCTTTTGACTTGGCTTGTTCAGCAATATCAGAAGCCCTTGACATATCCTCGTATGATGAATTAGTACAGCTTCCGATTAGTGCGACAGAAATTGTATCAAGATAATTATTGTTATTGACTTCACTTGCCATTTTCGATATGGGTCTTGCTAAATCAGGTGTATGCGGACCAACTATATAGGGTTCAAGACTAGAAAGGTCTATCTCAATCAATTGATCAAAATAAAGTTGAGCTTGTTCTCTTTCTTTTGTAATCTCCTGTTCTATTTCCTTATCCAGTGTAAATAAATCTCTGTACTTACTCGCTATATCTGCAATCCCTTCACGTTTTGTCGCTCGAAGATAAGTCTCCATCTTATTATCATACGAAAATATAGAGCAGGTCGCACCAATTTCTGCCCCCATGTTTGTAATAGTTGCCTTTCCTGTACAGCTAATGGTCCTAGATCCAGGACCAAAGTATTCTATTATTCTATTTGTTCCTCCGTAAACTGTAAGTTTGGAAGCTACATATAGTATAATGTCCTTTGGTGATGTCCATCCATTAAGTTTACCAGTCAAAAACACACCAATGCGTTTTGGATATAAAAGTTCCCAGGACATTCCTGCCATTACTTCTGCAGCATCAAGACCACCAACTCCTATTGCAATCATTCCAAGACCGCCTGCATTAGGTGTATGTGAATCAGTGCCTATGATCAAACCACCTGGAAAGGCATAATTTTCAAGAACTACTTGGTGAATTATCCCAGAGCCTGGTTTCCAGAATCCAATGCCATATTTTCTTGAAGATGATTCGAGGAACTTGTATACTTCATTATTTTCATAAAGAGCCAATTTTGTATCGGCCTCGCCACCTGTTCTTGCCTGAATTAGATGATCACAATGAACTGTAGTCGGAATTACTACACTATTCAGACCTGACTGCATGAATTGTAAGAGTGTCATTTGACCTGTTACATCCTGCAATGCAACTCTATCTGGATCTAGAAAGATATAGTCTGATCCGGATTGAATTTCTCTATTTATATTTGAATTATGAATATGACCTACAAGAATTTTTTCTGATGCAGTAAGAGGTCTACCTAAGATCTTTTTATACTTGCTTACACTATTTTGTAGTATTCCATAAGTTCTAGAAATTATATCTAAAGATCCTTTTATCTCCATAGCTTAGTGGTACTCTTTTTCATATTTAATTATTCATTATTTCTATTTTTCATTTGTAGCGCATGATAGACCTTGATACTGTGATTTATTTCCACTAAATGGAACTAAAATTGTTTGAAAAGGTAATGTAGTCTGCTTATCTCTTTTGCTGATTCTTAATAATCCTAATTAACAATCTGGCGATCCTGTTCTTTTTATGAATATCAAACAAAACAAGTTGATTTAACTAGGACAGCTGATACATAAATGACCCCTGAATACCATTTAGCACATTAATTGAAAATTAATTAAAAAACTAATTAGATCAAGAATTCGTAAACTGATATAATGACTAGTTTACATGGATGCGGGAGGTGGGATTTGAACCCACGAACCCCTAAAGGACAGGATCCCCAATTTATTAGATCTTAAGTCCTGCGTTTCCAAATCTTGTTGTTATTTGGCCAGGCTCTACAACCCCCGCATGTACCAATCAGATTTGGTAAATAGATGGTAATTAAACGTTTTAGATGGTACTTTTTCTATTAGATATCTTAATGAAACCCTACAAATGATTATTTCATTAATTGGATAACAACTTATTTAGTCTATTATTCATACAATATTGAGTTGGAATCAGATCCTGCCCAAAATAGTATTTCAAAGTCTTCCAATAATACTCATAGTAGAGCTGCGTTAGAAGTGAGACACATTTCAAAATTTTGGGATTCGCCAGCCGGCAGGATAATCGGAGTTAAAAATAATAGCTTTACAGTGAGAACCGGTGAATTCGTATCCATTGTTGGTCCCTCGGGTAGCGGAAAAAGCACGTTGCTTAATATGATAGGCGCCTTAGAAAGACCCACAACTGGTCAAGTATTTATCAACGGGATTGACATTTTTTTACTACATGATTCTCAAGTAGCTGCATTGCGAAACAAGTCCATAGGTTTTATTTTTCAGTCTTATAATTTGATCAATAGAACAAGTGTTCAGAAGAATGTAGAATTTCCTGCTGTAATAAGTGGGATGGATAGATCTACGAGAAGGAACAGAGCGTTAAAGTTATTAGATTTTTTGGGAATAAAATCTAAAGCCCAATTTAAGCCATTTAATCTGAGTGGTGGAGAACAGCAAAGAGTAGCAATTGCAAGAGCTCTAATGAATAATCCTACTATTATTCTTGCTGATGAACCTACTGGAAACTTGGATACCAAAACAGGCACAGAAGTATTCAATTTATTAAAGTTGTTATCAAACAAATTTAGAAGAACTATAATTATGGTAACTCATAACGTTGCGTTGGCTCGAATGACAGATAGGTCAATACAAATCAGAGATGGCACAATCGAGAAAGAAGTAATTAATACCGGAAATTGAATATGTCGTCTAGTAAAGATAACAAAAATGCGAATGTTAACAACAACCACTTAAATTTCGTATTCATGTTCTCTTGCGTATGTCTGGTTATAGTTGGTGGTATCCTTGCCTCTAATGATACTATAATTTCTTCTACTTTTGCAGATAAAAGCGTCAGTCAGAATAAAAATGATAAATCAAAGGAGCATAAGTTATCAAACTTTAAAGAAAAACATTCCAGTAGTGATGAGAGGTACATTGGAGATAAAGGAAGCCAAAATCATAAAAAGGAGAAGTCTAGTGGTGAAGGGAAACCGATTGAGAATGAAAAGGATAATAACAATATACAACTAGTACAACCGAAACCCATTATAATTACAAATACTGTTACTACTCCGACTCCGACTCCGACTCCGACTCCGACTCCGACTCCGACTCCGACTCCGGCCCCGGCCCCGGCCCCGGCCCCGGCCCAACCATCTACAAGCAATGAAGATAATGAGGAGGAACGTGGGAATGAAGGACCTACTAGATTTGCATTTATCGATTCCTTTTTCACAGATCAAACTGCCCAAGGTTCTGTGGTTGCTGAAACATCTTCAGAATCCTCAAAAGCACAGGATATACCGCCAGTAAGAAAACTGGAGGTAGAACCGGGAGAAGGAGACTCTATACTCGCCATTGTACTTATTAATAGAGGATTTTCGGATGTAACAAGCATAAGGGCATCACTTGATTTTCCATCAGGATTTAAGGCGGTTGTAACTCCAAAAAATACTGAATCCGATACCGCAATGGCCAGCTTCAATGGTATAGTCAATGCTGGTAAGACATTTACCCTTTATTTTCCGATAAATATCTCAAATAGTACTCTCGTGGGAAAAGAATACAGTGGATCTCTAAAGATCAAATACTTTAATGTGGCAGAGCAGGACGAAGAAGATACAAGAGATCGAACGCTTAGGATTCCTTTTAAATTAAGTGGTAAAGTTATTTTGGATGCGATACCAGCTTTAAACTTTTCAAACGTGGTTAGTCTAGTTCCTGGTGAACCTAATACTGTAAGAACTCTTATTAAAAATGAAGGCTCCGGTGTAGCTACAGGAGTCATTGTAGATGTCACACATAGGAATCAGCTGAATGGGGCTGATAACAATAATGTAATCCCTGCGACTACCAGTGATGAAAATGTTTCCTCAGCCACAGTCCAACAATCGATCGAAGTAATTCCACTGGTAACTGCAGGAACCACGAGGTTTAATGTAGGAACGATCCCAGCAAGCGGGAGCGTACAAATAGATCCTATAATATTTCCAAGCGATTCTGTAGGCAGCATACTTGAAAATATGGATCTTCGTATATCATATAATGACGCTTATGGTAATAGGAAGACATTAAACGAATTGATGGGTGTTCATATTCTGCCTACTCCTCCGCAATCTGGTTTAAGTATCTCATCTGCCGTTCCTACATCTAATTCCGTAGAAAACCTGACTTCATTACCTAACAACAATATAGTAAAAAATAATGAAGTTAAATTTGGTAATGTTACTAACGATAATGATAAAAATAACAAAAACGACTCTTATTCGTTGACGCAAGTAAGTGATTACTACTACTTTAATAATCCTAGCCTGGTTTCTAATGAAATTAAGGATAATACCGTAGACGTAGGTGGTACACCTAAAAAAGATAAGAGCATATCTTTGGTGGGAGGAAAAGTGGATGACCTAAAATTTAATATTACTAATAGTAATAACAAGCCTATCACAGATGCCGTTGTTACTCTCAATTCAGATTCTGACTCAGTAAAAATTCTTGGTAACTCAAAGTGGAACTTCGGTGAAATAGGCGCTGGTACTACACAGGAATTTGTCACAAGTGTTTTTGCTTCCAAATCCTTGATTAACAGTCCAGTATCCTTTAAGGTCTTAATCGATTACATATATAATGGTGAAACAAAGTCTGACTCTTTTAATCTAGGTGCAAATGTAGTAGGGAATATAACAGCAGATATCAATGATCTTGCAATTAATTACATAGGTGGAATTCCTAACCTTGTTGGAAATATTTTAAACAAAGGAAATACATTGGCATTATTTACGACTATAGAACTAGTGGGATCATCCTCAGGTACTGAAAAACAACTTCAAGAACCATTATCATCGTCACCAACTACATTGAATGTATCACAAAATAGGCCCATAATAAAACCAGTTTCTAGCTTTCCACAGTATCTAGGCGATCTTGATGAAAATTCTCCACTGCCCTTTAGCATCCCTCTAGCGATAGACAATCATACTGCTCCTGGGGTTTATCCAGTATCATTGAAAATTACATATAGCGATGATCTGAGAAATAGTTACAGCGTTATTAGGAATGGAACGGTTCAATTCATCTCTACTGCAGCCCCAGGTAACCAAGGACAAAGCTTTCTAATAAACAATAACATTGTTACAATACTTATCTTTATTATAATTGTACTGGGAGTTATATTTACTCTTAGATGGTTACGGTCTAAAAGATCTAAAGGAAAAATTGTAAGAACAGATCAGACTGGAGACGACAACGATTTTGAATCACTTCTGGGACGTGATGATTCTACGGATAAGATGGATCTTCAGAAAAAATAGTAAGGTTGTAAATTATGGATATTAAAGAAATTTTTGTGTTATCTTTTGATGCATTAAAAGAAAGAAGGACGAAATCTATATTGACAATCATTATGGTTATGGTTGGAAGTAGTTTAATGGTTGCCGTTGGTGGTATTAGCGCGGGGTTTAGCGGCTTTTTTAGTAAACAAACGAGTAATCTCGCAGGTAATATCGTTTTCGTAAGTCCCGCTCAAGTAGAACAAGGGCGAAGTGGACCAGCTGTGGGTCCTCCACCGACGCCGAAAATTACTTTAAATTCAGCTGTTGAAAACAGGTTACACTCGTTACCGTTTGTAGATGATGTTATCCCGTCATATCAAGCTCGAGCTACATTAGAGTCTCAGGGTGACTCCAAAGAGTATCAAGTATTTTCTATGGATCCCGTAAAACTAACAGTACTTTCTCCTACCTTGGAATTTGTAGAAGGTTCCAGATTAAGACAAAATGATCCATCTTCTATTATTATATCAAATAATTTAGCTAATCCTCCAGGTGAGTCAACACCCTTTTTAACTTTAGGCCAAACTGTAAAAGCAAAGTATACTTTTGTAGATGCTACTACGGGAAAGAGAGAAGAAGAATCAAAAAGTTTCATTGTAAGAGGAATAATTAAAGAGACCGGAAATCCAAATATTGATAATTCTGCAATAATCGATACACAAGTTGGTAATACACTATTTCATAAATCGGGAAAGTTTGACTCTTTAATCGTGGTTGCAAGATCTGGAGACTATGTAGATGCGATTGAGCAAGAAATCAGAAAACTCTATGGTAACGACATTGGAATTACAACAGTTAAGGCAATTATCAAGACTGTGCAACAGTTTACTAGCGGAGTCAGCTCTTTTCTTTTGAGTATTGCAATCGTATCTTTAATAGTCGGGGCAGTTGGAATTATCACAACACTGTACACTTCGGTGATCGAGAAAAGTGTCCACATACTTTCTCTCTTTTTGTGCGAAGCCCTCATGGTTGGTATTTTTGGAGCTACACTTGGTATATTGGGAGGAATTGTTGGTGCTTATATTTTAGGCGGTGGTCTTGCTGGAAATAATGGTGCAGCCAATAGTCAACACATAACTCCAATTTTTTTGGCTTCTGATATGGTTAGAGTGTGGTTAATTTCCATAGGACTTAGCCTCTTAGCAGGTTTGTTCCCTGCTCTAAAAGCATCAAGATTACTCCCTATAGTAGCTTTGCGAAGAGAATAGAAAATAAAATTACGTTTGAGTGATAAAAACTCTCTTTTAACGAATTTGAAGAAATGGTTTAAAAGCTTTAGATTTGCCAACTAAGAACATGTACTTAATTCTTATCACAACAACTACAATATTGTTATTATTATTTCTCATCCAAAGTGCCTACAGTCTGGAAAAGTTCAGGGGGTCTTCCTTTTTCTATCGAAGTACCTGACAGTTGGAGTTATACAGAAACTCCTGAGCCTCCTTTAGAACATGTATTAGGGGTTAGTTCTTATTCTTCTGTGGTATTGGTCCCTGCCAAGTTTGCCGAATTACTTATTCAGGATAGAGGCGATATTGGAATGGGTAACGGAACAGCGGCAATATTATTTGCAGAGGATTCCGATTACACTGTAAAGAATGCTCCGCCGGAACTATATGTAAAATTTAGAATGAATAAGGATGACTCTCTCAACGTTACTTCGCGACAAGATACTACGGTAGGTAAAGAAAAGGCTGTCAGAATTGAAAGTAGCAAAAATGACACTTCTGGTAATATCAAACTATTGGAATACCTGATAATACACAATAACGAATCTTACATTATTAGATATATCACTAGCATAAATGATTTTGAAAGATATTTACCAGACTTTGAATTGATGGTTAAGAGTTTTATGTTTGGGACAAATGGCACTCGGAGTTAAACTATCAGGTATTTACAATTTGGCCCACCAGGACACAACTCTCTCAATTAGCTCTAGTAATAAGTATGTCGGGTACTGACTATAAATAACAAACGAAAACGTCTCCCAGAGGCCTACTAAGCATCAGAATTCCGGCCAAAGTCAAGCCATAACTAATAACTATCCACTGCAAACCATTCACATTTATTCCGAATTCTTTTCCGATTGAGGGTAACGCAACCTGAACGATAGTAAAATCTACTACTACCATGAACTGCGCCAAAGTATTGAGAACTAATATTATTGATCGTTGCGATGAAGAAGCCTTAGCTATAGTTGTAGTTACCGAATTTGACTTTGCATCTAGATCTATGCTGCTTCTGTTATTTACGGACCAGGTATTTTTTGCAGCGAATAGTAGGACACATAGCCTGAATTTAATAAAAGGTAATGAGCTCCCTAGTCCTGTAAATTCTTCGACTTTTATTCGTCCTGGGATGCTAGGAATTTTAAGAATGAGTATCCTTAGAGTCTGAAACTAGCTGACTAGCACTAGTCAGATCTTCGATTTTCTTGTTTATAGTTAACGCTATTTCCAATAAGTCAGGCTCAATTCTGTTTTGTTTTATGAATGAAGCTAATGCCTGAGTGTCTTTAGGTAAACACATACCATCAAATGGTCTGCCAAATTCGGTCCCATACTTTCCAATTCTTTTATCTAAAGATACCCCTAAACTTACGACCTTGTGATCTATTCCAAGATGTTGGCATATCAAACCTATTTCGTTAAAAAATGAAATCTTCAATGACAAAAAGCAATTTGATGCGTATTTAATTAGCTCTGCAGCTTCAAAAGATGTAACGATTATATTTTTAGTTAATGGTTGGTATATCTCTACTAAAATTTTGGATAACTGAGCATGATCTTCACCTATTATTACCCTATCTGGTTTGAAGAAATCATCGTATGATGTATTTTGTCTTAAGAATTCTGGATTGTAAACAACATCATAGTCAATCCCTCTCTTTGTTATACAATTTTTTTCAAGATAATTTACAATCTCATTACGCATTGTTCCAGGCAAAATCGTGCTCCGGAAGACAAACAGATGTTGTTTTTCCGCTGTATTGAGATACTCTGTTATCTGTTGTAATACGGAAAATATTTGAGATAGATCTTGTTCAGAATTATCGGTTGGAGTATTCACGCAAACAAACGATACGTCAGTTTGCGACAGTGCTTGACTTAAATTATTTGCTACATTATATCCCTCATTCTTTAAAGCTTTAAGTTTTTGTTTTGAAATGTCGTAAAAAATAACTTTATGGCCCAGTTTGTGAAACCCTTGCCCAGTCGCGCTCCCTACAACACCAGAACCAATGATACTTATCCTGCTCATTCCGAAATCACTCTAAGATGGGGATAATAATTAATAGTATTTATATAATTACCTACACTACAGTCATATTCATTCTTACTTTTTGCTCTTTATTTTCTTAAGTATATACAATATAAAACCCTACTTTTGTTCTATGTCTTGTTTTCAAGATGCCTTGGTAGCTCAGCCTGGTAGAGCGTTGCCTTGGTAAGGCAAAGGTCCCGGGTCCAAATCCCGGCCAAGGCTTCCAGGTGTATCATCATTGTCGACATTACAAGGTAATGATTTTTCAATTTCGAATTCAGGTAACAGATGAGATAAGAAATATTGACTCTTGCGATTGAGTACCTAACCTTGTAAACTTGACTCTATTATTAAACTAGTTTGAATCTTCTTGTTTATGTGAATGCAAACGCCTCAATTTCTCATGCAATTGATCTATTGATAAAGTAAGGCCAATTTCTTTTGCATATGGTTGTCCTTTTGCAAACGCCTTTGCAATATTTCTAACAAATTCCATACTGATTTTTGGAGGTAATGGTGCTTCAAATGGATCTACATGAGCATCAACTATAACAGGTACTGTGTCTTCCATTAGAGCCTCATGAATAACCGGTTTTACCTCTTCTATTTTTGTAATCGAAAATCCCTTTCCACCACATGCCTCAGCAATTTTGACAAAATCAATAGGTGAAAATTCTATCCCATATTCTGGGTTACCAAGAAAAGCCATTTGTTCCCATCTTATCATTCCCAAAATTTTGTTGTTCAGTATTATCACTTTAATAGGAAGATGATATTGAACAGCTGTTGCAAATTCACTCATAAGCATTGTAAATCCACCATCTCCAACAAATGCAATGCTCTGTCTGTCTGGATATGCAATCTTGGCGGCAATGGCATACGGTACTGCGCATCCCATCGTTGCAAGTGATCCCGATCCTGAGAACTTCATACCATTTTTAATTTTTAAAAATCTTGCAGCCCAGCAAGTATTAATTCCACTATCTACTGATATTATTGTGTTATCGTCCAACACGTCTGATACTGCAGCAGCGATTACTTGGGGCTTTATGGGTTCATCAACACGACTACTCTGTTCCTTTAATACGTCATTCCACTTCTTCATTGCATATTGTTTTGATTTTAGAAATTCGACACTTGGGTCATCGTTTCTGGCCAGAGTTCTTCTATCATGCAGTAACGGAATTAACTCTGATAACACTAGTTTGGTATCGCCTATTAAACCAATTTTAACTGGATATCTTAATCCAATTTTTTCTGGTTTTATATCTATTTGAATACCTACGGCCTGTCCTGGCTTCGGAAGATATTCTATGTAAGGAAAAGATGTTCCTACCATGAATAACGTATCACTTTCAGCCATGGCATCACTCGAAGGTTCTGTTCCCAAAAAACCGATGCCACCCAAGCTATAAGGATGATCGTCAGGAACAACGGCTTTGCCTAACATTGCTTTTATTATCGGAGCATTTAGTTTCTCTGCTACGCATATGACTTCTTTTGAGGCATTCAAGGCGCCTTGACCAACTAGGATCACAATTTTTTTTCCATTGTTCAGAATTTCAGAAGTTTTTTCAATTAATTTTCTATCAGCAGATGTTGGTGTTACAAAGATATCGGACGTATGGCCTGGAACTTTGTGTCGTGAATAATGATCCTCTAGTTTTTGTTCCTGTACGTCAGTCGGTATGTTAAGATGACTAACTCCTTTACGAACATTTGCTGTTCTACATGCAATGTCTACGGCCATTTCCGCCTGTTGTGGTGATCCTATTATGCTGTTGTAAACTGAAACATCAGAGAAAAGTTGTAATAAATTTACATCCTGTTGAAAACTTGAATTCATTAAATCAGTCGATGTTCCTCCTGTAATAACAATTAGAGGAGTGTTATCGGCCTTAGCATCATACAATCCGTTCAGAAGATGTATTGCGCCTGGACCTGCTGTCGCCGTGCATACACCAAGCTTTCCGGTATATTTTGCATATCCACATGCCATCAAGGCGGCAGATTCCTCATGTCTTACAAGAACGAATTTAATTTTGTCTTTTCTTACCCTTAGGGCTTCTATAAATCCGTTGATGCTATCTCCAGGAATACCAAAAACAACATTAACCTTCCAATCAATGAGTGCTTCAGCCACTATATCTCCAGTTTTTAGATCCTCATATTCACTCATAATCTGTTAATGGTTCTTATTTCTAATAAATCTAAATGGATCCAAATTTCCTGATATTTTGCAATATTATTTATGATTTTTGATAATATTACTTATCTTGGTAGACCTTTACACGGTCAAAATTACGTACAGAAAAACGCACACATTCCATAAGAAGCCATGAGAACAAAATTGCAAAACTCAGAATCAAAATTACATATGTTTTTATCGCGCAATTCTATTACAATATACATCCAATGATGGTGTCCTTGGGTTCTATTTGGGGTATCTAAATGGCTTTAAAAATGAGATATCTTGAGCTCAATCGAAAAGTAAGAGATGTAAGAATGTTGGCTATTCAAGGGATCGCGGAAGCAGGTTCGGGACATCCTGGAGCATCTTTCTCAGCAGCAGAGATCATGGGAGCTCTATATTTTCATAAAATGAAACACAAGCCCAGTGTTCCTTTCTGGGAAGAAAGAGATTTTTTCATTAATTCGAAAGCACATTCAGCACCAGGATTCTACGCAGTTTTAGCTACAGCTGGATATATCGATACAAAAGAAGTAAAGACACTAAGGAAGCTTGGTTCCCGCCTACAAGGACATCCAGTTAGATATTCAGAGCGCCAAAAAAATCATAGCTTTCCGGGCATAGAATATTCAGGCGGATCTGAAGGAATTGGCTTATCAGTAGCAATAGGGATTGCACTTGCAAAGAAGAGAGATGGGAAAAAAAACAGAGTTTATACTTTGATTGGTGATGGTGAATCAAACGAGGGACAAATATGGGAAGCTGCGATGGCCGCATCAAAATTCAAACTGGACAACCTTGTAGCTATCCTAGATAGGAACAAGATCCAGCAGGATGGATTTACTGAAGAGATAATGCCTCTGGACCCTGTTAGAGACAAATGGGCTGCTTTTAACTGGAATGTAGTAGAGGTAAACGGACACAAGATAGAACAGATAATAGATGCATTGAGTAGAATTGAAAAAGTAGAAGATAAGCCATCAATAATTATTGCAAATACAACTAAGGGCAAGGGAATCAAGCATATGGCGAATAGTCCACAATGGCATGGTAAAGCTCCTCCAAAAAAACATGTTCCAATTTTACTGGAAGAACTTCAAAGTGAAATTTTGATAGCGCCATCAATCATTGCAGGAGAGCCTGAAAACTATGAAGAAAAAGTAAGAAGAGCTGAACGTGCCGGTGCAGATCTTATTCACTTGGATATTATGGATGGTAAATTTGTACCGAGTACTTCATTTTTTGCAGATACTATTAAACACTTGAGAAAAATCTCAAGTATTCCCTTTGATGCTCATTTAATGATTGAAAAACCAATCAAGCATGTAGAAGAATACATAGACGCTGGTTGTGATATTGTCACAGTTCATGTTGAAGCATGCAACAAGTCAGAATTTACGGAAATAAACAAAATGCTACTAAAGGCTGGAATCAGTCCTGGAATTGCTATAAATCCAGGAACTAAATTTCCGTCCTGGCTTATTGAGCACCTTAATAACATAGATATTATGATAATAATGTCAGTGAATCCTGGTTTTGCAGGTCAGAAATTTATTCCAGATATATTGGATAAAATGGCCGAAATAGTAAAGACTCTGAAGAGCAATAATTATAAAGGATTCATTGAAGCTGATGGAGGTATTGATGCAACAACTCTTCAGCAGGTTTTTGACGCAGGGGCCAGAATTATGGTAGCCGGTAATGCAGTATATGGATCACCAGATATCAATTCAAATATTATACAATTGAGGCACAAGGCTAATGTTGCAATTGAAACAAAATTATTGGAATTGGCAACTATAAATGACATGAGATCTGACTGGATAAAATCGCGTAAGAGTATGCTTATACCTTTGGCAAGGGAGCTTGGAATTGAAGAGGATCTCCATGCAATTAAGTGATAAGAATATTATTTCTGATATGCGAACTGCTTACGGGAAAGCATTAGTCGAACTAGGTTCAAAAGATCCTAACATCGTTTGCGTTGGAGCTGATACCACTGATTCACTCAAAACAAAGCTCTTCGGAGATAAATTCCCTACTAGGTTATACAATGTTGGGATAGCAGAAGCAAATCTTGTCTCGATAGCTGCTGGATTGGCTATCGCGGGTAAAGTGGTTTTCGCAAGTACGTACGCTGCATTTTTACCTGGCAGATGTCTTGATCAGATTAGAAATACTATCTGCTATCCATTTCTCGACGTAAAACTAGTAGTATCGCACGCTGGACTTACAGTGGGTCCGGATGGCGCCTCTCATCAACAAATCGAGGACATATCTACAATGCGAACAATTCCAGACATGAGGGTGATTGTTCCTTCAGATTCCATAGCTGTGAAAAATTTGATTCCCCTTCTAAGTTATACTCCAGGACCCTTTTTCATGCGTCTTGCACGTCCGTCAAATTCCAATATATACGAAGATAGTTTTGATGAATTCGATATTGGCAAAAGTAACGTTATTAGAGATGGTTCTGACATTACTATGATTGCATGTGGTCTAATGGTTTCAAAGGCTATCGATGCAGCACAAACACTTGAAAAAGAATACGGTGTCTCTTGTAGAGTAATAGATATGTACTCTATTAAACCAATCGATGTTGAGCTTGTATATCGTGCTGCAATAGATACCGGTGCAATTGTTACTATTGAAGAACATAATATTATAGGAGGTTTGGGGAGTGCTGTCTGTGAAGTGACGGCTGAAAATCATCCTGCCCCCGTACATAGAATGGGAGTAGCAGATATTTTTGGTGAATCAGCTAGAGAAACTGAGATAGAATCACTTTTGAGTAAATATTGTTTGAGCTCGGATCATATAGTAGAATCTGTTCTCAAAACCATGAAAAGGATAAAGAGATGAAAATTTTTCTCGATACAGCAAGTATTGAGTCTATCAAAAAATTTGTAGATATGGGAGTTGTTGATGGAATTACAACAAATCCTACACTCATCTCTAGAGAGAAAGGACATCCTGAAGATATAATGCGAGAGATCGTAAAAATTGTAAAAGGTCCTGTAAATCTGGAAGTTGTCGGAACAAAAACAGAAGATATGGTTGAAGAGGGATTACGATTAAAAAAATTTGGTGAAAATGTTGTTGTAAAAGTTCCTATGACTATGGATGGGTTAAAGGCAGTAAGAAAACTCGGTGAATATAAGATTAAGACAAATGTAACTTTGATCTTTTCATCAAATCAAGGATTGTTGGCCGCAAAGGCAGGCGCATCCTACGTTAGTCCTTTTATAGGTAGACTTGATGATGCAGGTCAGGAGGGGATGATTGTTATTAAGGAAATAGTGCAGATCTTTCGCAATTATAGTTATCAATCTGAAGTTTTGGTTGCTAGTGTAAGACATCCGATTCACGTTATCGAGGCAGGAAAGTTAGGCGCAGACATAGTAACACTTCCACCTGACATATTGGCCAAAATGTTAAGTCATCCTCTTACTGATAAAGGCTTATCTCTATTTCTTTCAGACTGGGAAAAAGTCAAGAAAGAACACAAATACACAATCTAATTTTATTCTCTATAATATTAGAGTGGGTGAATAGTCCTCCAAAAACACAAGCATGATTAAACTTGTAAAAGGGAAAGAACTCTTTTTGGGATTTCATTAAGTTGACTAACAACCAAAATCCTTTCGTACTCTAGGTATTTTAGATTCAAACCAATATTGATAGCATTATTTACAGTTTTGCCTACGCCTACAGCAACCATGTGAATTCCATTCATTTTGTAAGATTTGATTGCAGATCGAACTGCATTGTAGTCAGAAGGTTCGCCATCAGTTAATGTTATCATTATATCGGGTTTATATGTCTTCATTAATGGTAACAATAAATTATAAATTTCTGCAAGAGGTGTTCCACCACTTGCCTTAATTTGGACCAAATTACGTGCATTTGTAGAAGTCCATTTAACATCTGGATGCTTAATTACCCAACACGTAACTTTCTGGTTTTTGGTACTAAATGCATAAGCAGAAAATTTTACATCCAAAAATTTTAAAGCTTCACAAAGGGCAACTGTTGCCTTCTTGTACTCTAATTCGTAATCGTCTATACTGCTAGAATGATCTAATAATAATGCTATTTTAGTATTTATAGTATTTTTAAAATCCGTGAGAAATGGTTTTGGCTGCGATTCTATTACGGATTCTATGTCAATCTCGTCACCGGTTATGTCATGGATTTCTCTCCATCCTCTTTTCCAAGATCTAATGACCGATTTTAACTTTGTAATCAAATCATTATCATAAATTACACTTTCGTCTAAATCAACTCTCTCGGGAACCTCCAATCCAAATTGTTCCATTGCTGAGTAACCTTTGTTATCTGTTTTCTTACTCTCCTTTGCAAGACTTTCATATTCCCTTAATATCTGGGTACCAGCCATAATGTCATTAGTGGATTTTTCCTTTTCCTTATTTCTAAATTTTATCATCCTTTCAATTTCTTTTATCAAATTTTTTTCTGTCATTGATAATCCAATTTTACTCTTAAGGGTAACAATTGGGATAGTGAAAAGAGAATCGATTTGAAGAATCTTAATTATTTTAGGTATTTGCCGCTCTATCCATTCGGTTCTGTGATTTTCTTCTATTGATTCATCAATCAATTCTCTGGCAAAGTTAACTGCGTTCTGAACCCGATCTGATTCTGAACCAAAGAGTTCGCCCTTTACATAACCTGTAATAAGGTATTGAGAGAATGCCTCCACAATCTTATGCTTCCCATATAATGAATTCAGTAAAGGGCGTGATAACCATGAAATTCCTTCATTGAATATTACTTCATTTTCCATACCTCTCCATTCTCTTAGTCCTAAAATTTCTATCCTCTTCAATTCTATTGAGTTTAAAATAAATCCAAAGGCATGATCATTGCTTAGAGCTTTTGTTGAAAGTGCTAATCGCATCGATTCATACCATAACGAAACACGCCACTGACGATATTTTTGAAATTCTGTTCCATTATAGTATCTTAATGAGGGCATGGAGATAGTATTTTTTTCTAAATTAGTCGTAGGCGGTTTATCCTCTATGAGTAAAATAGTTGCCTTTTTATTTCCAGACCATCTTCTAGAAAGAAACGTTCCTAGATTTATCAAGATATCTTTTCTTAAAGAAAAATTTTGTACATAAGAGAAAGACATCTTATCACACAAAAATAGACGTTATCATGTCCATTACCTTTCTAAATTCTACTTCTCCCCACTGATCGTAAACATTTGCGTATACTACTTCAGCAGCTTTCATTGGGGATACTTGATTTCTTAACAATTTTGCAAATGCTATGGATTCTCTTATACTAGGACTGTAGTATAGCTCTTCTAAGGACGCAGCTTCTCTTAGACTATTTGCTAGTTTTAGTGCATTGTCTATGTCATTTTCGTTGGAAGCATCAAAATCTACATGGTGTTTGATTATCTGCTTCTCAATTTCTTTCGGTGGATATTCGAGTCTTAGTCTAACAGGAAATCTGCTCAATATTTGTGGTGGTAATTCCTTGGTTCCTTCATGAGATAATGGATTGATTGTAGCAAATACAAACCAATTATCCACTGCCTTTATTAATTGGCCTTCAGCTTCCTTCAGTACAATCTGTCTTCTATCATCAAGAGCTTCATCCAGACGCAACAGTACATCAGCTTCTGCCGCATTGAGTTCGTCCAAATATAGAATTCCACCATCTCTCATGGATTTGATCAATATACCTTCCACAAATGTAACTTCACCTTGATTCATCGTTTTGGTTCCAACTAGATGTGATTCACGAGTTCTTAAACTAAAATTAATTGAATAAAGTGCCTTTCCAATCTCAGAAGCAAATTTCCTAACCAAACTAGTTTTCCCAGTTCCTTTTGGTCCTATTATAAGTACAAAAAGTGACGAATCATATGCTTTCTTAATTACATTGAACGAATTATTCCAATCAAAATAATTCGAGTCCGATGGGTCTATTGTCATTGTCATTCATTATTTATTTTTAGAACATGTAAATAAAAACTAATTGTTGTTCTCATTTCGACCTTAATATAGATTTTTTGTCATTCAGATAATCCGTAATGAGAATCTTATCTATTTCAGCTGGATTGATATAATAAGATCTTCCCTTGACATATTTTTCTAATTCATTTACATAACTCAACAGCGAATCTTCCTCACTCACCATGATTGTATCGATATCAATACCTGATTTATGACATTTTTTTGCCTCTAAAATGGTTTTTTCGCCGATATATTGGTCAACCTGTCTGTATCTATAACAAAGGTAAACTAATTTCCCTGACTTAGTATCAAGTGATAATTCCTGTTTTTCTTTTACTGAAGTTATCGATTCTTTGTCCGGAGCGTAAAATTGGGAATAAGGTCTGTCACCTAGGATTTTACTTCGTTCTTGTTCTGTGTCAATAAAACAGGCACTAGGATGACCATCTGTTACAAGAACTATCTTTTTGTTAATGGTAGTTTCATTTTGAAGAATCTTCTTTGCTAGCCTAAACGCAGCTTGGTAATTTGTATAGTGCATAAACCCTACGCCAGATTCAAAAGTTTTCAGATATGGTATATCATATGGTGACACCTTTGAAGCCAAAGCCCCAAACCCTACTATATAGATTGAGTCTGAAGGGAAAAATTTTTGATTCAACAAGAACAAGCTCCACAATGCTTTTTTTGCTGCTTCAATTCTACTCATATCACCAAACATAGTTGAATATCTCATTGTAGAACTCAAATCAATACAATAAACAACGGCAACAGTTACGTCCCTCTTTGTTTCATAAACTTCCAAATCATCGGGTTGTAATTCAATCGGTAATTGGATAGATGATTTGGAACCAGATCTTCTTTCGATGGCGTTTAATAAGGATCTTGGGACATTGATCAGTCTTAGATCGTCAGACGGTTCATATTTTTTTGTAGAATCTAAATTTAAAGAACCACTTCCACTAAAATTTGTCTCATGTAGTCCAACGGCCCCCTTATTTAGTGCTCTAATTACGTCTTCTAGCAATCTCCCTCCTACGGCAAAAAACCCCTTTTTGCTCAGCCATTTTCTTGAATCTTTGATATACCCTGATTGTTGGAGTTGGGTAATTATTGACGATGTGTTATTAAAGTACTTAGCTTCAAGTGATTGGCTTTCACTATTTTCCTTTTCTTTCTTCAAATTCTGTAATTCCTGTTCAATTTCTTCGAGTTTCGGCTGATCTTCTTTCAGAATTTCCTTCCCTAAGATTTTAAGAAAATCCTGGAGTAAACTTTTTGGTATTGCTTTTGTTGGGGCCTTATCTTCCTTTTCTTCTGGAAAATCTACGATATTATAATAAGTAAATTTCTTAATGTTGTTACTATATATGGACATAGATCCCTTCCTTTCTATCCAATATTGGTGGATCAGTAAATCTAAGACCTTCTAAAATCAATTCTGTTAGTGAGGCAAGGTACTCAGGATTTTTCAGATCATTAAAAATCTCAATATTTAATGCATTCTCACTTAAACTTTCCTCAAAGCGCTTTTGATCTTGTATGATATTAACTGTTACAATGTCTATTATTTCCCTTAATGAATTAAATTTATTTATCTGCAATTGATAGCTTTTAGGATTGTTCTTGTTTCCAGTGATGTCTTGAGAGGCAAAAAAATATTTATTTATTTTGAATTCATTCTTTAAGTTCATTATTTTTTCAGGGGGAATATCTACAACATAAACAGCACAGGTTTTCTTAATTGCATCAGATATTATAGTATCAAGAATATTCATTCTATTTTCATAGCTATCATCTATTTCTGATAATTCAAATTTCGAAGTTTGGCGAATACAATAAATGTCACTAAAACGTGGAACAGCTTTAATGTTATTAATTATGCTTCTCACCCTCTCTGCTTCTGATATCAAGACTTCTAATGAATGAATTGACATTCTTACACTTACCCCCTTTTCATGGTTTATCTCAGGATGGTCGCGAGCTATTCTTGTAATTTCAGCCAGGGTTCTTAGAATGAAAATCGGTAATATTACGTTCTGCGGATTAGAGATATTTGCCTCTTGAATCATTATCTTCATTTCATCGTAAACATTTTTCGGATATCGAGTAACGATGTGACTTCTTAATCTGTCATAGAGTGGTTCTATTATTTTCCCCGAATGGGTATAATCTATTGGATTTGCTGTTGATATTATTCTTGTATCTGGTTTGAATATGATAGGGTACGATCCAGTAGTATAGATTCCTTCTTGTAAAACGCTCAATAAGGCTACCTGTTTTCGGGGGTCCAGCACGGGCAATTCATCAATACAAAATACTCCGTGTCTTGCTAGGAGAAGCTGACCAGGTGAATACGATTCAATATTGTAAATTTCGACTCCTCTTTTTGCTATTTTCATAGCATCTATCTGACCAACAAGATCCTTTACTGAAATATCTGGTGTCGCAAGAAGATACCTGAAGCGACTATGTCCATCAATCCAAACAATCTTTGTATCAAGTCTATTATTTCTTATCTTGTCTTCCGTTTCAGTAGAAACATAAAATTCTGGTCTGGAACGTATTATTTCCTTATCATTCAATAATGAAACCAATTCGCCTTCTGGAATTGAAGTTGGAATATCATTCGTAATAGATCCTTCTACAATCGGAATTGGAGAAAGTAAATTTTTTGCTATAGTTTCTGCAATCTTAGTCTTTGCCTGTCCAATTTGACCGACAAGGAGTATGTCATGAAATGATAGTATTGCTCTATTAAGCGAGGGCACTATATCATCATCATAACCGATGATTCCTGAATATGGAAACTCCTGTTTTTTCAGTTTTATTATTAAATTTCCTCTAAGTTGATCATTGACAAATACAGGTTTATAATTGATTGATAATAAATCCTCGAGTGTTTTTATACCCTTATAATTTTCTGGTAGGCCCGAGATTGTTTCCAGATAGTCAGCATTTGAACTGTAACTTTTATGAACGATATCCTTAAAATTTTCAGAAATCAATTATTCATCAGCTCGTCCTACCAACAAATTTAAAGCTTTCAAAGGTTATTTTGGTTTTATCGTAATACTTGATTCTTTTATTTCATTTTCATATTTATGTCAGCATGGTTTTTATTTCGGAAAATGATGGACGTAAATGTTGTCGATATCTGAATATAGGCATATCTTAAGAATAGCAGGCAAAGATATAGAGGGCAGTAAAAAAATCATAATTGCCCTAAGTCAGGTTAAGGGTATAGGCTATAATTTGTCTCAAACTATACTGCAATCGCTAAATATCAATTCTAACATGAGAATAGGTTTCTTAACGGAAAAAGAGGTGAGCGACATTGAAGCTGCAATAAAAAATCCCTCTTTGATAGGAATTCCAAATTGGTATCTTAATAGGAGAAAGGATAGTGACACGGGTTCAGACAAGCATTTGTTAACTTCTGATCTTGATTTTACCATTTCTAATGATATCGAAAGGGAAAAAACAGTCTATAGCTGGAGAGGCTATAGGCATATGTTTGGCCTTAGAGTTAGGGGCCAGTGTACTCGAACTACTGGAAGAAAAGGTGGCGCAGTTGGAGTGAAAAAGGTTGTAATGAGACCGT